>CETM01204602.1_pt1 | contig 12757 bp, 12 predicted proteins | sample 361451 | NCBI WGS metagenome assembly CETM01 (sample SAMEA2622690, study PRJEB7988) | marine metagenome | isolation source: saline water (ENVO:00002010), including
TCTATGCCCGCTTGACATGCTTCTTTAACAAAAAATTTAACAACATTGTCAGGGTAGTTTTTATATCCAACTGCATTTGAGCCTCTAAATAGCATTTGCTTCATTAAGTTTGGTGCGGCTTCGTTAAGTTTGTGCAATCTTTCCCATGGATCTTCTTTTAAAAAACGCATTGCAACATCAAAAGTCGCGCCCCCCCAACATTCTATAGAAAATAATTCTGATAAATTATTTGAATAATATTCAGCAATATTCACTAAATCATCAGTTCTCATTCTGGTTGCAAGTAATGATTGATGCGCATCTCGCATAGTGGTGTCAGTGATTAATAAATTTTTATGAGTTTTAATAAATTTAGAAAAATTGCCAGGTCCTTTTTCATTCAATATTTTTACATAATTTATTTTTGAGTCATTAATATTTATTTCAGGAATAGTGGGGTCTACATGTAAATTTTGAATATTTTTTTTCGATATTTCCTCGTTTTCATTTACAATTATATTTCCAAGAAAAGAGAGTAATTTTGAAGCCCTGTCTCTTTTTGGTTTAAAATTATAAAGGGATTTGTCTTCATCTACAAAGTTGGTGTTATATGAGCAATTTATGAAAGATTGATGATTTATAATTGATTCTAGAAAAATAAGATTTGTTTTAACTCCTCTTATCCTAAACTCTCTAAGGGCTCTATCCATCCTTTTTCTACAATCTTCAGAATTATTTGCCCATGAAGTCACCTTAACTAGAAGAGAATCGTAGTAAGGTGTAACTATTGAACCAGCTGTGGCAGTTGCACCATCTAATCTAATTCCAAAACCTGAAGCAGATCTATATGTAATAATTTTTCCATAGTCTGGCATAAAGTCTTTAAGCGGATCTTCAGTAGTTACTCTGCATTGAATAGCATAGCCATTTAATTTAATTTTATTTTGATCGGGTAAAGAAATGTGTGATCCTATTTTTTCTCCCTCTGCAATTTTTATTTGTGCTCTTACTATATCTATGCCTGTAACCTGCTCAGTTACTGTATGCTCAACTTGAATTCTGGGATTGACTTCAATAAAATAAAATTTTTCATTTTTTTTATCATATAAAAACTCAACAGTTCCTGCGCCAATATAATTAACTTGATTAGCTATTTTAATTGCAGAATCACAAATATTTTTTCTTACTTCATCGCTTATAAATTCTGCAGGAGCTCTTTCGATTATTTTTTGATGTCTTCTTTGAACCGAACAATCCCGCTCATACAAGTGTATAACATTACCATGTTTGTCTCCTAGTATCTGAACTTCAATATGAGCTGCATCTTCTAAATATTTTTCAATAAAAATTTCATCTTTACCAAAAGTTTTTTTAGATTCACTCTTGGCTGCCTCAATTTGATCTAATAATTGGGACTGGTTTTTTACTACACGCATACCTCTTCCGCCACCACCCCAACTGGCTTTAACGATTATCGGATATCCTATTTTGTCGACGCTTGATAACAAAGAATTAATATCAAATTTATTTGGTATATTAATTGATTCAATTATATCTACACCTGATTCTTCTGCAATTTTTTTTGCTTCAGTTTTATTTCCAAGTTTATTTAAAATTTCTGGAGTAGGTCCGATAAATTCAATATTGTTTTTTTTGCAAGCTTCAGCAAATTCAGGATTTTCTGATAAAAAACCATAACCAGGATGAATGGCGTCAACTTTAGCTCTTTTGGCAACATTAATTATTGATTCTATGTCCAGATAGGCTTGAATAGGGCCTTTACCTTTGCCAACTAAGTAACTCTCATCAGTTTTAAATCTATGAAGGGCAAACCTGTCTTCTTTTGAATATATTGCTGCAGTTCTTATGCCAGATTCCTCAGAAGCTCTAAAAACTCTTATGGCTATTTCGCTACGATTAGCTGCTAATATTTTTTTTATCTTCTTCATTCTTATTATTATAATTGCAAAGTCTAATAACTTTGCATTGATCGCAAAGTGGATTCTGCGATTTGCATGTATATCTTCCGTGTAAAATAAGCAAGTGATGGGCACTTTTTAACCATTTTTTTGGAATAATTGATTCTAGTATTTTTTGAGTTTCGTCAGGATTTTTAGTTTGTACAAGACCGATACGATTAGAAACTCGAAAAACGTGCGTATCAACTGCTATTCGTGGCATGTTTAATATTTCATTTTGATAAACGCTTGCTGTTTTATTGCCCACTCCTGGCAAACTAGTTAAAGACTCAAAATTTTTAGGAATTTTACTATTATATTTTTCTTTCAATATTTGTGATAGCTTTATTATATTTTTTGCTTTTGAATTATAAAGTCCGATTGTTTTGATATGTGATCTAAGTTTTTTTTCACCAAGCTTGATCATATCATTAGGTCTCTTAACTATCTTAAAAAGTTCTTTTGTTGCCGCATTAACTGATTTATCAGTTGCTTGAGCAGATAAGACTACTGAAACAAGAAATGTGTAAGGATTTTGATACTTAAGTTCAGTTGTTGGATTGGAGATAGCTGATGATAAGTATTGAAAAATTTTATTTATTTTATCGCTGCGCATATTTGTCTCAATTCAAATGTGATTTTTAAATAAATTTTTATATTAGACTTCAGTGAGCCAGGGATTCCTCCCATAGGATTGTTCACCCAACTGAAAAATTTACTATTATCTAAATAAAAGATCATGCATATTGAAAAAGCCATTTTTTTTCTTTGAAACAAATATTGCAGCTTCAATGGCTCCATCAACAAAAATAGATCTATTGTTAGCCTTATGAACAAGATCTATTCTATCATTAGTGCCAATAAAACTAACAGTATGCTCTCCTGCTATTTCTCCACCTCTAGTAACAGAAAAACCAATTTTTCCTTTTTTTCTTTTTAAATTTTTAGAGGTTCGATCCAACACTTTGACTTTTTGAAAATTAGTTTTTCTTCCCTTAGCAGCATATTCCCCAAGTGATAAAGCTGTACCAGATGGAGCGTCTATTTTATGTTTGTGATGAGTTTCCGCTATTTCAATGTCATAATCATTGTCTTTTAACGTTGAAGCTGTTTGTTGAACTAAATTAAAAAGAACATTTACTCCTAAGCTCATATTAGAAGAAATAAGGATTGGAATTTTTTTTGAAGCTTTGTTTAACATCTTATATTCTTTTTCTTTAAGGCCTGTTGTTCCAATCACCAAGCCAGTATTATTATTAAGAGCCATTTCTAAATTGCTTGTTATTGCACTGGGTGATGAAAAATCTATAATGACGTTAGCTTTAAAAAATATATTATTTATAAAATTTTTTTTATTCTTTAAGTCAAAGCCGCCTACAAACTCAATACCTCTTAAAAATTTTAATTGTTTTGCTAAATCTTGACCCATTCTTCCAAGACAGCCTGAGACACCTACTTTAACTTTTTTCAAAATAACTCCTTATAATAAAAACTAATAAATTATATGGATGACATTATCTTAAATCTTCCCAAACTTCTTTTATTTTTTGAAAAAAACTTTGTGATTTTGGACTATGGGCCTTGGATGTTCCGCCCTCTTTTTCAAACTCACGTAATATAGATTTTTGTTTTCCGGTTAAATTAACCGGTATTTCAACAACAACCTCAACATACATATCACCTCTATGGCTTTGTCTTAATATAGACATTCCTTTGCCTTTAAGTCTAAATTGAGTTTCTGATTGTGTTCCTGAGGGCACAGTCAGACGTGCTTTTTTGCCTTCAATTGTTGGAACTTCAATTTCTCCTCCAAGAATAGCTGTTGTGATAGCGATAGGAATATTACAAAATATATTTTCTTCCTCACGCTCAAAAATTTTATCTTTTTGAACATTAACAAAAATATATAAATCTCCATTATTTGCTCCTCTTTGGCCGGGTTCACCTTCTCCAGAAATTCTTATTCTGGTTCCGGTGTCTACTCCAGCAGGTATTGTTACTGAAATTGTTTTTTGTTTTTTTACCTGACCAATTCCATTACACTTAAGACATGGGTTTTTTATTGAAGATCCTTGACCTCCGCAACTTGGGCATGGTCGTTCTATAGAAAAAAACCCTTGGGTTGATCTTACTTTTCCATGGCCGTTACATGTTGAACATGTGCTTGGTCCTGATTTATCAGCACTACCAGTTCCAGAACATAAATCACATTTAGAATAACTGGGTATTTTTATTTTTGGTTTTTTGCCAGTGAAAGCGTCTTGGAGAGATATTGAGATGTTATATCTTAAATCACTACCTCTTGATGGACCTCTTTGACCAGATGTACCTCCTCCAAAACCTCCTCCAAAAAATTCTTCAAAAATATCAGAGAAACCACTAGTAAAATCTCCAAAACCCTGTGCGCCACCCATGCCTCCTTGACGAAAGGCATCATGCCCGTATTGATCATATGCTGCTTTTTTTTCAGGATCTTTTAAAACTTCATAAGCTGCACTAACCTCTTTAAACTTTCTCTCTGATGCTTTATCATCTTTATTTCTATCAGGATGATACTTCATAGCCAGTTTTCTATATGACTTTTTTATTTCATCATTGCTAGCATTTCTTGAAACACCAAGAATTTCGTAGAAGTCTTTTTCGGCCATTTAAACTTTCTAGTTAAATAAAAAAATTAGAATAACTAATCTTTTTTATTTTCGTCTACTTCTTCAAAATCAGCATCAACAACTTTATCGTCTTTTTTATCAGATGATGGTTCGGTTCCGTCCGCATCTGGTTGAGGAGCCTGCTCCTGAGGATTTTGTTTATATATAGCTTCTCCTAATTTTAAAGAAGATTGAACTAATTGCTCTGTTTTTGATTTAATAGCTTCGAGCTCATCAGTATCTTTAATCTTTTTTAGTTCTTCAAGATCTTCTTCAATTTTTTTTCTATCTGATTCAGAAACCTTATCTCCGTGTTCTTTGACATTCTTTTCGGTTTGATGGATTAAACTGTCTGCTTGATTTCTTGCATCAATAGTTTCCTTCTTTTTTTTATCTGCTTCAGCATTCTGTTCAGCGTCTTTAACCATTTTTTCAATTTCCTCTTCAGAAAGTCCTCCTGAAGCCTCTATTCGAATTTGTTGCTCTTTACCCGTTGCTTTATCTTTAGCTGAAACATTAACTATACCGTTAGCATCAATATCAAAAGTTACATCAATTTGAGGCATGCCCCTAGCAGCAGGTGGTATTCCAACCAAATCAAATTGACCTAGAAGTTTATTGTTGGCAGCCATTTCTCTTTCTCCCTGAAATACTCTTATTGTGACAGCTGTTTGATTATCTTCTGCTGTTGAAAAAACTTGGCTTTTTTTAGTTGGAATGGTTGTATTTTTATCGATTAAACGAGTGAAAACGCCGCCAAGAGTTTCAATCCCTAAAGAAAGAGGCGTTACATCAAGAAGTAGTACATCCTTGACGTCTCCTTGTAAAACTCCTGCTTGAATAGCTGCTCCAGTTGCAACAACTTCATCTGGATTTACTCCTTTATTTGGCTCTCTCCCAAAAAAATTTTTAACAATCTCAACAACTTTTGGCATTCTGGTCATACCTCCAACCAGTATCACATCATCTATATCAGATGCTTTCAAGCCCGCGTCATTAAGAGCGGTTTCACAAGGTATAATACTTTTATTTAATAAATCTCCAATAATTGCTTCAAGCTTTGCTCTTGAAAGCTTTATAGTTAAATGTTTTGGGCCAGATTGATCGGCAGTAATAAAAGGTAGGTTTACCTCTGTTTCGGTGCTGCTTGAAAGTTCTATCTTTGCTTTTTCTGCTGCTTCCTTTAATCTCTGTAATGCTAATTTATCATTTCTTAAATCAATTGCGTTATCTTTTTTAAATTCATCTGCTAAATAATCAATAATTTGTAAATCAAAATCTTCGCCGCCCAAATGAGTGTCTCCATTGGTTGACTTAACCTCAAATACTCCATCACCTATTTCTAAAATTGAAATATCAAAAGTTCCTCCCCCCAAATCATATACAGCTACAGTCCCCGTCTTTTTTTTATCCAAACCATACGCTAAGGCAGCTGCCGTGGGTTCATTAATTATCCTTAAAACTTCAAGTCCAGCAATTTTTCCTGCATCTTTTGTTGCTTGTCTTTGTGAGTCATTAAAATATGCTGGAACAGTTATAACAGCCTGTGTTACTTTCTCGCCTAAATAGCTCTCGGCTGTTTCCTTCATTTTTTGAAGTATAAATGCACTTATTTGGCTTGGACTATATTTTTCACCTCTAGATTCCACCCAAGCTCCACCATTGTCGCCTTTTATAATTTTATAAGGTACTAATCCGCTATCTTTTTTGACTACTTCATCTGTAAAGTTTCTTCCAATAAGTCTCTTAATAGCAAATAATGTATTTTCAGGATTGGTAACCGCTTGTCTTTTTGCTGCTTGGCCTACTAATTTTTCATTTGATTCAGCAAATGCCACCATTGATGGGGTAGTTCTTGCACCTTCTGCATTTTCAATTACTTTGCCTTCTTTGCCCTCCATAAGAGCCACACAAGAGTTAGTTGTTCCCAAGTCAATCCCAATTACTTTTGCCATAAAATTTTCTACCTTTTTTAAGTTAATTTTATTTAAATATGGGTGATTTGATAATGTTTACAAGTATCTAAAAAAAAAATTCAGCAATTATTAGTCTTTTTTATTTTTTTTCTTATTTTCAGTCGTTTTTGACACCCCAACCATAGATGGTCTTAAAAGCCTGTCATGCATTGTAAATCCTGTTTGTATTTCCTGAACAACTGTTCCATTATCATGTTTGTCGCTTTCTACTTCTAACATTGCTTGATGAAAATTGTGGTCAAATTTGTTGTTTAGTGCTTCAATTTTTTTAACGCCGTGTTTTTCAAGTATTAACATGAATTCTTTTTGAACCATCTTTAAACCATCAATAAGATTGTTGATTGAATCACTTCTTTTTTCTTCCATAGGTATCGCATCAAGAGCTCTTGTCAAATTGTCGCTTGGGGATAGTATGTCTCTAGCGAGATTAATGCTGCCATACTTGATCCAATCATCTTTATCTTTGGCCGAACGTTTTCTAAGGTTATCCATCTCGGCCAAAAGCCTTAACTTTTCATCCTTCAAACTTTCAAGCTCTTTTATAATTTCATCTAGCTTTTCTTCTTTTTTTAATTCTTTCTCATTTTCTGAGGGTGAATTGTCATTTTTGTCTATCTCGTCATTATTTGTTTTTTTGTTTTCAACATTTTCATCATTTTTTTTATCATCTGACTTAATTAAATCTTCGCTTTCAATTTCACTGCTTGTTTTTTCTTCTTTTTCGTTCATTAACCTAAAATCCTTCCAATAATTTTTGATGTATAGTCAACTAAAGGCACGATCTTAGCGTAGTTAATCCTTGTTGGTCCTAACACTCCAATTGCGCCAATAATTTTTTGTTCTTTGTTTTTATATGGTGCCATTACCATAGAAAGACCAGAGTGTTTAAATAAAAAATTTTGAGATCCAATAAATATTTGCACTCCTTGAGCTTTGCTGGTGTTATCAAGAATTTCAAGAAAATTTGACTTGTTTTCAATGTCATCAAAGAGATTTCTTATTTGATCTAGATCTTTTGATATAATCTCATCTTCAAGTAATGCTGATTGACCATGAAGAAAAATATAGGGAATTTCTGAATTTGGAGCAATCTCCACTATGCCTTCCTGAACTAATTTTGATGATAAAGAATCTAATTCCGTTTTTGAATTTAATATCTCTTGTTCTATATTTTTCTTTATTTCGTCTATGTTCATTCCTGAAAATTTAGTGTTTAAGTAGTTTGAGGCCTGCTTTAAATTATTATCGCTATAAATACCTTGAGATTTCAGTATTCTATTTTCAACAACTCCATTTTCACTGGCAATAATAGACATTATTTGACTATTATTAAGTCTGATAAATTCAATATGTTTTATTTTATTCTGAAATTTTGGAGCCAATACTATCCCGGCACAATTTGAAAGACCGGATATGGTTTTGGAGGCTTTGTTTAAAACTTCTTCTAAGGATGATGATTGTAAGGAACATTGGTTTTTTATATTTTCTTGCTCAGTTTTGGTTAGTCTTCCAAACTCTAACAATCCATCTACAAAAAATCTCATACCTTTTTCTGTTGGCAATCTTCCTGAAGAAGCGTGGGGCGCATACAATAATCCCTCTTTTTGCAAATCAGCTAATATAGATCTTATTGAAGCCGAAGAAATGTTTAGACCAATTTTTTTTAAAATTGTCTCAGAACCAGATGGGTCTCCTGTTTCTAGATATGATTCTACAACGCTTTTTAGTATTTGCTTTGACCTTTCGCTTATTTCTGAATATATTTTATTAGACATTTAATTTATTCTATATCAAAAAAATCAATTATAATTTAATAATTAGATAATTATATTTAATAATGAGACAAGATAGAAACTTTGAAGAATTAAGGCCTATTTCTTTTGAAATAGATGTAAATATTCATGCTGAAGGTTCGTGCCTAGTAAAATTTGGAAATACTCACGTTTTATGTACCGCATCAATTGATGAAAAAACACCTCATTGGTTAAAAAATACTGGAAAGGGTTGGGTTACTGCTGAATATGGTATGCTTCCAAGATCAACCAATACTCGTATAGATCGCGAAGCTTCAAAGGGCAAACAGTCTGGCAGAACTCAAGAAATTCAAAGATTAATTGGAAGGAGTTTGAGGTCAGTAGTTAATTTGGAAAATATTGGAGAAAGACAGATTAAAATAGATTGTGATGTGATCCAGGCAGATGGGGGGACAAGAACCGCGTCAATAAGTGGGGGATTTGTGGCTCTTTATCAATCAGTACTTCAACTTAAAAAAAATTATAACATCCAAAAACCAATAATTAGTGAATTTGTTGCGGCTGTTTCAGCTGGGATAGTTCAAAATAATCCAAGTCTAGATTTAGATTACAATGAAGACGCTCGAGCACAAGTTGATGCAAATTTTATTATTTGTGAAAATGAAAAAATTTCAGAGATACAGGTAACTGGAGAGGAATATTTTTTTAGCGAAAATCAATTTCAATCACTATTTGGCCTTGCAAAAAAAGGTGTTAAAGAAATAATTAAAAAACAAAAAGAAATATTAAAGATGTAACGGTGAAAAAAATTATTTTTTTTTCTAATAACGAACATAAGGTGCTGGAAATTAAAAAATTATTCAATAAAACTAACATTAATATAGTTGGCTTAGAAAAATTTCCTAAAATAAATATTCCAAAAGAAAGTGGATTAACTTTTAAAGAAAATGCTAAAATTAAATCAGATTATTTTTTTAAAAAATTTGATAAGCCTTGTTTTGCCGATGATTCAGGAATTTGTATCAGTGCCTTAGATAATTTGCCCGGCGTGAGGTCTAAAAGATTTATAAAAATAAATGGAGGTTACAAAAAAACATTTAAAAAGATAATTGAAAAAACTAACATTGCATCTAATTACAAAGCTTATTTTCACACATGCATAGCTTTAACCTTGAGTTTGGAAAAAACAATTTTTTTTGAGGGTAGGGTTTATGGAAAAATATCTAAAATACCCAGGGGCAAACATGGGTTTCACTATGATCCAATATTTATACCAAATGGCTTTAATAAGACTTTCGCTGAAATGTCCGCTATAGAAAAAAATAACATAAGTCATCGCTCTGTCGCGGCTAATAAATTAAAAAAATACTTATTGAGATTTTATAAATAAATCTGCCTTACCATTTGAAATTTTTAAAACATTTAATTTCCTAGTAATAATGTTTTTGTTAAAAGTGAATTGTCCATCTATTCCATCAAAGGATGTTAAATTATTATCCAAAAGTTTGTGTAAATCTTCTAAGTTTAATTTATTATTAATTATATACTCAAGAATTCCCACAAGATCATAAGGAATTGTTATAGTTCTTGGGGGTTGTTTTTTATAATTTATATAAAAATCATTCATATAATTTTTTCTTTTTTTTTCTAAAATTCCTGGAAATATTGAATTTTGTAGAGATGGCTCATAAAAAAAAGCCTCGTCGTCCCATACGCCCGTTCCAACAAACTGTATTTTATTTGGATCAATATCATAGAAGGGCAATAGTGGGGCAATTTGCAAAAGACGAAGACTGTAGTCAGGCAGTATAATGTGGGTAAACTCTACTATGCCAGCAGTTTCAAAATTTTTAATTTTTTTCAATGCTCTTTTAGAGACTTCATCATCTTTGTTTTTAAGTATTTCTTTTTGCCTTTCAAGTTCATATTTTCTCAATTCATATTTACTCAATTCTTTTATAGCCTCTCTCGCATTGGTTAAATTTATATTATATGAAGCTCTATTGATAATAATTGAGTTACTTTTTAGTGCTATATTGTCAATTATTGAGTTAATGTAATAACCATAATCATTTTCAGGATACAAAAGAGCAATTTTAGAATTTTTTTCAAAACTATCAAATAAGACTTTTAGATCATCTTCTGGGAAAAAGTTGATCAGATAAACACAATCTCCAGCGTGATTTCTATTGGAGCCAAATGAAAAAAAAATAATACCTTTTGAACACTTTTTGCTTATATCTTTAGTATATGAGGAGGTTAATGGTCCTATGAATATTTTTCCTGGCTTTGATTTTTTATCAACAATATATTCTAAATCTTTTTTGTCTTCATATCTGTTGATATTAAATTTTATATTGTTTACTCCTTTTTTATAAAGCGATAATTCAAAAGCATTAATAAAGTCATTGGTAATTTCATCATTTTCGTGTTTTGGTAAAATGATTTCTATTTCGTTTAATATTATATTTTTACTATAATTTATTTTTTTTATATTTTCCTCTAACTTGCTTGAATTATTATCAGCCTCTATCTTTTTTGTAGATATATCAGATTCAGTTTTGATTTCTATTTTGTTTTGTTTAGTGTTGTTTACAAAATTTTGTGGCGCACAAGATATTATAAATGTAAATAATATAATAATGAAAAATTTAAAAAAAGGATTATACATGGTGTCAACCCCAATAGGGAATCTTGAAGATATAACTTTTAGGGCCATAAACATTTTAAAATCTGCTGACTTTATAATATGTGAAAATCCAAAACATTCATTAAGATTATTAAACAAATTTGGCATTAAAAAGAAGTTGTACTCCTTACATGATCATAATGAAAAGTTATTAATTAAAAAAATTGAAAAATTTCAAAATGACTCAATTATTGCTTTAATATCTGATGCTGGTTCTCCATTAATCTCTGACCCAGGCTTCAAACTAGTACAACACTTTATTGATAATGGACTGTTTATTACTAGCATACCTGGGCCAACTTCATTAATTCCTGCCCTACAGCTTTCGGGCCTTCCTATTGATAATTTTGCTTATTTTGGTTTTTCGCCTAAAAATGCCAAATCTATAGGGTTGTTATTAAATAAAATTATAAACACAGGTTTAACTAGCTTAATATTTATATCAGGAAACAAAATAATAAAATTTTTAGAAATACTGGTAGAGAAAGATGATCAAATAAAGGTGGCGTTGTGTAAAGAGCTTACTAAAATCAATGAGACTATAACTAGGTTTAGCGCAAAAAATTTGATGCTTAGTATACAAAATAATGAAATAAACCTAAAAGGAGAATTTATATTGATAATGTCAAGTGCAAAAAATAAGGAAAAATTAACACTTGATGATGTAATTAAAAAACAAATTTTGCATTTGCTAAAAAAATATTCTTTGACTGAAGTCGTTGAAATAGTGCATAAAATATCTGGTATTTCTAAAAAAAATATTTACCAAGTTGCGCTAATGATTAAAAATGGTTAAAAATTTCTTTATAGTTTTTTCTTTGCTAGCTCTAGCATTTATATATAGCTGTGCCCCTTCTGGTATTTTGGCCACTGGTGGTGCAACGACTATGGTTGTTGCTGAAGGCGATAAGAGTCTTGGTACGGTTGTTGATGATGCAACAATAAAACTTAATATTACTGCAAAATTTTTAAACTCTGATAATAATTTGTTTTTGAATATTGACACTAAAGTTGTTGCAGGTAGAGTTCTTTTAACAGGAATAGTTGATGATCAAGAAATTAGAATTAACGCTGTAAAAAAAGTTTGGGAGGTTGATGGTGTTAAAGAGGTTATCAATGAAATTCAAGTTGGTGATAAAACAACAATGAAGGAATATGCTAATGATGTATGGATAACCGCTCAAATCAAAGGTCTTTCAGCAAAAGAACTTGGTTTGCGCGCACTTGCATATAATTTTGAAACAATAAAAGGTAAGGTTTATATAGCGGGAATAACTAGCAGGCCCGAACAACTAGACTCTTTGATCGAACTAATCAAAACAATCAAAGGGGTTAAGGAGATAGTTAATTATGTTGTTGTCAAAGAATAGATTACTTTAACCCTCCAAGATTGTCTCCACCTAAAATATGAATGTGAAAGTGTGGAACTTCTTGGTTTGAGTCAAGGCCATCATTTGTTATAATTCTGTAGCCAGTTTTATCTAAACCAATATTTTTTATAACTTCCAAAGTTTTATCAAAGAAATACAAAACAAAATCTTTATCCTTTAAAGAAATAAACTCCCTATAATTTATTACGGGTTTTTTTGGAATGCCTAAAATATGAATTTTTGCCAGAGGGTTTATATCATTAAAAAACAAAACTTTTTTATCTTCATACACAGATTCACAAGGAATTTCTTTTCTAATAATTTTAGCAAAAATATTGTTATTATCGTACATTTTGCCTTCCCTTTAGCTCTTTTTTAATATC
>CETM01080617.1_pt1 | contig 12748 bp, 9 predicted proteins | sample 361451 | NCBI WGS metagenome assembly CETM01 (sample SAMEA2622690, study PRJEB7988) | marine metagenome | isolation source: saline water (ENVO:00002010), including
AAAACTAAATTAGGAAATAGGGAAGTTACTTCTGCAGTTTCCCAATCAGTCTCTCAAATGTTAGAAAATTATTTAGAAGAGCATCCTAATGATGCAAAAGTTATTGTTCAGAAAGTAATACTTGCTGCGCAAGCAAGACATGCAGCAAGAAAGGCTAGGGAAATGGTTCAAAGAAAAACAGTTATGAGTGGAGGAGGTTTACCTGGTAAATTAGCTGATTGTTCTGAACAAGATCCTCAATTATGTGAGATTTTTCTTGTTGAGGGGGATTCGGCAGGAGGTACTGCAAAGCAGGGAAGAGATCCTAAGTTTCAAGCAATACTTCCTTTAAGAGGTAAAATACTAAATGTTGAAAAAGCTATGCAACATAGGGTTTTTGAGAATGAAGAGATAAGAAATATATATACAGCGTTGGGAGTTTCAATTGGAACAGAAGAAGATAGCAGAGCTTTAAATTTAGAGAAGTTAAGATATCACAAGATTGTTATAATGTGTGATGCTGATGTTGATGGAAGTCATATTTCAACACTTATATTAACATTTTTCTTCCGCTATATGAGAGAATTAATAGATTCTGGCTACGTTTATATTGCAACACCTCCATTATACCTTGTTAAAAAGGGAAATAAAAAAGATTATGCTTGGTCAGACGAAGAAAGAGATAAATTGATGAAAGAAAATGGTAGTGGGTTTAATATTCAAAGATATAAGGGATTGGGTGAAATGAATGCTGAGCAATTATGGGAAACAACAATGAACCCAGATAAAAGAACTCTAAAAAGAATAAATATTAGCTCATTGAGAGAGGCTGATGATGTATTTTCAATGCTTATGGGAGATGAAGTTCCGCTTAGAAGAGATTTTATTGAAAAAAATGCAATTTATGCGAACATTGATGCATAAATTTTATAACTATATGTAAAAAAAATCTTTTTAGATTTGTCTGATAAATAAATTAAATGAAAGTAACTGTCATTGGTGCTGGAAATGTTGGTAGTTCATGTGTTGAATATATTGCTATCAAGTCTATTGCCAGTGATATTGTTCTTTTGGACATCAAAAAAGGTCTTGCTGAGGGAAAAGCATTAGACTTGATGCAAACATCTACTACATTAGGATTCAATTCTAGAATTTTAGGAGTAACAAATGATTATAAAGCTACTTCAAATAGTGATGTTGTAGTCATTACATCTGGAGTTCCTAGAAAACCTGGCATGACAAGGGAGGAACTTATTGGAATTAATGCTGGAATTGTTGAATCTGTAGTATCAGGTGTTTTAATACATTCTCCAAATGCAATTATTGTTATGGTTTCAAATCCCATGGATACGATGACTTATTTAACTCTAAAACTTTCAAAACTTTCTAAAAATAAAGTTATAGGAATGGGCGGCGCATTAGATAGTTCAAGATTTAAGACATATTTGTCAATTGCTTTAAATAAACCTGCTAATCAAATTGAAGGTATGGTAATTGGAGGTCATGGAGATACTACCATGATTCCATTGACAAGATTGGCCACTTATAACGGTATCCCAGTTTCACATTTTCTCTCTGAAAAAGAATTAGATAAAATTTCATCAGATACAATGGTTGGTGGCGCAACATTAACTAAACTACTTGGAACATCAGCTTGGTATGCTCCTGGCGCCTCAGTTTCTTATCTAGTAGATAGTATTTTAAACGATCGACATTTGCTTATTCCTTGTTCAGTTTTACTTGAAGGTGAGTATGATCAAAAAGATATTTGTATGGGAGTTCCTTGTGTTATTGGTAAAAATGGTGTTGAAAGCGTTTTAGATTTAAAACTTAATTTTGATGAGATGAAAAAGTTTCAAAATAGTTCTGATTCAGTTCGAAGTATGAATGATGCTTTAAAGGGTATATAATTAGTGCTTTATTTATTTTAATATATTTTATATAAGTTGTTAAATATTTTCTTAAGCTTTATATTTGCTGGCTTGATTTTTATAAATAAATAAAATGCAGAATAATTCCTTAGTTAGAACATTCGCAATTCTTTTTTGTTTTGTTAGTGTTTATCAACTTTCATTTACTTTTATATCTTCCTATCAAGAGAATAAAGCCACAGAATATGCGGCCAATTTAATTTCAGAGGATAGTCCTGATTATATAGAATTAAGAGAAATTGCAAAAAATAATTACCTTGATTCTATAGGGCAAATTCCAATATCTTTTTTCACATCATATGATGATGCAAAAACAAAAGAATTAAATAGAGGTCTTGATCTTGAGGGAGGTATTAATGTAATTCTTCAAATATCTGTGAAAGATGTTTTAAAAGGTCTTTCTGAAAATTCTAAGGATCCTTCATTTAATCAAGCATTAGAAAATGCTGATGAGCTACAAAAACAAACTAATGACCCTTATGTTGAGTCTTTTTTTCTTGCATTTGAATCATTATCAGATAATTTAAAATTAGCTTCACCGTCTATTTTTGCTAACAGAACTTTAAGTGATGAAATTAATTTTGAAATGCAGAATGAAGAAGTTAAATCTATTTTGACTAAGAAAGTTGATGAGTCAATTGTCTCAGCATTTGAAGTTTTACGAAAAAGAATTGATAAGTTTGGAGTAACTCAACCAAATATCCAAAGATTAGGAAATTCTGGAAGGATACTTGTAGAACTACCAGGAGCTAAGGATGTTGAAAGAATAAAAAAGTTACTTCAAAGTACTGCTCAATTAGAATTTTGGGAAACATTTAAAAATGTTGAATTGATAGGTTTTTTATATAAAGCAGATGAATATCTTAGAACTGTTCAGAATAAAGAGCAAGAAGATTTAAAAGAAACTTCAATTGATGATCTTTTAGCAGATGTTGAAGCTCAAGATTCTACAATTATCTCATCCAGTCCTATTCTTGATTTAGTTAAAGGTTATGGTTTTGAAGGAGGACCTGTGATAGCAAATTTTTCAATTAAAGATAAAGAAAAAGTAATTGGTTATTTGGATAATCCTGAAGTTAGAAAATTGTTGCCTAGGAAGTATAGATATATTCGCTTTATATGGGGTAAGCAAGATGAAGAAACAAATACAGTAGAGCTCTATGCTCTAAGTTCGAATAGGGAAAATTTACCACCGCTTAGTGGAGGAGTAGTTGTTGATGCTTTGCAAACATATGATGCTCTTGGAAACCCTGCTGTTTCGATGCAAATGAACACAAAAGGAGCAAGGACATGGGAAAGTATGACTGGCAAAGCATTTAAAGAAGCTACAAATATTGCAATTGTTTTAGATGATATAGTTTATTCTGCTCCAGGAGTTTCTAATGGAGCTATTTCAGGTGGTCGATCTGAAATTACCGGAGATTTTTCATTAAATGAATCAATAGATTTAGCCAATGTTCTGAGGGCAGGTAAGCTTCCCGCATCTGCAGAAATTATTCAGTCAGAAATAGTTGGTCCATCTCTTGGTAGAGAAGCTATTGAAAGTGGATTGTATTCTTTTATCATCGCCCTGATTCTAGTTTTGATATGGATGATTTTTTATTACGGGTCATCTGGAATTTTTGCTGATTTTGCATTAATATTGAACCTGCTTCTTATTTTTGGAGTCCTTGCTGGTTTGGGAGCAGTTCTGACGCTACCAGGAATTGCTGGTATTGTCTTAACAATTGGTATCTCTGTTGACGCGAATGTTCTAATTTTTGAAAGGATAAGAGAAGAAATGAAAAAGGGTAAGGGAGTTAGAAAATCAATATCAGATGGATTTAATAATGCGCTTTCATCAATTTTAGATGCTAATATTACTACGGGATTAACGGCGCTAATTCTTTTTGTTTTTGGAACTGGACCGATTAAAGGTTTTGCTACCACTCTTTTAATAGGTATTATAACCTCATTATTTACAGCAATTTTTATAACTCGAATGTTTTTAGATGCCAGAAATGAAAAGGGTAAAAAAGTTGCATTTTCAACTAAATTAACTCATTCCCTTTTTCAAAATATAAACATTGGGTTTCTTCAAAAACGTAAGTTATCATACATGATTTCAGGTGTTTTGATTTCTATTAGCTTAGTATCCTTGTTTTTTCAGGGCTTAAATCAAGGCGTTGATTTTGTTGGAGGAAGATCATATATAGTAAGATTTAATCAAGTTGTTAATCCAACTAATATTCAACAAAGCGTTTTTCAATCTCTAGGTAGTTCCCAAGCAAAAACTTTTGGAGATGAAAACCAAATTAAGATAACTACAAAATATAAAATTGATGAAGAAGGCCTAGAAATTGACAATGAAATCCAAAAAGGATTATTTAATTCACTTAAAAATTATCTTCCAGAAGATATTACTTACGATGAATTCATAAGTGGTTCAGATGACAAAAAGGTAGGGATCATGTCTTCAATTAAAGTAGGACCCACAATAGCAGATGACATAAAAAACAATTCCTTTTTGGCAATAATAGGATCTTTAATTGTTGTTTTTCTTTATATTCTTTTAAGATTTCGTAAATGGCAGTTTTCACTAGGGGCAGTTACTGCTGTATTTCATGATGTTCTGATAGTTTTAGGAATTTTCTCTTTGACATATAAAATTATGCCTTTTAGCATGGAAATTGATCAAGCTTTTATCGCTGCAATTCTTACAGTTATTGGATATTCACTTAATGATACAGTTGTTGTATTTGATAGGATTAGAGAGTTTGTTGGAGATTATTCTAAACGGAAATTTGATCAAACAATTGATTCTGCATTAAATAGCACTTTAAGCAGAACGTTGAATACTTCTCTTACAACTTTAATTGTACTATCAACAATTTTTATTTTTGGAGGTGAATCAATTAGAGGTTTTATGTTTGCTTTAATTATAGGTGTTATAATAGGGACCTATTCATCTGTTTTTATAGCAACTCCAGTTATGTATGATTTTCACAAAGAAGATCTAAAATAATTTAACTTCTTAATTTTTATCTGAACTTAATTCCTTTTTTCTATATCTTAAAATGATGATAATTATACCTAGGAAGATAAAGGGTATACTTAACCATTGACCAGTTGATAAATTTGGCATAAATTCTTCTATTCCTCCTTGACTTTCTTTGACAAATTCGACCAAAAATCTAACTCCAAAAAGAACTAAAAAGAAAACTCCTAAAAAGATTCCGTCTTTCTCCCTGAGATTTGTTTTGTATAGTTTTCTTAGAAGAATAAAAAGAAACATATAACCTATTGCTTCATATAACTGTGCAGGGTGTCTAGGCAAAATTTCACCTCTATTTTCAAATACAACTCCAAAATTTGAGCCAGTATATTTACCTACAATTTCAGAGTTAAAAAAATTTCCAATTCTGACAAAAAAAGCACCTAAGCTTATAGGTATAGTCAGTCTGTCTAAAAGCCAAAAAAAGGATTTGATTTTAAATTTCTTTTGAAAAATAAAAAGACCTAAAATTATACCAATAGATGCTCCATGACTAGCAAGACCACGAAAACCAATAAATTCATAACCTTTTACCATTCCGAACATTATGTCTTTATTAGGATTTTCTCGAATTGGCAAGAGAATTTCAATTAGATGATTTTGGTAATAATCCCAACTGTAAAAAATTACATCACCAAGTCTAGCACCAAGAAGTGTTGAAATTACCATGAACATAAATAATGGCTCTAAATATTTTTGATCGATTCCTTCAGTTAGGAATATTTTTTTACAAATTCTGTATCCTAATAGGAAAGCAATTACAAACATTAGGCTGTAAATATGAACTCCGAAGCCTCCAATCTCAAATAAAGTTTCACTGGGCGACCAATTAAATTTCATTGCAATCATTTTATAATTTTCGATTAAACATTATTAATAATTAATTAAGGAACAGGGTCATGCCCGCTTTTACCCCAAGGGTGGCAACTGGATAATCTCTTTAAAGTCAGATAAAGTCCCTTGAATAACCCATGCTTTTTTAATGCTTCTTTTGCATATTGAGAACAAGTTGGGGTAAACCTGCAAGATGGCCCCAGAATAGGAGAAATTAAGCTTTGATAAATTCTAATTAATAAAAGAAATGGAAAAATAGAAATATTTTTTAACATTTTATTCAATTGAATAGGTTGTTTTATCACCATCATCACTTAAAGATATGCCAATTTCAAGTAATTTATTTCTTATTTCATCTGAATATTCAAAATCTTTATTTTTTCTTGCTCTATTTCTGACCTCAATTAATAATTCTATAGTTTTGATTAGTTTTGAATCTACATCTACCGTTTGTTTTTTCAATGTTTTAATTCCAAGTAAATCATTGAAAAAAACTGGCATCATTTTGTTTAAAACAGACCACTGGGATAGACTCATCTTTTGTTTTTTGCTAATTACAGAGTTTATGAATTTTACTGCATTAAAGAGCTCAGAAATTAAAATAGGACTATTGAAGTCATCATTCATTGAATCATAGGATCTTTTGACCCAATCTTTTTCATTAAAATCTCCTTTTTCTTTACTGGGCTTGATCTTAGGTAAATTTTTTATAGCAGAAATTAGTTTGTTATAGCCTTTCTCAGATGCAGCAAGGGCCTTTTCACTCAAATCTAGAATACTTCTGTAATGTGCTTGCAGTATAAAAAACCTTAAGACTTCTGGTGAATATGGTTTGGAAAACTTTTTATTTTCACCAGAAAAAATCTCTTCAGGGAGAATATCATTCCCAGTTGATTTAGACATTTTTTTACCGTTAAAAGTTAACATGTTCGAGTGAATCCAATACTTAACTGGTTCTTTACCAGTTATGGCTTCAGATTGAGCAATTTCACACTCATGATGTGGAAATTTTAAATCCATTCCGCCTCCATGTATATCAAATTGATTTCCTAGATATTTTGTACTCATTGCAGTACACTCAAGATGCCATCCTGGAAATCCAAGACTCCAAGGAGATTCCCATTTCATTATATGCTGAGGATGAGCTTTTTTCCAAAGTGCAAAATCCTGTGGATTTTTCTTATCTGTTTGCCCATCAAGTATTCTTGTATTATGAATTAAATCTTCAATATCTCTGTTACTTAGCTTACCATACTTATTGGACTCATTAAATTTTAAGACATCAAAATATACCGATCCATTTACTTCGTAGGCAAATCCATTTTTTATTATCTTTTTGATTTGTATAATTTGTTCTGGAATATGACCTGTTGCTGTTGGCTCTATATCTGGAGAAATTGTGTTGAACTTCTCAAGTACTTTATGAAAATCAACAGTATATTTTTGAACTACTTGCATAGGATCTATTTTTTCAGCTTTGGCTTTTTTTGAAATCCGATCTTCCACATCATCGTCATCATTTTCTATATGCCCAACATCAGTTATATTCCTTACGTATTTAATCTTGTAACCCAGATGTTTAAAATACCTGTAAATTAAGTCAAATGATATAAAGGTTCTACAATTTCCAAGATGGACATTACTATATACAGTTGGCCCACAGACATAAATGCCAACATTTTTTTTTATAAGAGGTTTAAATAATTCTTTTTTTCTAGATAGAGAATTAAAAATCTTTAACTCTTTGTCCATTAAAATTCAGTGTCAAGATTAATATAATCTAGGAATTCCCTTTTTACTGATTTCTTTTTGAATTCCCCATCAAATTCACATGTTACAGTGCTTGTAGTTATATCAGATATACCACGAGAATTAACGCAGAGGTGTTTTGCATCAATTACACAGGCTACGCTTTTAGTATTTAATATTTTTTGCATCTCATCAACTATCTGAAGAGTTAATCTCTCTTGAACTTGGGGTCTTTTTGCAAAATAATCAACTATTCTGTTGATTTTTGAAAGACCAATAACTGTTCCATTAGAAATATATGCTAAATGAGCCTTTCCTATTATTGGAAGAAGATGATGCTCACATGTAGAGTAAAGAGTTATATTTTTTTCGACAAGCATTTCACCATATTTATACTTGTTTTTAAAAGAAGATGCTTTAGGACGTTTTTCAGGCATTAAGCCTCCAAATAACTCATTTACATACATTTTAGCTACTCTTTTAGGTGTTCCAACTAAACTGTCATCAGTAAGGTCCATTCCTAAAATTTGAAGAATATCTCTTATTTTTTCTTCAATTAATATTATTTTTTGTTCATTACTAATATTGAAAGCATCAAGCCTTATTGGAGTCTCTTTGTTTATGCTTTGATGATTATCTCCAATTTCATCAATTTTTTCCAGAAGTGACTTATTAATTTTCATTGATGATTAAAATTGTTCAAAGATAAATATTTATTAGCAATAATGGATTTTATAATTTTATTGAATAGGTTAGAACGATTTGTGTTTGATTGTTTTTTAGATTTATTGGATCATTTAAAGAGTTGGCATTTAATTCAGATGAGGAATATATTGGAAACTTTCTATTTATTACTGTATTTGCTATACCAATACTAAAATTACTTCCATCAAAGTCTAATCCAATTCCACCAGTCAAACTATTATAATCGTTTCCATCATATGATAGAACATTGTATTTTTTTGATTTTTCTGAGTAGTATCCTAATCGGAAACTCATTTTTTCAATTCTTAACTCTCCACCAAATCTTAGGTTATTTGTAGGCTTAAGATTATTACTTATAATTGAATTTTGCTCTTTAAGATGTATATCATCATTATTTAAGTCAAATCTAAGGTTTTGATAATTTGTTCTCCCATATTGAAAGCTGATCAAACCTCTCTTTTCAAAAACATATGCTAATCCAAATGATAGTTTTGATGGGACGATTAGCTTATAATTATAGATATTTAGAACATTAGGATTTATAACTACTGGAGCATCCTCTTTAAATTCTGTTTTTAGATATTGAGAAGTTTCATCATTAAATTCATACCATATTGGTGTTCTATATGAAAATCCAATTCTAAAGTTATCTCTTTTTAAAATCCCTCCTAACTGCATTGAAAAACCCTCTCCCACAGTTGAAAGAACATTTTCAAATTGAGATGAAATTAAAGGTGATTCAGAACTGTATCCTGTTTCATATAGTGTGTCATCCCTGTTAAATTCAATTCCATAAGAATTAACACTCATTCCTAGGTATAAAAAATCCTTATACTGAGCACTTATTGTGAAGTTAAATTGACTTTGGTAACCACTTTCTGTAACAAAAAAAGAGTGGCCCAAAGAGTTTCCTTCAAGATTACTGTTGGATGAGTATTCTGAATTTTCATCATTTTCTTCTAAGGGATTTATAAAATACCCATGATAACCCAAAAAAGCCTGCTGAGAAGCATAATCAAGATTTTCTCCAATGTCCTGATATGCTTCAGAGATTGTCTCTTCTGGGAAGAGCAATATGTTTTTTAATCTTACTCCTTGAGCATAGTATAAGAAATAATTATCTAATCCATTTGTGTTATTTCCTTTAGCATTGAATTTTGATTTGAAATTATTTTTTCTTTTATAGTTAAATGCAAAACTAATCTTGGTAAAATCCTCTTCTTCATTTGTACTATTCATGATAAAAACAAATCCAGCTTGGTTAATACCAATTGGAGTATTTGGAGGTAGATCAACACCTTTTTGACCCAAATATTCGGCTTGAAAATTATTTGAAAGAGCTCTTGTAGATACACTCATTTCTGGGTAGATGAATACTGCGGCGGCGGCAGGATTATCAGTAATAGCTGAAATATCCCCTCCTAGAGCACTGAAAGCTCCTCCCATAGAAATGTATCTTGCAGTCCCCTCTAATGACTGTGAAGAATATCTTCTTGCATCTTCTATAAATTGAGCATTTATAAACGATGAATTGAATATAATCATTAAAACAAAAAGTATATTTTTTGTTTTCATAAAAACAGATTTATAAATTAAACTTTTACTTTTTCTTTCCTCCTCTAGAGCTAGAGCTTCCAGAACTTCCTCTGGATTTTGTACCTGATGAGCTGTTATAGGATCTACCTCCAGAATTATAGGACCTAGATGGCGAGGAGTAAGTTCTATTCGAAGAAGACCTAATATTATTTGTTCCAGAACTTCTAGAGTTGCCTCTTACATTTGTATTATTAGAACTGCCATTTGCAGAGGAGTTATTTCCTCTAGGAATCCTGATGCTACGTGAATTGTTATAATTAGAATATCCTTCTTTATAATTAATATTTGACCTAGAAGAAGCCGGAACATAGATTCCGTTATTATTTCTTGATCCATTTCTACTACCTCTAATCAGATTTCTTTCCCCTTCTCCAATTCTATTATTTACAGAAGAATTAACATAAGAAGGATTTCTTCCAATATTATACCTAGTTTTTAAAGCATTAATTGTAGCAGAAATTTCTGACCTTTTGTTAATGTCCTCCTTATCTTCTTTACTTCGTGATTGTGTAGCCGAAGTTCTACCTCCTCTACTTGTATTCGCAAATGAAAGACTTTCATATTGTTCATATTTTCTTTCAAATGAACTATAATAATAAGGACTATGATAATAAAAAGACCAGCGATTATATGGATTGTATGACATGCCATAATATCCTCCATAGTATGGCCCCCAGAGATTCCCCCTATAATTATAAGGATATCCTCCATAGTAACCGTAACCCATACCCCATGGATGTCCACCATGGTATCTATGCATCATGTAATAATCATAATAACGATACCTTCTCCAAAGAGGACTATACCCTGAAATAGAGCCATAACCATAATTATAATATGGATAGTAATGGTCATAGTAATAATGCATTGGCAAATTATTTGTAAAATAGATTTGAGTTTTATCAACCCTATCTCCCCAAGGCGCTTGATCACTTATTGAGGAATCAGTGTTTTCTTCAGAACTATAGTAATTTTCAATGTCAGTGAATAAATAGTTGTTAGGATCACTACCCGCTGAAGTATAGTCATCAGCTATATTGCTAAAAACATCTTTATAGTATTCACTACTATTACTTGATTGATTCGTTTGATTTTCTGAACCGGATATTTCCCCATATATTCCATCAGAGGTATAATAGGAAGATCCTTGATAACTTCCACAAGAATAAACTATTATTAATAAAAATATTAATAATGAAACTAAAATAGGCTTTCTGAAAAAATGTTTATTCATAGTTTGTAGTTTTTTAAAAAAATCAAAACAAAAAATAGTAGTTTTGCTTTTTACTAATATAATGGCAAAATTTGTGCCAAACTAAAAAATGGCTGAAAAATTAACTTCCAGAAATACAGATTACTCTAAATGGTATAATGAAATTGTTGTTAAAGCAGGGCTAGCGGAAACATCTGCTGTAAGAGGCTGTATGGTAATTAAACCTTATGGTTTTGCTATATGGGAAAAAATCCAATCTGAGCTAGATAGAATGTTCAAAGAAACTGGCCATCAAAATGCATATTTCCCTCTTTTTGTTCCAAAAAGTTTATTTGAAGCAGAGGAAAAAAATGCTGAAGGTTTTTCTAAGGAATGCGCTGTTGTTACTCATTACCGATTAAAAAATGATCCTAAAAATTCAACTAAACTAGTTGTTGATGATCAAGCTAAATTAGAGGAAGAATTGATAGTCAGACCAACAAGTGAGGCAATTATTTGGAGTACATATAAAAATTGGATACAATCATATAGGGATTTACCTATTTTGATTAATCAATGGGCAAATGTTGTCCGATGGGAAATGCGAACTCGATTGTTCCTAAGAACAGCTGAGTTTTTATGGCAAGAGGGACATACTGCACATGCTACTAAAGAAGAGGCTTTAAAAGAAACAATTCTTATTAATAATCTTTACGCAGACTTTGCTGAAAACTTTATGGCGATTCCAGTTTTAAAAGGTTTAAAAAGTGAGAGTGAACGTTTTGCTGGTGCTGATGAAACATATTGTATTGAAGGTTTAATGCAGGACGGAAAAGCTCTTCAATTAGGGACTTCTCATTTTTTAGGACAAAATTTTGCAAAGGCTTTTGATGTGAAATTTACAAATGAAGATGGAAAATTATCCTATGTTTGGGCTACGTCGTGGGGGGTGTCTACAAGATTAATGGGAGCATTAATTATGACTCATAGTGACGACAATGGATTGGTTCTCCCACCTAATTTAGCACCTATTCAAGTAGTTATAGTACCGATATATAAAGGAATAGATCAACTAAAAAAAATCACAATTAAGGTAAATAAGATTGTTAATGATTTAAAGTTAAAAGGAATCTCTGTTAAATATGATGATAGAGATAATTTTAAGCCTGGATACAAATTCAATGATTATGAGTTAAAAGGAGTTCCAATCAGAATATCTATTGGGCCAAGAGATTTGGAAAACAAAACTATTGAACTAGCAAGAAGAGACAATTTAACTAAATCCATAGTGCCAATAGATTCTATATCTGTTGAGGTTGAAAGAACATTAAAAGATATTCAATTAAAATTATTTAATAGAGCTGTTGACTTTAGAGACAGCAATATCACTGAGGCTAATAATTTCAAGGAATTCGAAGAAATTATAGCTGATAAAGGAGGATTTGTTTCTGCACATTGGGATGGAACGGTTGAAACAGAATTAAAAATTAAAAATTTAACAAAAGCAACCATCAGATGTATTCCCCCTGACAATAAAAAAGAAAAAGGAAAATGTGTTTACAGTGGGAATCCCTCTCTAGGCCGTGTAATATTTGCAAAGTCATATTAAAATTTTTATTTAGTTTATTGCAATTATTAAGTTGTATAATTATTTTATATAATGTAAATTTGGCTGCGTTTTTTGGCCCGTTCGTCTATCGGCTAGGACGCCAGGTTTTCATCCTGGTA
>CETM01105169.1_pt1 | contig 12748 bp, 10 predicted proteins | sample 361451 | NCBI WGS metagenome assembly CETM01 (sample SAMEA2622690, study PRJEB7988) | marine metagenome | isolation source: saline water (ENVO:00002010), including
AAAATATAACTTCTCGAACCTTAAATTATAGCCGAAAACTGAGGGCGAACATATTGCGTTCGCTTGTCAGCGCCGATAATCTAGAATAGTTAGGTTCCGAACCAATTTGGGCTTAAAAACATAGTTTAGGATGAAGGGTGACCGGAATAATGGAATTGCAGGGCTTGGACATCGAAGTCGTACGCAAGGGGTCTGGACAGCCGCTTTTGCTGCTCCACGGGGGCGGTGGCCCGACAGCGCAGATGCCATTTGCCGATCGATTAGCCGAAAAATTTGAGATCATAGCTCCTACCCATCCGGGATTTAACGGTAGTAAAATACCAAAGCATTTCACTCGTATCGATGATCTGATCTACCTTTACCTAGACCTGCTCGATGTCTTGGACCTTACCGACGTAGTTTTAATGGGATTTTCCATGGGAGGCTGGACCGCGGCTGAGCTAGCGGTAGCAAATTCTAACCGGCTTTCACGGCTGTTTCTTGTAGATTCCGTGGGCGTAAAGGTAAACGGCCGAGAAGACCGAGATATCGCTGATGTGTTTGCTCTACCGGCCGATAAACTTGCCGAAATCATGTTCCATGATGTGTCACTAGCGCCCGATCCACAAGAAGTGCCGGACGAGCAGCTACAAATCGTCGCGGGGAATCGAACTGCGCTGGGCGTCTACACGTGGGATCCCTATATGCACAACCCAAAGCTCCCGCATCGTCTACATAGGATTAAAATCCCCACTCATTTCATTTGGGGTGCCAGTGACGGGTTGGTAACGCCAGAATACGGAACGAAGTTCTGCAACATGATTGAAGGGGCGACTATGACTGTGATAGAGGAAGCTGGTCACTCGCCTCAGATGGAGCAACCAGACCGGTTCGTTGACGCTGTGTTTGAATTGGCAGGGTAATATAGGAGTAAGAATATGAAATCTTGGTGGTTTACCGAAGACTGTTATCCTCACCTGCCGGATGAAGATACATACCGATCTATACGTGTCGATTTGCCAAACCAACATTGCGATCCGGAAATCGCTTCAGACCTTTACAACCGGTATCTTGATCTATGGTGCGCCTGCGACGAGATCGGACTCGGCATCATGCTTAATGAACATCACCAAACCGCGACCTGTATGGTACCTGCGGCGCCTATTATGCTTGGTATCTTGGCCCGCCAAACAAAAGAAGCTCGCCTCCTTATTTTGGGTAATCCACTACCAAACCGCAACCAGCCTGTCCGCGTGGCGGAGGAAATGGCACTGGTTGATGTAATCTCAAAGGGTCGCGTTGAGTGTGGGTTCGTCCGCAGTGTGCCCTACGAGGCAGCAGCAGCAAATATTATGCCATATAGAGGATCTGATCGGATGTGGGAAGCCCACGACCTGATCCTGAAAGCATGGACTACACATGACGGTCCTTTCAATTTCGAGGGCGAGTGGTATCACCACAGGCAAGTAAATATATGGCCTCGGCCGTATCAACAGCCGCATCCACCCGTCTGGATTACGATGGGAAGTAATGGTTCGGCTCGGCCCGTAGCGCAACATAAGCATATCGGTGCGGTTTTCCTCGCCGGCTATCCACGTATCCGGGACGTGTTTGACGGTTACCGAGAAGCATATCTGGAAGCGCATGGGGAGTATGCGCCACTGGACCGGCTAGCCTATCTCGGACTTTGCTATATTGGTGAGAACGAACGCGAGGCTGAGGAGGGCGCTCGCAAGCTACTGTGGTACATGGAGTCCAATAAGGTCCCACCAGAATGGAGTAACCCCCCCGGTTATCATCCTCCCGCGGTATCCGCTAACGTAATGCGTGGCGTCACAGGTTCTGGCGTACCCACAAAACCAACTCTGGAAGAGCAAATGGCGCGTGGCAATGTGTTCGCTGGCACACCAGACCAAGTATTTGAACAAATAAAGTCCTTCTGGGAGTATTCGGGCGGTTTCGGCCACATGTTGATGATGGGTCAGGCTGGATTCTTGTCAGACTCCGACGCACTGAAATCCATGACACTCTACAAGGAAGAGGTGGAACCTCGCCTAAAAGAATTAGAGGCGAATACTGATCCCGCCGAATTGTGGGAAAAGAGCAAAGCGGCTCCCGTCCGTGAGGGAATAGATCTTGGTAATTTTGCGCCGGAGTTTGTCCGGTAAAGTTTTACGCCGACCGATAGCTTTCGCACCCCCTTTCCATTGGACCGATTTACGCTTGGAGTTCTAACTTTAGATGAATTAGCTTCGGCCCAAGCGACAAAGGGACGTAAATTATATGAACGACCTCAAAACCTGGTTCTTCACAGAGGACTGCTACCCCGATCTCCCGGATCAAGATACCTACGGGTCCATCCGTGTAGACCTACCAAACAAGTATTGTGAACCAGATAACGCGAGCCGACTATATAACCAGTATTTAGATATTTGGTGCGCAGCTGACGAAATGGGTCTGGAAATTATGCTTAATGAGCATCACCAGACGGCCACTTGCATGGTGCCTGCAGCCCCCATAATGATGGGTATCTTGGCTCGACAGACCCAAAATGCCAGACTTCTTATCCTTGGCAATCCCCTTCCTAACCGCAACCAGCCGGTTCGCGTGGCCGAGGAAATGGCTCTGATAGACGTCATTTCAAAAGGACGAGCCGAAGTTGGTTTTGTCCGCAGCGTTCCATACGAAGCGGCGGCGGCGAACATCCTGCCATATCGAGGGTCTGAACGACTATGGGAAGCTCACGACCTTATTCTGAAAGCATGGACTACCCATGATGGGCCCTTTAATTTTGAAGGTGAATGGTATCATCATCGTCAAGTAAACATCTGGCCCCGCCCATACCAACAACCTCATCCACCGGTATGGATCACCGCAGGCAGCGCAGGTAGCACCTTGCCGGTTGCACAGAACAAACATGTGGCGGCTATTTTCTTGGCAGGTTATTCCAAGGTCCGGCCCATATTCGACGCTTACCGCAAGAATTATCTCGGTCTTCATGGCGAACATGCCCCTCTTGACCGTCTCGCTTATTGCGGACTGATATATGTGGGTGATGACGAGAAGGCAGCCGAAAATGGTGCTAACAAGATGATGTGGTATATGCAAGCCAACAAGGTAGCAGACCACTGGAAAAACCCACCCGGGTACCATACCCCTGCAGTCTCGGCAAATGTTCTGCGTGGGGCGCATGTTTCTGGCTCTGGTGCGGCCTACAGCACCGACTTGAAGGAACATATGCGTCGCGGCAACGTGTTTGCCGGAACACCCGATCAAGTATTCGAGCAAATCAAGGCTTTCTGGGAATATTCGGGCGGCTTCGGACATATGCTTATGATGGGACAGGCCGGCCATATGACAGAAAAAGAGACGCTTCGTTCGATGACACTTTATAATGACGAGGTCTACCCGCGTCTGAAAGAACTCGCGAAGGGCTGGGACCCTGAAGCTATCGAGGAAAAACGTGCCGCGATGCCCGATAGAGATCATGCCGGTATCACCGAACTCGCGGTCGATTTTGTGAGGTAATCAGATCAAGCAGATGATAGACATAGAATCCAAATATATCGAAGTCGATGGGATCCGAACCCATTATCTAGAAGCGGGTCCGAAGGGTGCGCCCACTGTAGGGCTCCTACATTCCGGTGAATTTGGTGGCTGCTCTGAAATTAGCTGGGAATACACTATCCCAGCACTGGCAGAGCATTTTCACGTGCTGGCAGCTGACTGGCTGGGCTTCGGACGCACTGATAAAATATACGATTTTGCAAATCAGCGAGCCCGGGTCTACAATCACATGGCTCGATTTTACGAGATCATGGGCGTGCAGGAGGCAGATTTTATAGGAAATTCGATGGGCGGATCGAATCTCGCCCGCATGATAGCTGATCCACCACCACCGCTCCCCGTGCGTTCGGCCATTCTTTGCTCAGGAGGTGGCTTCACACCCCTTACAGACGAACGCAAAGTACTCCTTGCTTACGATTGTTCCGATAATGCCATGAGTAGGCTGCTGCACGCGATGCTCCATGATCCGAAATGGGGAAATGACGACGCCTATGTCGCAAAACGTCAAGAGGTCGCGTTGTTGCCGGGTGCATATGAAGTCGCTAGTGCGCCGCGACTTAAACGCCCCGAGCCGGAAACCGCCGACGACATTCCATCAGCACAAAGTTTTGGCATTCCCGATAATACCGTCTACGAAAATGTAGAGGTCCCCGTTTTGATCATAGCAGGCGAAAATGACCCGCTACGGGAACCGGGTTATTCTAATGATCTTGCCAACCGTATCCCGGACAACGAACACCATATCTTCGAAAGCTGTGGACACTGCCCCAATATCGAGCATGCCGACAGGTTCAATGAACTTGCTATTGAGTTTCTGAAACGCGTACACAATCAGAACTAATTGAACAGTGTGCATTCCGTACCAAATAGTCTCGAAAATCAGAGCTTTGTAATGACCTCTGCGGGATAAATAGGGCACTATTAAAGTAATTTAATGACTGGAAATATGCGGGGTTACACCCGCTATTCCGGCTGCTTTACCGACTCTCGGAGTATCATCATTTTCCCACCTTTCCTGATTAAGGGATCGGTTCATAGCATTGTGTTTCTGTAGCTTTTTAAATGTAACCCATCCTATTTCCTTATCGTCGATGTCTTCGGTAAACACGCTAATAATCACGCCGTAATGTCATCGATGATATCTTCTTGTATTCCAAATACAGGGTCTTGGCGGGTTCAATCAGAATGCGTTAGTGTCCTGTTATGTCGATAAGTTTCCGGACAGACAGCGAAGACGAGAAATCCTTCCGAACTGAAGTCAGAGGTTGGATTTCTGAGAACCTTCCCGATGATTTGCGTGGCTGGTCGACCCGTCCTCCGTTTGATCGTGCAATGTGGTGGCATCGTGCACTCCATTCAAAGGGTTGGATAGCTCCGGCCTGGCCAAGGGTCTATGGCGGCATGGAGGCAAATCTAAACGAACAGATTATTCTGAAAGAGGAGTTTGCCCGCGCCGGAGCGCCCGAAATCTCGGCCCAAGGGATTAACCATGTCGGGCCGGTGCTGATGGAATTCGGAACGGACTTACAGAAAGAACGCTACCTACCTCCAATTCTGACTGGAGAGGAAACTTGGTGTCAAGGCTACTCTGAGCCAGGCGCCGGTTCTGACCTCGCAAGCCTCCGTACTCGTGCAGATATCGATGGAAAGTATCTCATCGTCAACGGATCTAAAATCTGGACAACCTGGGCACATTATTCAGATTGGATTTATGCTTTGGTAAGAACCGATCCTAAAGCGCAGCGCAAGCAGGCCGGGATAAGTTTCGTAATGATCGAACTAAAAACACCAGGGATCAACATCCGACCTATCAAGACGATTACCGGCGACGAAGAATTTGCCGAGGTATTTTTCGATGATGTCAGGGTACCGTTACTGAATTTGGTTGGTAAGCTGAACGACGGCTGGCGAGTTGCCAACGCGCTACTTGCTCACGAACGGCTCGGAACCGCCAACCCACAACTTTTGTTCGAGGCAATCGAAAGAGTGCAAAAAGTGGCCAGATCAACGGGTGCCATGGACGATCCGTATTTTCTTGAACATCTGGCGGAGGTGAATATCGATACAATAGGCTTCGCTGCCATGTTCGCTCATGCTGCGGAGATAGCGAATGCCGAACGATCGCTCGGGCTCGATGCGTCGATAATGAAGATCAACGGCACCGAACTTCTACAGCGGATTTGCGATCTACTTCTTGAAGCTGCGGGAACTGACGCAGCGCTGGTCGACCGCATTAATACCGATGAAGGTCCGATCGAGATCGCTCCACTGTTCATGCAGGTCCGTCGCGCCACAATCTATGGTGGCTCAAATGAAATTCAGCGGAATATCCTGTCAAAAAAATTACTTGGCCTGCCGAAATAGCAAGCTTTCACTGGTCACTGAACCAATTCGCTAACTCTTTACAGGTATTTATCCGGAAATTATTCCTCGCGAATTATAATTTCGTCATCCGCAATGAAGGAAAGTACCTGAGCTGCACTCTCTGTCATGTTATCCTGTATACACTCATTATTCGATTTCCTTATCCATACTGCTCATCATGTCGAAGACAGGCCGCCCGACCGAGGAGCTAGAATTATTATAGAGTCTCCCTCATAATGCTTGTTAGTAGACCAGCCCATTTCAGCATGGGGTTTTTTAGTAGTATCCCTAAGCCAATCCTCAGCAAGAAGCTACGCGTCTTTACCAAAATTTTTATTCATCCTGGGGTGCTCATAAAATCTTTCTCTGAGAAGATGGGTTCAATCGCCTTGAGCGTATTGATTGCTTTCACAGTAACCACAGTCCCATCGAGCGGTGCGCAAGTTACCTATACCGAAGACGAAAAGGGGCTGATCCTCTCGCACGGCCCATGGCCAGTGAAGACAGAACCCGATCCCAGTAATCGTTTCTCTGGCAATGCTGAGGCTATAGCATATGGGAGAGCTCTTTTTGAGAGCGTCGATTTGTCCGTCGACCGAAGCCGAAGTTGCGCTACTTGTCACGTCCCTGAGTACGGACATAGCGATGGCCAACCTAACCGTAAAACCCTTTCCGGGGTTAATCGCAATACCCTAGCACTATTCAACATGCGCCTGAACACTTGGTACGGCTGGGACGGAAAATCCGATAACCTTTGGGCGCACTCTATAGCGCCTATCCTAGATAATCAGGAAATGGCAATGACCCCGGAAAAACTTCAGGTGCGTATCACTCACAACCCAAACCTCAGTTTGAAGTACCGCGCAGTATTTGGGGCAGACGCGACAGCCCACGACTCGGAAAACACCCTAGTTAATATCAGTAAAGCATTGGCCGCATATCAGGAAACATTGACCTCGGACAAGTCGAAGTTTGATTCCTTCCGTGACGCTCTAGAGGTAGGAGATGCAAACGGGATTGCCGCCTATCCAGCAGCAGCACAGCGGGGTGCAAAGCTATTCGTCGGGCGTGGGCGTTGCGAACTTTGCCATTTCGGGCCCAACTTCACCAACGGTGAATTCCACGATATCGGACTGCCCCAATTCCAAGATTCAAGCGATATCGATAAAGGCCGCTACAGCGGCATAAAGCTGCTACGCGGTAGCCGCTACAACCTTCTGGGTAAATTCAATGATGATGCCGATCGTACTACAGCTGGCTTCACCCGACATCTGCAGTTGACCCAGAAAAATTCGGGAGAGTTCCGGGTGCCGAGTTTACGCAATATAACAAAGACCTCACCCTACATGCATAACGGATCGAAAGAGACGCTGGAAGATGTGGTGCGCCATTACTCCGAGATCTCCCAAAAGCGCCTGAATCTAATAAACGAAAAGCTACTCCAGCCCCTAAGCCTCACCGACGAAGAAATTGCCGATTTAGTCGCGTTCTTACGGACACTTTAAATGTACATCCGTCCTAGTTCGCGGGAATAACTTCGCATGCTAAAAGTACTAGAGATATCAGGGAGTAATACTTGATCATGGGTATCATACGTAACATCCTTTTTATAATGTGTGACCAGCTGCGCTGGGATTATCTATCATGCAACGGCCATCCACACCTGGAGACGCCGCATATCGATAAACTCGCTGCAAAAGGCGTTAACTTCGTCAACGCCTTTGTCCAGTCGCCATTGTGCGGGCCCTCTCGTATGTCATACCTAACCGGGCGCTATGTCCATTCGCACGGGGCCACATGGAACGGCGTGCCACTATCTGTGGGCCAGACCAATATTGGTGATTTCCTTCGACCACACGGACTGCGCTGCGCGCTCGTCGGAAAGACCCATATGACGCCGGACGAAGAAGGCATGAAACGTCTCGGCGTCGATAAGATGTCTGAACTCGGCATACTGACATCGGAATGTGGGCTAGAACCGGTAGAGAGAGACGATGGCCTGTGGCCAGACAAACTGGTCGACCCCAACTACTCTTATAACAAATTCCTCAAATCCAAGGGGTATGATGGCGAGAATCCTTGGCACGATTGGGCCAACTCCGCCGAGGGACCCGACGGTGGTATCCTATCGGGCTGGTATCTTAATTCTAACCACCTACCAGCGCGCGTGAAGGAAGAAGATTCTGAAACCCCTTACATGACCGACCGCGCGATCGAGTTCATGGACGCTCAGGGAGAGGATCCCTTCCTACTCCACCTGTCATACATCAAACCACACTGGCCTTATATCGTCCCAGCGCCCTACCACAACATGTATAGTCATAATCAAATTTCACCTGCAGTAAGGTCAGAAACGGAGCGAGACAACCCACACCCCGTACTCAAAGCACACATGAAGCACCCGGAAAGTCTAAACTTTTCGATTGACGATGTGCGCAACAACGTAATGCCCGCGTATATGGGGCTCATTAAGCAGATCGACGACCAGATAGGGCGGTTGTTTGGCTGGATGGAAAAGGCCGGGCGCATGGACGACACGATGATTGTCTTTACCTCTGACCATGGCGATTATCTCGGCGACCACTGGCTCGGTGAGAAAGAGATGCTACACGAATGCTCAATCCGCGTGCCGATGATCATCTATGACCCGGATGCGGCAGCGGATGCAACGCGCGGCGCGAAGGACGAAACCTTGGTTGAATCACTCGATATTATCCCTACATTTCTTGACGTCTTTGGAGGATTGGTCGACAAGGAACATCTGTTGGAGGGACAGTCGCTACTTCCAACGCTACGTAGCACGCAAGACGAAGAATTACGCGACGCGGTATTCTCCGAGATTGATTATTCTTTTAAGCCGGCTCGTACATATACCGGCCGAGAACCCGCAGAGGCGCGCGGCTTCATGATTCGTACCGGACGCTGGAAATATATCCTTTGGGAAGGCTACCAGCCGCAGCTTTTTGACCTAGAAGCAGATCCTAACGAGTTCAGCGATCTCAGTGAAACTACTGAATATAGGGATATTTGCGACGAACTGCACGAACGCCTATTCCAGTGGCTTCGCACCCGCGCTACCCGCATCACCATGTCCGAAGAAACAGTCCGCAATCGCACTGGCGGAGCGCCCAAGCATGGAATTATCATTGGCGAATGGTCACCCGAAGAGACCATAAAAGGTGACCCGGAGTCAGATTACTGGGTGGAGTGACGCGGCAACTCACTGATCCTGAATATCGGGGTGAATTGGTCTCGAGGGACTAAACACCCGCCGCTTTCCCATCAGAGCGCGGGTCAGAGCCACCCTCCATTATCCCGTTAGAACTCACCGATACCCCTCCGGCATGGCCCACAAGGTCGGAGAAGGAATCAATCACCTGCACATCGTGTCCTGCGTCTCCCAAAACCGTAAAAAGATCCGGGGCGAAGCGACTCTCCAGTTTTAGATTAGTTCCCGTGTCACCCCAAGTTCGGCCGAGTATGAACCGCGGTGCAGTAATGGCCGCTTGTAGGGACTGACCGAAATTCACGTGCCGTGTATAAACGAGCGCCTGCGTCTGTGGTTGGCCATCGCCACCCATCGCGCCATAAGATAGAATCTTTCCGTTAGATAGCTCGGCTAACGCCGGATTGAGTGTATGGAATGGTCGCCGACCGGGTGTAAGACGGTTCACGTCGCCGTCTTTTAACGAAAAACTCGATCCACGATTCTGCCACAATATCCCTGTGTCCTCGAGTACGATACCGGCCCCGAACTCCCAGTAGATACTCTGGATGAAAGATACGGTATTACCGGCAGAGTCGATGGCACCCATCCATATGGTATCGCCATTTTTGGCTGAGAACGGCCAAGGCATCGCAGTCCGTAAATCGATATTGGTAGCTCGGGCATCTAGATCGGCGGCATTTAAAAATTCTTCGGGCGGGACGGTCATAGCGACCGGATCCTGTACATGGGCGTTACGGACAATAAAGGCCTGCTTAATGCATTCAACTAACCCGTGTACGTGGGTGAAGCCTTCTGGCTCCGAAACACCAAGACGATCAAACAGGCCGAGGATCATGAGGGATGCCAAACCTTGTGTAGGTGGCGGCATATTCCATACCGTGCCAGTCGAGAGCTTCAATTCTAGCGGTTTAAGTGTTCGCGCCCGATGACGCGCCAGATCATCGCCAGAAATGGGCGATCCAACTCGCGCCAGATCGGCAGCGATAGAAGCGGCTAAGTCTCCCTGATAGAATGTTTCGAAACCATCGGCGGCCAATTTGCGCAAGCTCGCACCCAGCCGAGGTTGATTGAAAATATCACCCTCCGTGGGGGGGATTCCATCATGTAAAAAGCTCTCACAAAATCCCGGCAACCCGTTGAGTTCATGCAGTTTATTTGATGTGTTACGCGACTGGTTTCCGGTAACTGGGAAGCCCTTTTCAGCGTAGTGTATCGCCGCCTCGAGCAACTCCTCGCGTGATTTTGTACCTCCCAAATCATCCGCCAGGCCGAGTGCCACCCGCCAGCCGGATAGTGTGCCCGCCACAGTATTAGCCGCCAGCGGACCTCGCGACGGAATCGTGTCATGCCCGGCCCGCGCATACAGATCGTCTGTAGCATCTGCAGCAACAGCACCACTGGCATCAATGCCGATCGGTTTCTTGCCAGCTGGTTTGACGATCCAGAAGCCGTCGCCACCGATAGCATTCATATGTGGATACACCACTGTGATTGCTGCCGCCATAGCGATCATCGCCTCGACCGCGTTACCGTCATTGCGCAAAACGTCACGGCCGGCATCCGCAGCTAGGTGGTGGGGGGCGGAGACGATACCGTCACTCGAAAAAACCGAATTAAGCAATTTGAGATTTCCTGTTTGCAGCCAAATGAACCTCTGCCACCGGGTGGTATCCAGCTTCGAATACAGGGTGACGCAGGAATAGTTCTGGATCGTGACCTGGGACTATGCGGTCGGTCTTCCCGCCGACAGCGTCACGTATATCCCGGTAAACCTTTATCAGATTCCAAGTATTTCCTTGCACATAGGCTGGGGGCCACATGCGTTCGATATTCTCGTACCAATAGACGCAATCTCCTGCGACGACATAAGGTCCGTCAGAGGTCTGAACCTCCACCCATTGGCAGCCAAAAGTGTGAGATTCATAGGCTAGCCGACACCAGACACCAGGCGCGAATTCGGTGTCACCGTCCATGAGGTTAACCCTTCCCTCCGACAGAAGGAATTCGACCGCATCGAGATCCTTTTCTTGCATTGATGATAGCGGCCACATGGTAGTGTCGGACCCCAGCCCGTCCGGCATCCCGTATACCTCTTTCCAGCCTTCATACTCAGTGCGTTGAACATGAAAGATGGCATTCGGAAATTGTTCGAGATTGCCAGCATGGTCGAAATGAAGATGGGTCAAGATTACATCTTCAATGTCCTCCGGTGCAAAGCCAACCTTGGCGAGGATCGTGTCCGGTTGTTCAACATTTTCATAATTTTTGCCGCTAGGGGACCAATCTCCCTTCATTCCGGTGTCTATTAGGATCGGCTTTTCGGAGTCGACCTCGCCGCCATAGATCAGAGAATAGATCATAGGGTTGTTGATGCGGCCTTTATTTGAATTGACCAGTGTGCCGCCGAAGAAATCCCGCGGCATATCCGACCGCGCATAGCGGAACGCCCAAATTGACCAATCTGCAGCCATGATTTAACTCCTTTTTATCCACCGTTACTGCCCGTCTAGGACCCGCCCAGAGATGAGCTGTGAGCGGCCCTAAGAAAGAGGGGGAAATGGGTAGACTCGTGTACAAAGGGACTATGGAACGATGATCACTGACCTTACCGTCTCGCGCGTTAATCTCACCGGCGTCTATTTTCATTACGCAGTTGGCGCCATATTAGCATATCCCAATTGTCTTCATCACGAAACGTTCCTTATAGAATTGTTATACCATCGGGGTCTCTACCGAGCATCTTCTGGAAGGCGGTGCAAGCGCCCGTCTCAACGGCGGCAGCATCCACATACGCGCCGCCGTTATATTTGCGCTCACTGTCCTGCCAAACAGACCACGGCCAGTCGGTTGATCTGTCGCGCTGTGACCAACGTTTTTTCATAACCTTTATCAAAGATTTCTTATGGGGAGCGCGAGATAGTAAATCAAACCGAGAGACTAGTTCATCGCCGATCAATAAGGTGGATGAATGACCCCATGACATTGCCTCGCCGCAGACCGTGGGTACCTAGATCGATACCAGCAGCATCCGTTGCTGTGAACAAGCAGTCAGTATCTTCCTCGTTCACTAGGCTGGAGAAGTGGAACTCGTGCGCACCGTACACTGTGCCGGTAGGGCCCAACGGTGTGTCGGAAATCAGTTTCACTTCGCGGTACCCCAGATGCATTTTACGGTCAGCAAAGCTAGTCTCCAAAGGCAGAAGTTTGGCCATCTGATGCGTATCGCCTTCAGAATCGGTCAGCGTCTCGCCCATCACCATAAAACCGCCGCATTCGCCATAGACGACAGCTCCGCGATCAGCAGCTGATTTTAAACCAAGCAAAAACGTTCGCGCACCTGACAAAGTGCGAGCATGTAATTCCGGATATCCGCCGGGCAAATAAACCGCGTCCGCTAAACCATCTGGTGCTTCATCAGCCAGCGGCGAGAATGAAACAAGTTCTGCATCGGCAGCAAGCCAGCCATCGAGTACATGGCGGTAATGAAAACGGAACGCCTCGTCCGAAGCAACGGCAATCCTTTTACCGATGGGTGGTACTGGCTGCGGCGGGGCACCGCCGGGACGGGGCGGGACCACAGACATTAGATCGCGAAGACCGGTAATATCA
>CETM01001319.1_pt1 | contig 12708 bp, 10 predicted proteins | sample 361451 | NCBI WGS metagenome assembly CETM01 (sample SAMEA2622690, study PRJEB7988) | marine metagenome | isolation source: saline water (ENVO:00002010), including
ACCTTCCGCCTCTTATTGAAAGTCTCCCTGATCTCTTCTACACAGTCCTGCGGACCCGTAAGAGCAGCGAGGGCGGCATATTGGCCAACCGCCGAAGTTGAGATGGCAAAAGCGTGATGGATCTCAGAAAGCGCTGGCATGAGGTCGGCGGGACCTGCGAAATAGCCGACTCGCCATCCTGTCATTGCATACGCCTTCGACACGCCAGACAGTGTGATCGTGCGTTCCTTCATGCCCGGCAGGACTGCTACGGGTTGAGCGTGGTGATCATCATAGGTGATACGAGCATAAATCTCGTCCGAAACGACAATCAGGTCGTGCTCCTTCGCTACCTCGGATATCCGAGAAACCTCTTCTGGTGGGATTACTGAACCCGTTGGGTTTCCTGGGTTGATGAGTACCAGAACCTTCGACCGGGGTGTAATGTGCTGCCTCACCATCTCAGCCGTGATCGTAAAGTTCGTCTCCATTGAGGTGCGGATTTCCACAAGCTTCGCTTGTGTAAGTTCAGCCGCTTGGAGATAAGGATTGTAGCCTGGGCACGGAATCAACAGCTCATCACCTGGATCAAGCAGTCCCAGTGCAATGATGAACATGGCCTGCTGCCCTCCAGGGGTGACCACGATATTCTCAGGACTGTACTGGGCACCGCCATGCATCACGATATTATCGGCGATAGCCTGACGAAGCTCTGGAATGCCCATCGGGTTCGTGTAATGCGTAGCACCCCTTCCCAGTGCCTCCTGACCCGCTCGAACGATGTGTTCCGGAGTATCGAGATCTGGATCACCACGCCCAAGCTTGATCACATCATCCAAGTCAGAAGCAATCTCCATCATCCGTGTGATAATGTGCTTGTCCTTAAGCTGGACCCGCTGCGCGAGTCGAGGCGAAGCAGCCGTCATGACGCGAGCCCGTATATCTCAGAGTACTTAGAGGTTAGGTGCTCGATATAAAAGCTCGGCTCCAAACCCTGCCCTGTCGCATTTTCTAGGAGTTGCTCCCTGGTGTATCGGCGTCCATGCCGGTGCACATGCTCGGTCATCCATTCCCGGAGAGGAGCATAATTAGCTGTAGCCAATCCTTCACCGACCGGCCCTTCCTTTTTCGCTTCGTTGAAGAGCTGTCCTGCCATCACGTTACCGATGGTGTAGTTACAAAACGTACCTACCTGGCCCGAAGACCAATGCACGTCCTGAAGCACACCGAGCTGATTGTTTGGCACTTCCAAACCCAAGTACTCTTTCACTTTAGCGTTCCACGCATCAGGAAGTTCGGCGACGCTGAGGCTTCCATCTATTAGTGCTGCCTCCAGATCGACACGCAGCATGATGTGAAAGTCATACGTCAGTTCGTCAGACTCGACCCGGATAAAACCAGGCTCTACACGATTGATGGCACGCCAGAATGTCTCGACATCTATCCCTTCGAGCTGTTCGGGGAATGTGTCGTGGAGTTCACCGTAGTTGAGTTCCCAGAACTCCCGACTCCGTCCGACATGATTTTCGAACAGTCGGGATTGGCTCTCATGCGCACCAAAGCTTACTCCGCCAACTGCGTACAAGCCAACGAGGTCGGTCGCAAAAGGGGTCCGCGTATAATCAGGATCGCAATACTGCTCATACATCCCATGGCCCGTCTCATGTAGCGTACCAAATAGGCTCTTTGGCATCCACTCGTCGTTGACACGTGTCGTGATTCGAACGTCGTTGCGGGTAAACGAAATTTCAAAAGGGTGCACCGTCAGATCGAGTCGGCCACGGTCCGTATCGTACCCGAGCTTACGCGCCATCTTGAGCGCGAATCCGAGTTGCTTATCGACCGGGAATGGGCGCTGCAGGAAATCAACGCGCGGAGGCTCCTTCTCCCCAATCTCCTTGAGCAGAGGTATTAGCCCTTGCCTCAACGAAGCGAAAAGAGGCTGGAGCGAGGCTATGGTTTCTCCCGGCTCAAAACGGTACATGAGCGCGTCGTACGGATGTTCCTCGTACCCAATACAATCGGCCATCCTTCGATTCAACTCGAAGGTTTCCTCAAGTACGGGAGCGAACGCTGCATAGTCGTTATCAGCTCTCGCTTTGGCCCACACGTGCTGTCCCTTTGAGCCCATCTCGGCCCTTCGCTCCACCAACTCAGCTGGGATCTTCAAGTGGTAGTCGATCGCCTCTCGGACTTGAGCACACATCGTTCGCTCTACGCTATCCTCGGGGAGATGCGCGATTTCCCCTTCAGCGATATCCAACAGACGTCTGGTCTCATTTGAGACCAAATGATCGCGGGCAAACAGCTGAAGTGTCGCCAGTTGCTTCGCTCTTGTACTCGCTCCTCCCGGCGGCATCATCGTCCTCGCGTCCCAACTGAGGAGTGATTTTGAACAAAGAAGGTCGTTAACCTGTCCTATTCGTTCCAGTAAACCGTTGTATCCCATGCGGTTGGCCTCTTTGCTCTGCGGCCTGTATGTTGTCGACAATCGGCTGCGCAACGTGCCCCTCTAACTCCAACGCTGTCAAGAATGAGTACCGATCTTCTCTGGAACACCGACCAACTGGTCGAAATGGCCGTAACAGGTCAGGTCACTCAGCCCGCCCTGAGGCGCGGAGGATATACTCCTTGGCCAGATGGTGTTGGGGTCATGCTTCCTGGAATGTCGGGAATCACATATAACGCCCGCGTTGGTGATAGAGCATTTGGTTGGGCCGGTGATCACGTGGAGCCCGGGGTATCCATCGCACACTCGAACGAAAGAGCCGACTTCGCTCTTCACTACCTGACGTGCATCGGTAACGAGGCCGAGGTTCTCACAGGGCTGGCTCAAGGTGGTAGGGGTATCGTAACAGGTGAGCACGCTCGAATCCTTATCGACTTTCCAGAAGAGGTACTAGAGGGAATGACCATCGGAGACACGATCCAAATTCGAACGGTAGGTCGAGGGATCCAGCTCCAAAGTCACCCCGAAATTGAATTCAAGAAGACAAGCCCAGCGCTCGCTAAAGCTCTCCGCCTGCGATCAGTAGAAGGACAAATCCGTTGTCCGGTGGCTATGGAGTTGCCTCCCCGCATTATGGGCTCTGGTGCTGAGCTAAATTCCGAATTCGTCGATCAAGATCTGATGTCTGGGGATCGAGGGCTCATGGAAGACCTAGGCATTGATCAGATGCGGCTAGGTGACCTCATCGGAATTCGTAACGTGGATCATCGGTTCGGACGGTCTTACCGGGAAGGGTGGATCGCTATCTGCCTCTGCATCCACGGAGACTCGGTCATGACCGGTCACGGCCCCGGTATTCTCACACTGATGACTGGACCATCCGATCTGCTCGATTTTGAAATCGACCCTACGGCAAACATCGCGCAGACTCTGGGCATCAGGGGGCAAGCATGACCACGAATAACGGTATCGCGACAAACCAACGGGACTTGGTCACCGTGTCCGTGGCTGGTGAAATCGCACACCCAGGGTTCCCAGGCCTACCTGCCGAACCCTATCGGCTAGCGTCCGATGGAACCCCGTTTCTTCTCCCCACGTACGGAGGGATCGTCTACAACGTATCTGTAGGCGATCCTGCTTTCGGTTGGGCCGCAGATTGTGTTCACCCAGGCATCAGCATCAGTCACTCCGAGGACAACAAAAACCGAGGCCTAAACGTCTTCGCATGCATTGGAAACAGGGCTCGAGTAATGACCGGTGGTGCGTCTGGGGCCATGGGCGTGGTAACTGGAAAGTCAGGCCGATTCTCCGAACAGGTCATCGTTCACATATCACGCGAAGCTAGGGCACAGATGGCTGTGGGCGATCAAGTGCTAATCAAAGCGGAAGGGGCCGGGCTCACGCTTACCAAGCACCCGGGAGTATCTCTGAAAGGAATTTCTCCTCAACTGCTCGCGGTACTACCATCACAGGAGAAAGACGGTCACATAGCCTTCGGTGTCGCTGCGCATGTGCCGGCTCACTTGGTAGGAGCGGGACTCGGTCTGACCTCAGAAGGTGGCAGCCTACACATTCAGTCTACGGATCGTGCAATACTGAACGAACTGAAGCTCGACCAGCTAAAGCTCGGTGACCTAATAGCTCTGGAGGATACAGATAGCCGATACAATCACGGCTACCTGAGAGGCGCACGCGCCATCGGAGTAGTGGCATCCACGGATGGGCCGCGCGCAGGATACGGACCAGGCATAGCGGTCATTATGACAGCACCAGCTGGACAGCTCGGGAGCTTCCTAGCACCGGGCACAAACCTCGTAGACCTATTGGAGATGGCCCCATGACCAAGGTCCCTATGACCGCGGTTTCACTTGAGAGCCTAAAAGGGTTCGTCTTCGACATACTCCGAGCCATGGGCGTACCCGAGGAGGAAGCCGAGATCTTCGGAAGTGCGCTCATCTTCTCGGAGCTCCGCTTCCACCCCGGACATGGACAAGGGGTCAAGAAACTCAGGAGGTATCAAAGCCGGTTCGCGGAAGGTGGAATCGATCCAGCTGCGCCGTGGGAAATCTTAAAGGAGAGCCCCGCCCTTGCTCTCGTCAGCGCAAACAACGGAATCGGGACGGTGGCGGCGACACGCGCGATGCGCCTCGCAATAGAGAAATCCAAAGTTTGCGGTATAGGACAGGTGATCGTGCGCGACTCCACTCATTTTGGCTCCAGCGCCGTACACGCCTGCCTTGGCCCCGAAACAGGATGTATCGGAATCGCTATGACCAACGCTGGACCCGAGATGGCACCTTGGGGCGGACGAGAAGGGGTAGTCGGGACAAACCCGTGGGGCATAGCTGTCCCAACCGGGCTTGGATTTCCAGCGGTGCTAGACATCGCTCTAACAACGGCCGGTAAGGGGATGATGAACTGGCATGCCGCAGAGGGCTGGCCAATGCCACGAGACTGGGCACTGACTCCCGAGGGTGAAGAGACGGATGATCCCCACGCGGCGATGGCTGGTGCCCTGCTTGGAATAGGACAGTACAAGGGCTACGGCCTAGCATTCATGACCGATGTCCTCACCGGAGTTATCGGGGGTGGCGGGTACGGCCTAACACCCTATGCCGACCCGAAAAAATGGGACGTCAGCCATACCCTGATGGCAATCGATATCGAATGGTTCATGCCACTTGATGAATTCCGCAGACGCATGGATGACTTCACTAAGATGGTCAAATCGAGAGCACTTCGTCCCGGTTTTGAGGAGATTCTGATCCCAGGCGAGCAGGAAGCCCGGAGGGTTAGACGAAAGACTGATTCCGGAATCCCTTTAGAAGACGCAGCGATCGTGGACCTCCAAGCGCTCGCGATCGAACTAGGGGTCGACTCAGAGATCGAGGTAGTTGGTCCGTGGGAAGAAGAGACTCTTTGAAGCATCCTGTACTCGAACCTCTACCAGCCGAGTTTTATGCTACGACCCGCAGAAAACTTCGTGCTCGGGCGGACGACGATGGACTCGACGGATTATTGCTACTGTCACCTGGGAATATCACATACGCGACAGGTTGGCATTTCTCTATCAACGAACGACCGATCGGCCTCTGGTTAGGGACTAACGGAGATTCGGTTCTACTCGTCCCGCACTTGGATTACGAATACGCGTCCTACGTACCTGGGCTAACAGTTCGTGCATACCACGAATTTCCGGGGGTTACACACCCAGTCCTCTGGATGCTCGACGAAACCGGGGCTCGAAGAGTTGCAATAGACTCGCTTGATGCCAGACTTCTTGACCCAGCTCGGCAGAAGCTGGAGCGTCTCGACCTTGAGGACCACGCACGTGAAGAGCGCAGCGTGAAGAGTGAGGCGGAGCTCGCGCTAACTAGAGAAGCCGCCAGATTCGCGGACCAGGTCCTGAAGCGTCTTCTCGCCAACGGGGGCGACATCATCGCCCAAGGCGGAACCGAAGTCGATCTACTCAAAGACTGCACAGGCCACGTTCGTGAATCCCTATCGTATGTCCACGGCGAAAAATTCCAAGGCACCAAAGTTGCAATTACAGCTACAGTCCATTCAGGGCCAAGAGCAGCTCTTCCGCACGGCTCAGTCATATCTCGAAAACCCAAGCCGAGAGAGCCGATCATCGCAGGAATCGGATGCTGCATTGGCGGATATCACGCGGAAAGTGGTGCCACATTCGTACTCGGAGAGATCAGCAAAGAACAAAGCCTTCTAATGAGCGCCATGACTCAGGCAGGAACTGCAACCGTCGAAGCGCTCCAGGATGGCACCCGCTGCGACCAGGTCAACGAAATAGCCCTCGAAAAGATCCGTGAAGCCGGGTTCGGTAGTGCAATCCGTCACCGTATCGGACACGGAATGGGGATAGAGGGCCACGAAGCGCCTTGGCTTGCCCCAGGAGATCAAACTCGCACTCTACCGGGGATGGTCTTCTCTTGCGAGCCTGGAATTTATCGTCCTGGTCTGGACGGGTGGCGCACGATTGATACCCTGATCATTGGTAAGGACCAAGTCGAACTGGCGAGTACCTTTCTAAAAGACCACCCTGCTCACAATCGGGTCCTAACCTTCTGACACTCACTATTACCCCTACGCTCTGAGGAGCCTGCAGCATGCCAGAACCCGCAGCATGGCGTTACGACAAGATCACGAAGCCCATGTTCGACGTACCCGCTGGACACGTCACCCTGACAGGCAGGGTACTCACCATGACCGGTGATGTATTCGCCGACGGGTTTGTCACAGTGGAGGATGGCAAGATTATCGCCCTTGGATCTCGCTCCGAAATTCAGGCAGGTTCTTCGCATGTGGAAGAGACTAGTGGTACGATCATGCCGGGACTCATCAACAGCCACGCCCACCTGAACTGGGATGGCATCCATGATTTGGCGCGTCAGTCGATGGATGACCCCCGACCCATCTCCGCGTTCAAGGCAGCGGGCAACATGCTAAAAAGCCTAAGGGCTGGAGTGACGATGGTCCGGGATCTTGGCTTCCATGATATGAACCTCTATTCGAAGCAGGCCGTCGAGCAAGGAATCTTTCCCGGTCCCAGATTGAAGGTTTGCGGAGCTGCAATCATCCAGACGGGTGGCCACACATACTGGGTCTGTAGAGAAGCAAGTGGGGCTGACGAGATGCGACGAGCGGTCCGCGAGCAGGTGAAAGGAGGTGCCGACCTCATCAAAATCATGGCATGCCATGACACACTTGAGTTCACGGACGATGAACTGGCCGCAGTTATAGACGAGGCACACCGAAACGGGCTCCCGATCACCGCGCACGCTACATACGATGCATGCATTGAGCGTGTCGTTCGGTTCGGAGTGGATTGTGTAGAGCATGGCGGGTCCATGTCACAGAAGACAATCGCTCTGCTAGTCGAAAAGAAAATCCCCGTCGTAACCACTTTCGCACCGATCGTTCAACAGAGTCAGCCCGATATAGCAAGGAAATTCGGGATCCCCGAATGGAAAATCGAAGAGCGCAAGAAAGCGATCGCGAACCCTGCTCGATACGAGGGTCTCGTTAACGCAGCGCGTGCAGGAGTATCAATTGTCTTCGGAACAGACGCGGGTAGCCCCGCCGTCGAGCACGATGTGATAGCACCCGAGCTAGCCCACATGGTCAAGGTTGGTGTTTGTCAGGACAATATGGACGCTTTGGCCTCAATAACCGTTCGAGCCGCTGCAGTCTCACAGATGCAAGATCGCATCGGGACGTTAGAAGTGGGTAAGGAGGCGGATATCATAGTGGTCGACGGCAATCCCGACGATGATCTTTTCGCTCTTGAACGAGTGAAGACGACATTCGTAGCCGGAAGGAGGATGTACGGATGAGCATTCTACTTGATCGACTAGCACCGCGAATTGTCGAAGAGGATGGTGCGTTCCGCACACGTATGCTTGGAATAGCGAGTGGAATGAAGGACGTCATCGCGCTTGGGCGAGGGGACCCTGACTTCCATACACCCGAGCATATCGTAGAAGCCGCAAAAGCGGCCCTTGATGCCAATCATCACCACTATACGGGGCCGACTGGCATCCCAGAGTTACGGGAGGCAATCGCTGAAGACTTAGGGGCACGTTACGATCTCGACTATTCAGCAGATGAGATTGTCGTCACGGCCGGTGCGCAGGAAGCTATCATGCTGACGATGCTCGGGATGTGTGCACCCGGAGACGATGTGCTGATCACGAGTCCTCGCTTCACTTCATACGATACAGCAGTTCGACTTTGCGGTGGCAACCCTATTCCCGTACCCACCTTTGAGCGCGATGACTTCGCTCTGGATGTGGAAGAAATTGAAAAGCGCATAACACCTCGGACCCGAATGTTCGTGCTAGTCTCTCCGAACAATCCGACTGGCGCAGTGACACCGCCGGACAAGATCCGAGCGATCGCTCAGATGGCGATCCGACACGATTTGATCATCGTCGCAGATGAGATATACGGGCGCATGATCTACGAGCCGAATGAACACCTGTCGATCGCAACTCTACCCGGAATGCGTGAGCGCACGATCACGCTGAATGGATTCTCAAAGACCTACTCAATGACCGGGTGGCGAGTCGGGTACCTTGCAGCACCTAAAGACCTCGTCCACATGCTTATCGAGCCGCGCCATACGCTTTCAATCAATGCCTGCACCATGAGTCAGCATGCGGCCCTCGCTGCGCTGACCGGACCACAGGAACCGATCGACGCAATGATCGATGAATACGCTAAGCGACGGGCATGGCTCATGCCCGCACTCGACGATATCGGCTTTACATATGGACATCCCGGCGGAGCCTTCTACATCTACACAAACGTATCCTCTTCTGGGATGCCGTCTCCAGACTTCTGCCTGCAACTCCTCCAGGATACGGGGGTGATGCTGTTTCCCGGCACAATGTTCGGGGACGAAAGCACCGATTACATACGGATCAGCTATCTGCAACCTCTCCCAATGATACAAGAAGCAATAGATCGCATTTCATCCTTCTCGGCCCGTGCGCAAGCTGAAGCGGAGCGCGCTCGCCAGTGATTCGATAATGACCGTCATTCAACACTGACCCTGATACAGATACCTAGATGATCAAACCGAACACAGAGAACCGCTTCGTTGGAATCCAGGCTAGTCCCATCAGCTTCGTTGACGAGGGTGTCGACAATGTGCTAGAGACCCTTCAGAACCGTGTTGGGGTGAACGTGCTCATGCTCGGAACAGTGAGCTGGCTAGGGCTTAAATCGGGCCGTTCCATCAGCCATGACCTCGACGGTTGGCCAGACCACGGCGTGCCGGAACCATACCAAATGCGAGGAGGTGCCTACTTCGATCCAGACCCTCGGTACTACAACGACACCTTCATGTCAGACTATCGGAGTCAGGACCCCGAGTTCGCTGGTAAAGACATACTTAAGATGGTCGTTCCGGATGCACATGAGCGGGGCATGAAGGTCTACATCGAACTAATGGAGCCGTTCTTCAAGTACGCAGGGCATGGTTCAGCGGGCAACGTGGAGATTCCGACTCTCGCACAAGCAATGGAAGTAGACCTCTTGGGCCGCATCGGTGGGTCTCCATCTACGTCAAATCCAGGTTACCGAAAGTGGATTCACTCCATGATCGAAGACCAAGTTCGAAATCATGAAATTGATGGAGTGATGTGGTGTAACGAGCGAAACTCACCACTAGATACCCTCATCCAAGGTGACGCACCGGGAGACTTCTCCGAAGCTGCACGTCACGAAGCTAACGAGCGCGGTATCAACGTGGAGGCGTGCCGCCAAGCGTTGCTCCGTATTTATGACGTTATGCAAGAGGCTAAGGCAGGAAAGCACTTCGCGGACGGCGCCCTTATTGAGTTCGTGAGGGTTCTCCTCGATAACCCAGAGGCTTTGATATGGGAAAAGTTTTGGCTCGAAAGAAACAAAGACCTAGACCGGGAACTGTACGGGCTCGTCAAATGGTGCAAGCCCGAGCTTCCCTTCGGACTGAACGTTTGGAACCGAAACCACTTCAACCTGATTAGGCGTGCCCAGTGGCCTTGGGCAGAGCAAACCCGATACGCGGACTTCGTAAAACCGATCACCTACCAACATCAGGCCGGTGAAGTCTGGGACCGGGAGCTAGGATTCTTTCGGACCACCCTTCTGCGAGACTTCGAGCCCAATGAAGCCACCCGCGGACTCTTCCGCATCCTGGGTATTAACGAAGCTCCCTACGAGAAACTAGTGGAGACTGGTATGGATCCCGACACCTACGTATATGGCCAATGCGAAGACGCCCTCAAGGGTGTCGACGGCGGCGCCAAGGTTTATATGGGGATAGGTGTGGACGCTCCACGAACACGCCCCGAAACCGCAACGTGCTCTAAAGACATCGTGTACAGATCGGTAATGGCGACATACAAGGCGGGGGGACACGGGATAGTCCTCTCGCCCAATTATGCTTCGATGCAACTAAAGCACCTAGACGGTGTGGCCGAAGCGCTTGAAGAGCTCGGCCTCAGGTGACGACTTCGCCCCTCCTTCAGGTCCATGATCTCCAGACGAGCTTCATGCTCGGAGGAAGGGACCCTCTCGCGGCTGTAGATGGGGTCAGTTTTCACGTTGATCCTGGGGAAACGCTAGCTATAGTCGGAGAGAGTGGGTCCGGAAAATCAGTCACAGCGCTCTCAATTATGCAGCTTTTACCAGCACGGGTAGGTCAGATCACTCAGGGTTCGATACATCTGAGAGAGACGGAGCTGACCCAGTTGAAAGAAGAAGACATGAGGGCGATCCGGGGTCGCGAGATCGGAATGATCTTTCAGGAGCCTATGACCAGTCTGAACCCGGTACACACGATTGGAAGGCAGATCGCCGAAGTGTTGATAGAGCATGAGGAGATATCGTCAACGGAGGCTCGGGATCGTTCGATAGCCATGCTTGAGTTGGTCGGGATCCCTTCGCCAAAAAGGCGTGTGGACAACTATCCACATGAAATGTCGGGAGGAATGCGCCAGCGTGCGATGATAGCTATGGCCCTAGCATGCAATCCGAGCCTACTCATAGCTGATGAACCTACAACCGCGCTCGACGTAACCATTCAAGCTCAGATTCTAGACCTGATGGAGGAGCTCCAAAATCGACTTGGGATGGCGATCATCTTCATAACACACGACTTAGGTGTCGTCGCCCAGATGGCACAACGCGTTGTCGTCATGTACGCCGGCCAAATAGTGGAGCAAGGCCCGGTACATGAAATCTTCGAGCGTCCATGCATGCCCTATACAGAGGGTTTGATTGCTTCGATTCCACGTCTCGGCAACGCCGAGAAGGGTCAGCGCCTGCGAACTATCCCGGGGAACGTGCCATCCCTGTCCGAGCGACCCGACGGATGCCGGTTCTCTAACCGCTGCAGCCACGTATCAGAAATCTGCACCGAGGGATTACCGGCTCTCGAAATTCGGTCACGTGGACATGAAGTTCGTTGCTCCCGGTGGAGAGACTTGGACCTAACCGCTAAGGCTGTTTCGTGACCGATGAACTACTTCGGGTCGACAGACTCGTGAAGCACTTCCCCGTTCGGGGCGGGGCGCTGAACAGAGTGGTTAATCAGGTCAAAGCGGTTAACGGAGTGTCATTTGACGTGAAACGCGGCGAAGTACTCGGCCTCGTTGGAGAAAGTGGGTCGGGAAAGACAACGGTCGGACGTTTGGTGCTTAGTCTGGAGGAAGCGACGTGCGGAAACGTCTTTTTCGACGGTATCAATATTACCGCTCTGTCAAAGAAAGAGATGCGCCGGTTTCGAACACGGATGCAGATAATCTTTCAGGACCCGTACGCTAGCCTGAATCCACGTGAACGTGTCCGAACTGTTATAGGTCATGCTCTAGCACTTCACGACATCGGCCCTCCCGAATCACACCCTGACCGAGCCGTTCAGCTTATGGAGCAGGTCGGGCTGTCAGCCGCACAACTCGATCGCTTCCCACACGAGTTTTCTGGTGGTCAGCGACAAAGAATCGGCATCGCGAGAGCACTGGCAGTTAATCCGGACTTCATAGTTGCAGACGAGCCCGTTTCAGCTCTAGATGTCTCGGTTCAAGCACAGGTCATCAACCTTCTAAGCGACCTGAAGGATGAACTCAACCTTACGATGCTCTTCATCGCGCACGATCTGGCAGTGGTAGAGCACGTATGTGATCGCGTTGCGGTAATGTACTTGGGGAAAATCATGGAGATCGCTCCAGCCGACACTCTCTACAGTCGACCCAACCACCCGTACACCGAAGCGCTGCTATCAGCGGTGCCGACTCCCGAACCCGGACGCAAAAGGGACAGGATCACACTTAGCGGTGATATCCCCAGCCCTATCGATCCTCCTACAGGATGTGTCTTCCGGACTCGATGTCCACGAGCCGAAAAGGTCTGCTCGGAAAAGATGCCCGAACTCGTGGGGCTAGGCGAAGGGCACTTTAGCGCCTGCCACCTGACCACATGATACCCGGTACCAACGCCGATTGATGCTGACACGACTAGGTACCTTGATTCACTGGACCGGATTTGTAGTGGGGTGCGGGTATTGGGCACTGTGGAGCTACCTACTCCTCGGCCTAAAAGACATAGCCAACGAAGGCATCGTTTGGGCTATCTGGCCACTCACATTTGCTGTCCCAAATGTTGCCGGTTGGGCGCTGGACTATGTGCTGACCGGCCGCCGAGAGTTTTGGCCTTGGAAGCTAAAGCAGCCAGACCACGACTTCACAATTCGCAAGAAGAGCCCCTCTTCCAATTCC
>CETM01178647.1_pt1 | contig 12706 bp, 12 predicted proteins | sample 361451 | NCBI WGS metagenome assembly CETM01 (sample SAMEA2622690, study PRJEB7988) | marine metagenome | isolation source: saline water (ENVO:00002010), including
AAAATTGCAAAAAATTTAAATAAGAAAAAAAAAGCTGTTATTGTAAAAAAATTTTACAAAAATCATTTGGATGAGATTGACTTGATTAAAAAAAATTTTAAACTCTTTTCAGGTCCCAATCGACTAGAGTCAATTAAACAAGCAACTAAAAAAAATTATGATATTGTTATTTTAGACGACGGTTTGCAGGATCACACCTTTCACAAAGATTGTGAAATAGTTTGTGTTTCGGCAAATCTAGGATTCGGCAATAAATTAACTATTCCTGCAGGGCCTCTCAGAGAGCCAATCAATTCTCTCAAGCGAAGTAACATAGTAATGATAAATTATCAAAATAAAAAACAAATAAAAGAAGTTCAAAATCAAATAATTAAAATAAATAGCGAAATTAAAATTTTTACTTCAAAGTATATTATTAACCAAAAAAATATCAAAAATTTGAAAAGAAAAAAATTCATAGCTTTTGCTGGAATTGGAAACCCTGATCATTTTTTTTATATGTTAAAAAAGTATAAATTTGATATAAAAAAACAATTAACTTTTCCAGATCATTACTCTTACTCAAAAAATGAATTACAAAATCTCTTAGCAAAAGCAAAAAAGGAAAAATTAAATCTGATTACAACCGAAAAAGATTATTATAGAATAAAGCATTTAAAGATAAAAAATATACATTATCTTCCAGTTATTTTAAAAATAGATAATGAAAAAAAATTTTTTAAGGAAATTGAGAAGTTTATTTAATGAAAATAATTAAATATTTTTTTGAAGCAATTATAATTTATTTTTTCTTTTTAATAATAAAAACTATAGGATTAAGAAGAAGTAGAAATTTGTTTTCAGTTATTTTTTGTAAGATAGGATTTTTTTTTAGACCAAAAAAAATAATACAACAAAATATTTATAATATTCTAGGTAAATTAGATAGCTCTTCAGAAAAGGAAATTATTTCAGAAATGTGGAGTAATTACGGAAAAACTTTTGTTGAATATATTTATCTATATGAATTTAAAAGAAAAAGCTCTCACATTAAAATAGTAAATAAAGAAATTCTTGACACTATTATTAAAAAAAATAAACCTGTAATATTTATATCGGGTCATTTTGCTAATTTTGAACTTATGTCTATGGAATTAGTAAAATATGGTTTTAATCTCGCTACTATTTATAGGCCTCTAAATAATTTTTTTTTAAATCCATTAATGGAACATTTAAGAAGAAAATATGTTTGTAATAACCAAATTAAAAAAGGAATGGCCGGAATTCGTCATGTTATGAATTATGTAAATAAAAACTATAGCGTTGCATTGATGATAGACCAGAGAGTTAGTGAGGGTATAAGGGTTCCTTTTTTTAAAAAGGAAGCTCTTACCTCTACTTTACCAGCACAATTAGCAATCAAATTCGGTTATGATATTGTGCCTATTTACATTTCTAGAAAAAATAATGACGAATTTATTTTAGAAATTGAAGAACCCATTCAAGTTCAGAACAGAACAAATTCTGAGGAAAATAAAAGCTCTATTACATTAAACTTGAATAAAATTATTGAAAGAATGGTAAGAAGAAATCCTTCACAATGGATACTTACACATAATAGGTGGAAATAAATTACCCTTTTTTCTTTTTAATTTCTTCAAATCTTATTTTAACCTCTGTAGGTGAAAAATAAGCTTCTTGTAAATCTACATTCCAATAAGTTAACTGATTAAGAGGGATATTTTTCCCTGAAACTGCACATTTAACATAGTCACCTTCCTCAATAATTTGAAAATTATTTGGAAAAAATTTAAGTTTTGCTTTTCCAGTGTTCATGTTAATTTAAAATTAATAATCTACAATATATGAATTTAGCAATAATAGGAAGTGGTGGAAGAGAGCATGCTATTTGCTTTAAATTAAGACAATCAAATAAAATTAAAAATTTATTTTGTATTCCTGGTAACGCTGGAACAAGTGAAATTGCAGAAAATATACAGGTAAATATCTCGGATTTTGAAGAAATTTATAAGGAAATAAAAAAAAATAGTATAGATATAGTTTTAATTGGTCCAGAACAGCCTCTAGTTGATGGAATTGTAGATTTTTTAAATGAAAGAAACGTAAAAGTTTTTGGGCCCAACAAATTTGCTTCCCAGCTAGAAGGTTCAAAAAGTTTCATGAAAAATCTTTGTAAGACCTTTAAGATTCCCACAGCTAAATTTGAAGTTTTTGATAACCTTGAAAAAGCAAAAAAATTTATTGATACCTGCAAAACTCCTATCGTCGTCAAAGCAGATGGGTTAGCTGCAGGAAAAGGAGTGGCGATTTGTAAAACTAGTAAAGATGCTTTGGTTAAAACTAAAGAGATAATTGAAGGTAAATTTGCATCCTCAAGAAAAGTAGTTTTAGAGGAGTTTCTTGAGGGAGAAGAATTAAGTTATTTTGTAGTTGTAGATAATAACTCTTATCAATTTTTTGGATCTGCCCAGGATCATAAAAGAGTTGGTGAAGGAGATAGTGGACCAAATACGGGTGGAATGGGTGCATATTCACCAGCAAAAATTTTAACTAAGTCTTTAGAAAAAAAAATTAATAAAAAAATTATAGAACCAACATTAAGTGCAATTAAGCAATTGGGCAGTTCATACAAAGGTTTTTTATATGCTGGACTTATGATTAAAGATGATGAACCATATCTTATTGAATATAATATTCGTATGGGAGATCCAGAGTGTCAGGTAATTATGCTCAGACTTGAAAATGATTTGACTGATATTATTTTACACACGTTAAAAGACTCTCTTGATAATTTAAGAATTAAATGGAAAGAAAAAGAATGTATGACCATTGTTCTTTGTGCAAAGGGATATCCAGGTGATTACATAAAGGATAGTGAAATAAAAAATTTATCGGATATTGAAATTAATTCTAAAAGTCAAATTTTTCATGCTGGTACGTATAAGAAAGATAAAAAAATTTTTTCATCTGGTGGGAGAGTTTTAAATATAACATGTAGCGGGAAAGATTTACTTGAAGCAAGAGAATATTGTATTGAAAATTTAGAAAAGATTAATTGGAAAAGTGGATTTTATAGAAAAGATATAGGTTGGCGAGCTATAAAAAAATGAGAATAGTTGGTGGACTTTTTAAGGGAAAAAAAATAAATTTTGTAAATGAAAAAATCACTCGTCCTCTAAGAGATTTGGTTAAAGAGAGCATATTCAATATACTAGAACATTCAAATCAAATTAAAGTTAAAATTAAAACTTCTGCAATTCTTGATTTATATTCTGGTATAGGATCTTTTGGCATTGAGTGCATCTCGCGAGGTGCAAAAGAAGTATATTTTGTTGAAAATAATTATAAAGTTATGAATGTTCTTAAGCAAAATATAATGAAGTTAAATATAGAAAATAGGACTAATATTAACTTTGAAAAGGTAGAAAATTTTATTAAAAATAACCAAAAAAAATTTGATATTTTGTTTTTAGACCCTCCTTTTAATGACAAATTGTTTAAAGATAACCTTAACTTAATAAAAGAGTTCAAGCTTTTAAAAAAAGATCACATAATTATAATTCATAGGGAGAGTGAGGTTTCTGAAAATTTGGATGCGTATATTAATCTTCTCTTTATCAAAAAATATGGTAGGTCAAAGATTCTGTTTGGAACACTTATTTAAAATAATTTTTTTCTGGTTAAAATTTTAACCTCTTCAACAGCAGGTTGGTTAAATGGATTTACCCTTAGTATTTTTCCTACTAGTACAGTCTCTAAAATAAAATAAGCAAATAGCTCTCCAATAGCTTTTTCTGAGAGTTTATTTACAATTACCTCTCTAAAAGGTATTTTTTTTCTATTTAAGACTTTTGCTAAAGAATTTTTTTGCTCATCTAAAATTTTTTTCATTTTTTTATTTTTTAAAAAATTATAATTATATTCAAAATAGTTTTTTTTAATTTTCAAGTTAAAGGGAGAATCTCCGCTAATTAAATAAAATAATTTATCTCTTGGGCCATCTAAATATAATTGTAAAAGACTGTGATGATCTTTAGGAGCTTCTGATATTATAGGCATTAATCCCATATTTTTTTTTCCCAAACTTTCTGCCATAAGTTGCTGAACCCAAGCAATAAATTCTTTTAAGTGAGGACAATAAACCAGCAGAACTAAAGAACTAAATTTTTTTTGAGAATAAATTTGCGATATTTTTGAAACACTATTAATTAAAAAACTTTTATTAATTTTAAAATATTTTTTTAAATTTGACCTAAAATTATCAATTTTTAGCCCCATAAAAAAAGCTGGAACCATTCCTACTTCTGTAAATACGGAATATCGTCCTCCAACAAATTTTTTATGTTCGATAAAAAAAATTTTTCTTTTTTTGGCAAAATTAAAAATAGCATTATTTCTCTTTTCAGTAATTACAATAGTATTGTTTTTATTAAAATTTTTTATATTAAGTAAATTAACATTAGCAATCGTTTCTAAAGTATTGCCAGACTTTGAAATTATTATAAATAAGGAATCTTTTATTTTTTTTGATTTTAATATTTTTTTTGTATTGATTTCATCTAAATTATCAAAAAAAATAAATTTTTTTTTAATTTTATGATTTAAAAAAGAATAAATTGCTTTAGAAGCCAATACAGATCCCCCCATACCTATAACAACAACATTATTAAATTTTTGAAATCTTTTTAAATCACTCTTTTTAAAATTTAATTTAAAATTTTTACTCAAAAAACTAAAATTATCTGATCTATCGTCTACATTTTCGAAAATATCTTTAATTAAGACAGACGACTCTTTAACCTGTTTTTTTAAGCTTTTGCTTTTTAGTAAGAAATTAGGAATTTGATTTTTTATTGTTATATTTTTTTTTATACCGTTCATTTTCTAATTTGATTTACTATTGAGTCTTCTACGGATGATTGGCCATCAATTTTTATTTGATCATTTTCACCTGCTTTTAAAATCTTTTTAATATTTTTTTCATTTTTTTTATTTGAGGCCATTGAGTCTGGCGTGGGTAAAATTTTGTAATCTGGCGGTTGTGTAAGAGGTTCATTTTTTTTTATAAGAAATTCATCTGTCGCTTCGCTTTTTTCATTTCTTAAAACTTTGCCAGCTTCTGAAAACCCCGCGCAGGCAGAAAGTAAAAATAAAAAAACAAAAAAATATGGATAAAGTTTATTTCTTTTCATTTTTATCTTTAATTAATTCTCTTAATAATAATGTAATAATCCCTAATGAAATAGTTATATCTGCTACATTAAAAGTAAACCAATGATAATTTTCTATATGAAAGTCAATAAAATCAGGTACTGCAAAATATATCAACCTATCATAAACGTTTCCCAAGGCTCCACCAAGAATCATAGCATAAAGGATTTTGTCTGTGTTATCAGACTTTATTATTAAAAAAACTACAAATAATATTACCAAAATTATAATTCCTGTCACAACATGATACAAAATTCCTGGATCTAAATTAAATAGTCCAAACCCAATGCCAGTATTCCAAACAAGCTCGAAATTAAGAAATTCTGTAACGTATAATTGGTTAGAGTTTTCTAATTGGTAATTTATAATTTTATTCTTAGTTAATCGATCTATAATAAAAGCAATAAAGGCTATAATTAAACTTAGAAAATTAAATTTTGAAAAAATCATTTGTTTTTTACTGAGTCACATCTATTGCAAGACTTTTTTACTATTTTCCAGCACCTTTCGCATTTTACTCCCTCTGCCTTTTTAACTTCAACTTTTAAATCAACCTTGTTTTTTGTATCACTAATAACTGAGGCGCCTGAGGTAATAAAATATTCACCGAGATCTAAACCTTCTAATAAATCATAATGTTCTTTTGATGTATTAATTTTTATATCAGCCTCAAGACTAGAACCTATTTCTTTATTTGACCTTTTTTCTTCAATAGCAACATTTACGATTTGTCTTATTCTAAAAAGTTTAATCCATTTTTGATCTAGTTTAGAATTTTGCCATCCATTAGGAATTTTAGGAAATGTTTTTTCATGAATACTGTCATCATTTTTATTTATTAAATTGTATATCTCTTCTGAGGTAAAAACAAAAATAGGTGCAAACCAATGCATTAAGCACTCTAAGATAATATTTAAAACTAAAATGCAATTTTTTCTTTTTTTTGAATTGATGTCATCACAATATAAAACATCTTTTCTTATATCAAAATAGAATGAAGAAAGTTCTAAATTACAAAAATTTGAAAGATCCTTAAAAAGTTTATGAAAATTATAACTATTTAAATTATCTTTTATTGATTGGTCAATTAAGAACAATTTATTAAGAATATATTGTTCTAATTCGGGTAGATCTTGAATTTTAACGCTCTCAAAATTTTGTTTTTTAAAATTATCTTTAAGGTTCCCTAAGATAAATCTAAAAGTATTTCTAATTTTTCGATACGCTTCAGCATGCTGAGATAAAATTGAATTATCTATTTTAAGATCCTCAGAATAATCTGAAGCAGCAACCCACGCTCTTAAAATATCAGCTCCATATTTTTTTAAAATATCATCAGGGAGAATAACATTGCCAGCTGACTTTGACATTTTCATGCCTTTTCCGTCTACAACAAACCCGTGTGAAAGAATACTTTCATATGGAGCTTTTCCTCGTGTTCCACATGACTCGAGTAAAGATGAATGAAACCAGCCTCTGTGCTGATCCGAACCTTCAAGATACATATCTGCAGGCCATTTTAAATCTTCTCTTTTCTCCAATACAAAGCTATGGCTAGAACCGCTATCAAACCAAACCTCTACGATATCAGTTAATTTTTCAAAGTCCTCTACTTTATAATCTTTTCCTAAAAAACGTTTTGGATCATCTGTGAACCAACAATCTGAGCCTTCTTTTTCATAAATTTCAGCTATTCTATCAATTACTTTTTGATCTCTAAGTGGCTCTTTGGTTTTTTTATTTAAAAAAATTGGAAGCGGTACTCCCCAAGATCTTTGTCTTGAAACACACCAATCAGGCCTATCTTCTATCATCGATAATAGTCTTTCTTTACCTTTGCTTGGGTAGAAAACTGTCTCATTTACAGATTTTATTGCTTTACTCCTTAAAGATTTTTTTTCCATAGAAATGAACCATTGAGGTGTTGCTCTATGTACTAGTGGAGCTTTTGACCTCCATGAATGAGGGTAGCTATGCAGTAAAGTACTGTTACTTAATAAAGCTTTTTCTTCTTTAAGTTTTTCAATTATTATTTTATCTGCCTTGAATATATGCGTTCCCTTAAATAATTTTATATTTTCGGTGTAAACACCATTATCATCTATAGTACCCTCAGCCTTAATTCCATTTTTAAGTCCAAGATTAAAATCATCTGGTCCATGACTGGGAGCGCAATGCACAATGCCAGTACCTTGATCTAAATTCACAAATTGAGCTTCTAACATAGGAATATCATGGCTATAACCAAGATTTGTGAATGGATGAGAACATATTGTTCCTTTAAATTCTGATCCTTCAAAAGTACGTAAAACTTTAAAATTTTTAATATCACAAGATTTAATTAATTTTTCTAAAAGTTCTTTTGCAACAATAATTTTTTTTCCAACAAAATTTTCCAGTTGAGAAATTTCTACAACTGCATATTCTATTTTTTGATTATAAGCTAAAGCCTTATTTGCTGGAATTGTCCAAGGTGTTGTGGTCCAAATAATTACATTAGCCTCTTTTAAAAAATCTTTTGGTGTTTTTTTAATTTTAAAAGAAGCAAAAATAGTATTTGATGTATGATCTTTATACTCAACTTCAGCGTCGGCTAAAGCTGTTTTTTCAACCGTTGACCACAATACTGGTTTAAAAGCTTGGTATAAACTGCCATCAAGTAAGAATTTACCTAGTTCTCTAACTATCTGAGCTTCAGCTTTAAAGCTCATAGTTGAATAGTAATTTTTGAAATCTCCTATAACGCCTAGTCTCTTAAATTCTCTGGTTTGTATTCCAATCCATTTTTTTGCAAACTCTCTACATTCTCCTCTAAAATCTTTTATAGGAACCTCGTCTTTATTTTTTTTATTTTTCTTATAAAGTTCCTCAATCTTCCACTCGATTGGTAAACCATGACAATCCCATCCAGGAACATAAATTGAGTCTTTACCTGACATTTGATGGAATTTTATTATCATATCCTTTAAAATCTTATTTAATGCGGTTCCCATATGTATATGGCCATTGGCATAAGGAGGTCCGTCATGTAAAACAAACTTTTTTTTGCCTTTCGATAATTTTCTTATTTTTTCATAAACATCATTTTTTTCCCATTTTTCTTGTATCAACGGTTCTTTAGTCGGCAAACTAGCCTTCATTGAAAAAGCTGTTTTTGGTAATTGCAAATTGTCTTTTGACATTTTAATTTCTAACCTTTTTTAAATCTTTTTTAATTTGTTTTTTCAAATGATCAATACTTTTAAATTTTTTTTCTCCTCTTATAAATTTAAGAAAACTGACTTTTAGTAATTTATTATATAAATTGGCCTTAATACCAAATATATTTACCTCTAAAAGAAGCTTATTGCCATTAAAGGTTGGTCTAAAGCCGATGTTTGCAATACCTTTCCTTTTAAATTTTTTAGTTTCAACCATCACAGAGTAAACACCAAGTTTAGGAGCAATATAGTTTTTTATATCAATATTACACGTGGGAAATCCTATTTTTCTTCCTCTTTTTTTTCCCAAAATAACTCTTCCCTCAATACACCAATTTCTTCCTAAAAATGAGTTAACTTTTTTTAAATTTCCTTTGGCAAGATATCTTCTAATTAATGTTGATGAAATTGTAATATTATTTTTTTTAAAGGGAGAAGATATAATGGTTTTATAAAAAAAATTTTTTTCGTTAATTTTAAGCGTTTGAATATTTCCTTTTCTATTTTTTCCAAATCTAAAATTCTTACTTACAAAAATATAACGGCATCTTAATTTTTCATATAATATTTTTTTAATAAAATCATTTGGGCTTAGATTAGAAAATTTTTTATTAAAATTGACAATGATAACAAAATCTAATCCAAATTTTTTAAGACTTAATATTTTTTGATCAAGATTATTTATTCGATGGTTAATTAATTTTTTATTAAAAAACATTACTGGTACTGGCTCAAAGGTAACAACACCAAACTTAGATTTATTTTTTTTTGCTTTATTTTTTGCTTCAAATAAAACTTTTTTGTGACCCTTGTGTAAACCGTCGAAGTTTCCAATCGCAATTACAGATTTTTTATATTTTTTTTTGATATTTAGACCTTTATAAACAATCATTTTACCAACTCAGTTCTTCCTGAAAATATTTTGAAGAAACATTATATTTCTCAAGAAGTTTTTGCATATTATTCTTATCTTCAAATTCTCTTCTATGTATTCCACTTGTTATAAATATAGAATCAAATTTTAAATTATTTGCTCCTTTAATATCAGTATTTAAGTTATCGCCAATAATTAGAGTTTTTTCATTATTTTTTAAACACAAATCATATATTTCTTTATGAGGCTTTCCAAAATATATTACTTTTCCGCCTAATTTTTCAAAAATTTTAGCAAGTGTGCCAGCACAATATTCTTCTTTATTTCCTCTATGCACTATTAAATCAGGATTTGTACAAATTAACTTTTTATCTATATAACTTTTAAGAAGATTTTCATAATATCCTAGGTCATTTTCATGTTCGTCATATAAACCAGTGCAAATTATGAAATCCGATTTTTCTATACTTGTTTCATTTTCTGTAAATCCAGAAAATAAAGATTTGTCTCTAGCTGGTCCTAAATGAAAAAATTTTTTCCCAAAAACATTTTTCTTTAAAGATATTAAAGCAGCTTCTCCTGATGTTAAAACATATTGTGTGTATTCATTTTTCATTTTGAGTTTTTGAAGAAATTTTATTACACTTTTGTTTGGTCTTGGAGCATTAGACAAAAAAATTAATCTTTTTTTTTTATTAGTCAAATTTTCTACTACATTCATTGCGCTCTGGTTTAATCTGACCCCATTATGTATTACGCCCCATAAATCTATTAGAAAGCAATCATATTGATGATATATGTCTTTTAAATGATTAAGTTTTTTCACTTTAATTTTTGGTTTTTTTAATATTTTTTAAAAAATATGCAAAATATAGCATTATTAGGCTTTTTCTTACCTTAAATTAGTTATTTACGCACTTGAAAATCTGTTAAAACACACCATATCTAGGCATAATACTATTACAGAGGAGAAATAATGAAATTTAGACCTTTACACGATAGAGTGCTTATAAAAGTCTTAGACAGCGAAGAAAAAACAGCTGGTGGCATAATAATACCTGACACTGCTAAAGAAAAGCCTCAAGAAGGAGAAGTTGTCGCCGTAGGTTCGGGGGCAAAAACAGAAGATGGTAAAATAATTAAGATGGATGTTAAAATTGGAGATAGAGTGCTTTTTGGAAAATGGTCTGGCACTGAGGTAAAAATAGACGGAAAAGAATACAGTATAATGAAAGAGTCCGACATAATGGGAATATCAAAAAGTAAATAATTTATTTTAAGGAGATTAAAATGGCAAAAATTATTAAGTTTAGTACAGAAGCAAGAACAAAAATGTTAAATGGTGTAAACACTTTAGCTAACGCAGTTAAAGTAACCTTAGGCCCAAAAGGCAGAAACGTCGTGATGGACAAGTCCTATGGAGCGCCAAGAACTACAAAAGACGGAGTTTCTGTAGCAAAAGAAATAGAACTTGAAGATAAATTTGAGAATATGGGAGCTCAAATGGTAAAAGAAGTTGCTAGCAAAACAAATGACAATGCAGGAGATGGAACAACAACAGCAACTATTTTAACACAATCAATTGTTATTGAAGGTTTAAAATATGTTACTGCAGGAATGAATCCTATGGATATCAAAAGAGGTATTGATGCTGCAGTCGATAATGTAATAAAAAAATTAAAATCATCTTCAAAAAAAGTTAAATCTAATGAGGAAGTGGCTCAAGTTGGTACAATTTCTGCAAATGGTGAGAAGTCTATAGGAGATATGATTTCTAAAGCTATGCAAAAAGTAGGTAATGAAGGCGTAATTACTGTTGAAGAAGCAAAAGGTATTGAAACAGAGTTAGACGTGGTTGAGGGTATGCAATTTGATAGAGGTTACCTTTCACCGTATTTTATAACTAATACGGAAAAAATGATTACAGAACTTGATAATCCTTTAGTTTTACTAGTTGAAAAAAAACTAACAAACTTACAACCGATGGTCCCTCTTTTAGAAACTGTTGTACAAGCTAACAGACCATTAATGATTATTTCAGAGGATGTTGAAGGTGAAGCGCTTGCAACTCTAGTTGTAAATAAATTAAGAGGTGGTTTAAAAGTTGTAGCTGTAAAAGCTCCAGGCTTTGGTGATAGAAGAAAAGCTATGCTTGAAGATATTGCCATTCTTACAGGTGGGCAAGTAATCTCCGAGGATCTAGGTATTAAGTTAGAAAATGTAAAGATTGGCGATCTAGGTTCATGTAAAAAAGTAAAAATTGATAAAGAAAATAGCACTATAGTTGCTGGTGACGGAAAAAAATCTGATATTGAAGCAAGATGCAATCAAATAAGATCAGAAATCAATGAAACAACTTCAGATTATGATAAAGAAAAACTCCAAGAAAGATTGGCTAAACTTGCTGGAGGAGTCGCTGTAATAAAAGTTGGAGGAGCTACAGAAGTTGAAGTTAAAGAAAGAAAAGATAGAGTAGAAGATGCACTTAATGCAACAAGAGCCGCTGTAGAAGAAGGTGTAGTTGCAGGCGGAGGGTGTGCTTTACTATATGCTGCTCAAGAATTAAATAATCTAAAAGTTAAAGGTGACGATCAAAAGGCTGGTGTAGAAATTGTTAAAAAAGCTCTGGAAGCACCAATTAGACAAATTACTGCAAATGCTGGTGTAGATGGTTCTGTTATCGTAGGAAAACTTTTAGAAGGAAAAAAAACATCTCAAGGTTATGATGCTCAAAACGAGGAGTATGTTGACATGTTCTCAAAAGGTATTATCGATCCAACAAAAGTTGTAAGATCTGCGTTACAAGATGCTGCTTCTATCGCTGGTTTATTAATAACAACCGAAGCTATGGTTGCTGATAAACCTGAAGAAAAGGATGCAAGTCCTGCGATGCCTCCGATGGGCGGAGGAATGGGTGGTATGGGTGGAATGGGCGGCATGGGAATGTAATCCCCAATTTTCTCAAACAAAAATTCAAAAAGGGCGGTTTTTACTGCCCTTTTTTTTTAGATTAGGGTTTGAGCAACATATAAAATTATTACGCTCATATAGATAATTATAAATAAATTAATTTTTCTCCATACTTTGTCCTTTTTGATAAAGCTTGAGAAAAACTTTGCTGAATAACCAAGAAAATAAAAATAAATAAATGAGGCAAATGAAGCACCTAAACCAAAAAATATTTTATTATGAAGCTCAAAATTTTTTGAAAAATTTCCTAAAATAAACATTGTATCTGAATAAACATGAGGATTTAAATATGTAAACCCAAGGGTTTTAAAAATGACAAGTTTGTAGTCATTTTTTTCATTTTCATATTTTATATTATAACCATCTTGAAAATCTTTAATTTTATGTCTTATGAAATTGAGTAAGAAAATAATTAATAACAAATTAAGATAAAAATTATATTTTAATACTA
>CETM01049403.1_pt1 | contig 12694 bp, 13 predicted proteins | sample 361451 | NCBI WGS metagenome assembly CETM01 (sample SAMEA2622690, study PRJEB7988) | marine metagenome | isolation source: saline water (ENVO:00002010), including
AATTATAATTTATTATGTAATTATAAAGAAGGTTTTAAAAAAAGCCCCAACGTTCCAAAATTTTTATTTAAAGTTTTACATTTAGTACCTCAATTTTATATTGATAGAATTATTGATCAATCAATATATATAAAATACAGAAATAATGATTATATTAAGGGAAGACTTTATTTTATTAATAATTTTTTTGATAAAGCCCAATATCATTTTAATGAAATTATTTCTTTAAAAAATTTAAATATTTATCATGATATTAAGACAATCAAGAATCATGATATAGAGTTATATAATTCATATATTGAGCATAGGGATGAAAAAATAAAAGAATTTATTAATGATAATTCAAGATATTTTACTGATAAATCTTCATATTTTAATAGCAGTTATTTTACTCCTTATTTAAATTATTATGAATTATCATTATTTTACAATTTATTGATTGAGGATAATCTTATTAATATTAACGATTCTAAATCAAATTTAATAAAAGAACATAAGATTTATAATAAAGAAATATTTTTAGATGATTCTCCTTCTAAATATATGTATAAAAATTTTAAGAATTATATTAAATAAAATGGCTGAAGACTATTTAGAATTTGAAAAAAACAAAAAAATAAAAACACTTAATCTTGATGATTTTAGTATTGATGAACTTTACAATTATATTAAAGAGTTAAAAAATGAAATTGAAAGGGTAAAAAAAGAAATATTTAAAAAAAACAAATCGAACATTGATGCAGAAAAATATTTCAAAAAATATTAATTTTATATTAAAAGTTTTGCTTTTTTAAATAAATAGATCATTTTCGTTAAATTTATTCTTTTTGTATTAACATTTCTTGGACTTGGATGATAGCATCCTAATAAAATTTTATTATCTGGTAATGTGTAATTTTTTCCATGAATGAATATAAAATCTTTATTTTTTATCTCATATGATTTTTTATATAATTTGATACATGCATCAAAGGCTATTTTTCCCAAAGCTATAATAATCTTTATATTTCTTAAATATTCTATTTCTTTTCTGAAATAACTAAAACATACATTTAATTCGTCATTAGTTGGTTTGTCTCCTGGGGGGACACATTTTAAAGCAGTGGTTAGATAGGCATTATAAAGTTTTAAACCATCATTTTTATATAGTGATGTCGACTGATTTGAAAATTTAGCTTTATGTAAACATTTGAATAAAAAATCCGCTGATTTATCACCAGTAAATACTCTTCCTGTTCTATTTCCCCCATGAGCAGCAGGAGCTAATCCCACAAATAGAAACTGAGCATTTTGATCACCATAACCTGTTATTGGTTTTCCCCAGTAAATTTGATCAATATATTGTTTTCTTTTATCTTTAGCTATTTTTTTTCTAAAATTAACTAATCGAGAACATTTATCACATTTAACTATTTTATTATTTAAGTTATCCAATAAATTATTCATACTAATTAGATCAAAATATTTACAGATTTATTGTTTAATTATATTAGAAGTTTAGACTTTATTATAGTGAAAAAATATATAATAATTAATAATAATATGAATATCTTATCAAACCATCTTTTAAAAATTGTTCTCCTTTCCTTTTTGGTTGTTTTTTCAGTTTATGTTTTAATATTTTCTTCTGTTATAAGATCTATTGAAGAAGATGAATTAATTAAAAAGGGATTCGACCCGAAATCATACGTTGAAAAAATATGGGATTCTAAAATAATCCCAACCATAAAAAATGATAGCGAACAACTAACATTAATTTTAGATGAATTATTTAAAAATAAAGAAATTGCTGAAGAAAAGTATGGTCATCGATCAGGTACGGGAAGTTATAGTTTTATGATCAAGGGAGAAGGTCAAGTTATCTCATTGAATGATTCTTCCCGAGTTGGTTCTTTGACAATAAAATTAGATAAAGAATATGAATCTGAAATACTTATAACTATTGGACCTGTTATTAAAAAAGATTCTATTAGGGATTCTGTAGAGTTTATTAAATTTAATGATTTTGTAAATCAACTTGATTTTGCTGATGTTTCAAGAATTATTAAAACTAAAGTATTAAATGAAATAATTGGCCCATTAGATCTAAAGAATATAGTTGGTAAAAAATTATTTTTTTATGGAGCAATCACTTTTGATAGACCGGATAAAATATTTATAACACCCATTGAAATTAAAGAGATTTAAATATGGAAATAATTTTAAAAGCCAAAAATATTAATAAAAGTTATCCTGGCGTGACAGCCTTGGATAATGTAAATTTTAATGTTTATAAGGGTAAGGTTAATGTTTTGGTTGGTGAAAATGGTGCAGGAAAATCAACCTTAATGAAAATATTAGCTGGTGTTGAAAAAGAAACGTCTGGTGAATTAGTTTTGCAAGATAGAGTCTTGAATATAAACTCTACAAAAGATGCTGAAAAAAATTCGATAGGAATCATTCATCAAGAATTGAATTTATTTCCTAATTTGTCTGTCCATGAAAATATTTTTATGGGTCATGAAATCTTTAATTATTTTATTATTAATAAAAATAAACAAAAAGAAATTACACAAAAACTTATGAATAAACTAAATCAAAAAATTAAACCTGATGATTTAGTAGAAACTTTAAGAATTGGTCAACAACAAATTGTAGAAATAGCTAAAGCATTAGCCAAAAATACTAAAATTTTAATTATGGATGAACCAAGTTCTGCTTTAAGTAAAAATGAAGTTGCAGTTTTGTACTCTGTAATTGAAGAATTAAAAAAAGAAGGTGTTAGTATAATTTATATTTCCCATAAACTTGAAGAAATAATGAAAATTGGTGATGTAATTACAATTTTGAGAGATAGTAAATTTATATGTGAAGAATTAATAGCAAAAGTAAATATATCATGGATAACTGAAAAAATGGTGGGAATGAAAAACTTTGAATCTGTAAACACTACTAATTTAACAGTAGGTAAAAATATTATTGAAGCAAATTCAATTTTTTTAAAGAAAAAGAATAGTGAAGAATTAATATTAGATAATGTCTCTTTTAATTCCAAAGCTGGAGAAATTTTAAGTCTTTATGGTTTAATGGGTTCTGGAAGAACAGAATTATTAGAAGTTATTATGGGATTAAATCACAATTTTCATGGTTCTATAAAATTAGAAAATAAAAAACTCAAAAAATCCTCAATAGCAAAAAGAATAAGTGATGGCATCGTTTTAGTTCCCGAAGATCGCCAAGGACAAGGCTTGATACAATGTTTATCAATATTATCAAATATTCTATTATCAAAGATTTCTAAAGGTTTTAGAGGATTCTATCTAGACTCAAAAAAAGAATCTGAAATTGTAAAAAAATCAATTGACTATTTAGGAATAAAAGTTTCAAGTTATAATAATTTAATTACATCTTTAAGTGGGGGCAATCAACAGAAAGTTGTTGTTGCTAAAGCATTAGAAACAGAACCTAAATTACTTATGCTTGATGAACCCACAAGGGGTATTGATATAGGCGCAAAACAAGAAATTTTTTATATAATGAAAAAATTATCAGAAAAGGGTATATCAATAATTTTTGTTTCTTCAGAAATTAAAGAAGTTTTAGCTGTAGCAGATCGTGTATTAGTTTTAGCTAAAGGAAAAATTACAAAAGAATTGAAAAACATGGAAATAACAGAAGATAATTTAGTTAAATATTCACAAGGATAAATCATGAAAGGTTTAACAGTTAAAGCAGCATTATTTAAATTAAGAGCCTTTATAGCTTTAATTTTTATTTTTTCTTTTTTTGCTTTCACTTCGGATGCTTTTTTATCATCTACAAATTTGATAATCCTAACTAAGCATGTTGCAATTAACGCAATATTAGCAATAGGAATGACTTTTGTAATCTTAACCGCAGGAATTGATTTATCTGTTGGTTCGATAGTTGGTTTATGTGGAATGATTGCTGGTTTATTAATTGATAAAGGATTAATAATTCAATTTTTAGATGTTGTCATTTATTTTGAAATCTGGGTAATCGTAATAATAAGTGTTTTAATAGGTTTCTTATTTGGATGTGTAAACGGATTTGTAATAACGAGACTTCATGTAGCCCCATTTATTGCAACTTTGGGGATGCTCTATGTTGCAAGAGGTTTTGCGTTGTTAATAAATAATGGTGCAACTTTTCCAAATCTTATAGGTAAAGATGATTTAAATAATACAGGATTTCCAAATATAGGAGCGGGTACTTTCTTATCACTTCCGTATACAATTTGGGTAATGTTTATACTTGCTCTTATTGCTGTTTTTTTGACAACTAAAACTAGATTTGGAAGACATATATTTGCCATTGGAGGAAATACAAAAGCTGCTAATTTATCAGGAGTTGACGTCAATACAGTAACATTATTAACTTATGGCATTTCAGGATTATGTGCAGGTGTAGTTGGTGTAATTGTTACTTCACAATTAATTTCTTCTCATCCTGCAACAGGTACAACTTGGGAATTAAATGCCATTGCAGCTGTTGTTTTGGGTGGAACCTCATTAATGGGAGGAAGAGGCTCTATTGGAGGAACTATTATAGGAGCATTTGTAATTGGAGTTTTAAGTAATGGAATGATTCTTCAAGGTGTAAGTTCATTTTGGCAAAAAGTAATTATGGGAACAATAATTGTTTTAGCGGTTATGATTGATCAATTACAAAATAAGTTCATATCCAAAGATGAATAGTAGGGATATTTAATAGTAAAATAGATAATAATTCTATTAACCCTTTAATTAGAAATATAAAGTCAGTTTTTTCATTGTATTTATAATAAATATTCAAGCTATTTATTGTTGCAATATTGTTGATGTGTAATATTATATTTGCATTAATTATAATTAATTAAGGAGGAAATTAATGAAATCTTTAAAAGTATTTTTATTTTCTTTTACTCTATTTTTTGCTTCTGGTGCATTAGCAAATATGATGTGTGTAATCACACCAGCTCATGACAACCCTTTTTTTAAGGCTGAGGCAGATATAGCGGAAGAAACAGCAAAAGCTCTTGGATATGATGTTTTATCACTTGATCATGGTGATGATGCAAAAGTTCAAGATGAACACTTTGATGTATGTATATCTAAAGGTGCAAAATTTATCATAGTTGATAATGCAGGTGCTGATGCTTCAATAGCTGCTTTTCAAAAAGCTAAAGATGCTGGAATTCCAGTATATGCTATTGATAGAGAAATAAATGCAACTGGCATAGCTTCAGCTCAGCTTGTTTCAAATAACTATCAAGGCGCTGTTCTTGGTGGTGAAGAATTTATCAAAGCTATGGGTGAAAAAGGTGAATTTATTGAACTGATAGGTAAAGAGACTGATACTAATGCTGGTATTAGATCTAAAGGTTACAATGATGCAATTGCTGATTATCCTGATATGGTAAAAGTTGCTGCTCAAACAGCTAACTGGAGTCAATCAGAAGCATTTGAAGTTATGGAAAAATTAATCCAAGCTCATCCAAATGTGAAAGGTGTTATTGCTGGAAATGATACAATGGCGTTAGGAGCTTCAGCTGCATTAAAAGCTGCTGGAATGAATAATGTTATAGTTGCTGGTTTTGATGGTAGCAGAGAAGTTATGGATGCTATTGTTGCGGGTGATATAAATCATACAGTGCTTCAACCTATTGCTAACTTCTCTGAAATGGCTGTAAGAATGGCTCATGAAGAAGTTACTACAGGAAGTGCACCTGCAACTGAAAAACAATCAATTGATTGTCTTCTTGTAAATGCAGGTAATGTTAGCAAATGTGGCGTTTTCCGTTGCAACTTTTAATCTAGAGATTTTCTAGAATTTATTAATAGATACAAGCGAATTTAATATTCGCTTGTATTTTTTTGAATTTTTTTTATCCTTATTTATATCTTAGATATATTATGAATTTAAAACAATTAACTTTAAAATCTATTCATTATAGAAAAACTATTTTAGAAATAATTTATAATGGAGGTGCTGGACATACAGCAGGTAGTTTATCTTGTGTTGATATACTTAATGTACTTTATAATAATATATTAGATATAACTCCAAACAATTTTCAGTCTATTAAGCGTAATAGATATATTCAAAGTAAAGGTCACTCTGTTGAAGCTTTGTATACTGTTCTTTGTGATAAACAATTTTTTTCACTTAATGATTTAAAAACTTTAAATAATTTTAATTCTCATTTTATTGGACATCCAACAAGAAAAGTTAATGGGATAGAACACAATACAGGTGCATTAGGACATGGTCTTTCCGTAGCAGTAGGAATTGCTTTAGCTAATAAATTAAATAAAAATAATTATAATGTATATACTTTATTAGGTGATGGAGAATTAAGTGAAGGATCAGTTTGGGAAGCTTTAAATTCTGCTAAAAAATATCAATTAGATAATTTAATAATAATTATAGATAGAAATAAATTGCAAATTACTGGAAAAACTGAAGATGTTAATCCTATTGAACCTCTTAATGATAAATTTAAATCATTTGGATTAGAAGTTAAAGAAGTAGAAGGAAATAATTTAGAAGAATTAAATTTGATTTTCAATAAAACTCCTTTTAAAAAAAATAAGCCTAATTTGATTATAGCGAATACAACAAAAGGGAAGGGAATTTCATTTATTGAAAATGTTGTAAAGTGGCATCATAAAGTACCTACTAAAGAAGAATATGAGCAAGCAATTAATGAATTAAATTTACAAGAAAAAAAATATTCATGAATAATATAATAGAAAAAGCTAATCTTGAAGTCTTTGCTGAAACACTTTTAGAACTTGGTAAAAAAAATAAAGATATTATAGTTGTAACTAGCGATTCTAGAGGGTCAGGTAAACTTGTTCCTTTTGGAGAAAAACTTCCTGAACAAATAATTGAAGTAGGAATAGCAGAGCAAAACTTAGTTGGTATTAGCGCAGGTTTATCAGCAGGTGGAAAAACTGTCTTTGCAGTTTCTCCTTCAAGCTTTTTAACTGCTAGGTCATTAGAACAAATTAAAAATGATGTAGCTTATTCTAATCATCCAACTAAATTAATTGGAATAAGTTCTGGAATAAGCTATGGTCAGTTAGGTTCTACGCATCATTCTATCCATGATCTTGCTGTTTTAAGAACAATAAATAATATTACTATAGTAGTACCTGCAGATAATTTTGAAACAAGAGAATCGATAAAACAATCTGTGAATTATAATAAACCAATATTCATTAGATTTGGTAAAAAACCTATGATGAAAATACATAATGATAATCAAAACTTTCAAATTGGCAAAGCTATCAAAGTTTTAATAGGTTCAGATGTAACTTTCATTGCTATTGGTGAAACTGTACAGAGAGCAGTTTTGGCATCAGATATATTAAAAAAAGAAGGTATTTCTTCTACAGTTGTAAGTATGCATACATTAAAACCCTTTGATGAAAAAACCTTTTTAGAATCTTTAATAGGATCTAAAGCGCTTATTACTATAGAAGAACATAGTATTAATGGAGGATTGGGTGAAAAATGTGCAAGTATTATATCCCAAAATAATATCAATATTCCATTTAAGATACTGGGAATTCCAGATGAGTATATGATTAACGGTTCTCAATCAGATGTCTTAGATCATTATGATATGGAGCCTGAAAAAATATCAAAAATTGCTAAAAAAATGCTAAAATAAATATGTTTCTTTCAATCGATCAAAGTACTACTTCTACAACAGTTTTTCTATTTAATAAAAATCTCAATTTAATCAAAAAAATTTCAAAACCACATAAACAAATATATTATAATAAAGATTGGGTTGAACATGACGCGGAAGAAATTTATAAAAATTTATTAAAAGTAATTAAGATTTTATCAAAAAAACTAAATTTGAATAAAGATTTATTTGTAAGTATAACCAATCAAAGAGAAACATTTGTCATTTTTGATAAAAAAACAGGCAAACCTCTTCATAAAGCTATAGTTTGGCAGTGTAGAAGGGGGAACGAAATATGTAATAAAATTGGTAAATCTAAAATCAAATCTAAAATGATTAAAAATTTTACTGGTTTAGAATTAGATACTTATTTTCCAGCTTCTAAATTGAGTTGGTTATTGAAAAATAAAAAAAAGTTGGCTTATAAAATAAAAACTGGTTCTGCACTATTTGGAACTATTGATACATATCTTATTTATAGACTAACAAAAACAAAATCGTATTCTACGGATTATACAAATGCCTCAAGAACTCTATTTTTTGATAATAAAAGATTAACTTGGAGTAAAAAGTTGTTATTTTTATTTAATCTTAAGATAAAATATTTGCCAGAAGTTAAAGAAAGCTCATCAATATTTGGTAATACAAACTTTGAAGGTTTATTAAGAAATGAAATTCCTATTTCAGGGGTAATAGGAGATTCACAATCCTCATTATTTGCTAATCAATGTTATAAGAAAGGTGATACAAAAATTACATTGGGAACTGGCTCATCAATATTAACAAACATAGGTAATAAATTTAAAATCAAAAATAAACACATAACCACTCTTTCATTTGTTTATAAAGGAAAGCCATATTATTCATATGAATGTTTAATTAATTTTGCAGGGGCCACAATATCTTGGCTAAAAAATAATCTTGGTGTTTTAAATTCAGTCAAAGATTCTGATAAAATATCTAAATCAATTCAAGATTCCAATGGTGTTTTTTTAATTCCTGCATTTGTAGGGTTAAGTTCTCCACATTGGCTACCTAATTCAAAAGGAATGTTTTATGGTTTAACACCTTCAGTACATAAAAAACATTTAATTAGATCTTCTTTAGAATCAATAGCATTTCAGATTAAAGATTACGCGGAAGAATTAAGAAAAAATCAAAACTTAAAACTTAATAAAATCTATTTAGATGGAGGAATGACTTCAAATAATTTTCTAATTCAAATGATATCAAATTTATTTAAGAATAGAATTTATGTATCTAAATTAGAAGATATGTCAGCATATGGTTCTTTATTAATGGGTTTAATAGGGCTTAATAAAGTCAAAAATTTAGAAGATTTAAAAAAATTTAAAAAAAAATATAAAGAATTCAAACCATTAGAATATGAAGTGGATATTAAGACTTATCAAAAATGGAGAGAAATACTTAATTCTTTTTATTTGAATAATAAATAATCTTATAAAGCTCCAAAAAGTGCTTTTTGAGCAATTTTAAGAGCTTTCATAGCATCATGTCTTGATTGAGCTTCTTCTAATTCTTTAATATTAAGATTTTCAAGCGCTTTATGAACTGATTTTAAAAAATCAATCGCTTGATTAGCCATTGTAACACTATCTTCTCTAAAAGGAAATTGATCTAATTGCCAAACCCCTTCCCAATTATTTTTTCTTAATACATAAAAAAACTCAAATAATTCTAATGGATGAAGACTTCCTGCAATAAGATCATCGTCCCAAGATCTATAATTATCATTTACATCCATTCCAAATAACCGTCCGTAATCAATTGCCAATTGAGCGGAGTCTGCAGCACATTCACCACCATACATTGCGTGTCCAAAATCAAGTAGTACGCCAATATTTGGTAAACCTATCTTTTCAATACCTAATAATGTTCGTGAAACTGAATCATAACTCATTTTAATTCTTGGTTCACGAGGTTTATATTCAATTACAAATTTAAGATCTGGGTTTTCACTTGCTAGTTTACCTACACCATCCATTGAATTTTTCCATAAGGTACCATAATCAACTTGAAATGGATAATCCCATCCATCTTGACCAGGCCATAGTTTAACATATGACGCATTAAAGAAACGTACCGCTTCGCAAGCTTCAGTGATTAATTCATGAGCTCTACGTCTGACACCAGAATCAGGATTTGTAAATGCTCCCCTTGAAAATTCTTTAGTATAAATTTCTGGAGTAATTCCAATTACACCAAGTCCAACTTTATCCAATTCTTTTTTTATATCTTCATGAGTAAAGTTTCCTCCGAAATAAGGATAATTGATATCAACAACTGATAAATCTTTTACTTGTCCAGCAAGTTTAATACAATCTATGACACTTCTTGGATCTCCATAACCATCTGTTGCATATCTGTCTAAATATGTTGCAAAATGCCAAATACCAGCTCCAAACTTTTGATTTACCATGAATACCTCCTTGACTAAAGAATGATAAAAAAACTCATATTTTAATTATTTTCTATTTTTTTCTTATACTTGGCTAGTTAAAAATGTTAATTTTTAAAAAATGTTTTTTCTAACTGTGGAAAAGTTAAAATTTTACAATTTATATATTAAATTATATATTAAAAGTGAAAGTAGATTATATGTTAATTAATATTAACCCTATACTTAGTCCTGATTTATTAAGTACTTTGCATTCTATGGGACATGGTGACACTATAGTATTGGCTGATGCGAATTTTCCATCTTCATCTCTTTCAAAAAAATTGATCAGACTTGATGGTGTTGATATTCCATCAGCAGCAAAAGCAATTTTATCTGTTTTTCCTTTAGATAGCTTCATAGAATATCCTGTTAGACGGATGGAAATAGATAACAAGCCTGAAGAAATAAATGACATTCAACATGATTTTATAGAAGCAGTTAAATCAACTGCAGGTGAGAGATGGAAAATTAGCTCAATGGAAAGATTTAAATTTTATGAAGAAACAAAAAAAGCGTATGCGGTTATTTCTACAACTGATGCTAGAGCTTATGGATGTTTTATGTTAACCAAAGGTGTAATAAAGCCAGACGGAAGTGTTTGGTAACTTTTATTTTACTTTAATGAATTTATTAAATGAAAAAATTGTTGATGATTTTCAATTAAATGGCGTATGTATAATAAAAAATGTAATAAATAAACATTGGTTAAATATATTAGCTGAAGGTATTGAAGAAAATTTTAAAAAACCGAGTCAATACAAATGTGTATATGAAAAGATTCAGGGTAATGAAATATTTTATGATGATTATTGCAATTGGAATAGAATAAAACAGTATAAAGATTTTTTTTTTAAATCAGATATTGCAATAATCGCATCAGAATTAATGCGATCTAAAAAGGTAAATCTATTTCATGAACATGTTTTAATTAAAGAACCTGGTTCAAAAAAGAAAACACCGTGGCATCAGGATCAATCATATTATTGTGTGAATGGAAAAGACAATTGCAGTTTGTGGATTCCTCTTGATCCAATTGCAAAAACAGTATGCCCAGAATTTATTAGAGGCTCACATAAATGGAATAATAAATATCTCCCAACTAAGTTTTTTGGCGAATCATATAAAAAGAAAGATGATGAATTTGAAAAAATTCCTGATATTGAAAATGAGAGATCAAATTTTGATATTGTATCCTGGGATATGCAACCTGGCGATATCATAGCTTTCAATTTTTCCACCATACACGGTGCACCTGGTAATTTATCTATTAATAGGAGAAGAGCATTTTCAGCAAGATTTTTTGGAGATGATGCAACATACATTAAAAGAAAAGGGGAAACATCACCTCCTTTTCCTGGCTTAACTTTAAATGATGGTGACAAATTAAATTCAAATTTTTTTCCTAAGTTATTATAATAATTTCATATGAATTTTTTTGTTACATATACTTTTTTAATTTCAGCAGTCATATTCGGTACGGCTTCAAATATTTTTGCTAAAGAAGCTCATGGATTTACTAAATTTATTCCTTCTTTTATGAGTGCCGTGACAATAATTTTATGTATGTATTGTCTATCTCAAGTTATGAAAACTATTTCAGCTGGATATACTTATGCGACGTTTGCTGGGTTATGTATTATTGCAACAACTCTTTTAGGAATTATTAGATTCAATCAATGGCCTAATTCCCATGCTTTTATTGGGTTATTTTTTATAATAATTGGTGTAATTTTAGTGAATCTTTTTGGAAAAAATTAATATTTTAAAAAAATATTCTATTAAATAATAATATAAAAAAATTATACTAAATAATTATATAAATTTTGATGTTTTTTATGAACTTTTATACAAAATAAAAAGATTTATTTTATATTTCAAATTATTTATGTTGATTTTATTAAGTATATATAATTCAATACTTTTTTATATTTTAATTTTTAACTAGGGGGTAAAATGAAAAAAAATATAAAATTTTCAAGAAGAAAATTTACGAAATACATGGCTAAAAGTGGTGTTGCTATTGCAGCATTAACTTCTGCGCCAATGTTAAATCATAATTTTTTATACAATTCTGCTTTTGCTGCTGGACACAAACCACTAATTTTTGCAGCAGCTGAAGCTCTCACAGGAAACTGGGATCCTACAACTCACACAAATTTAGGACAGCTAATTTTTGAGAGTTATGTGTTTGGTTATCTCACAAGGTGTCCTATGAGGCCAGAAAACCCAACTCAATTGAATTTTGAGTTAGCAACTGAAGCTACTGAAATAGATAAGTTCACTTTAGAATTCAAACTAAGAGATGGAGTAACCTTCCATGATGGCAAACCATTTGGAGCAGAGGATGTTAAAGCTACCTATGAATATGGATCTCAGCTAGATCGACCAGCTCAATGGTATCCTGGACAGGTTGATGTAGAAGTGGTTGATAGACTTACAGTAAGGATTAAAACTGAAAGATACGGTTATCCTGCAGGTTTATTCTATTATTTATCTTCATTTCTGCCTATTATGTCTGCTGATGATGTTGCAAATCCAAACAAAGCGGCTTC
>CETM01204099.1_pt1 | contig 12694 bp, 10 predicted proteins | sample 361451 | NCBI WGS metagenome assembly CETM01 (sample SAMEA2622690, study PRJEB7988) | marine metagenome | isolation source: saline water (ENVO:00002010), including
CATTTGTGAATAATCAGTTATTAATCTTTCAATTCTCTCAACATCATGGCTTAATATTTTAATAAGTTTTGATCTTTCTTCTTTATCTGTAGTATTGTCCAACAATTCTGAAGCTCCTTTTAAAGAAGCTAGCGGGTTTCTTATTTCATGTGCAAGATCGGCAGATGAATTTTCTGCTTTTTGTGTTCTCTGCTGTAAGTCTTTTGTCATATTATTTAAAGATCTGGAAAGTAGTCCCAATTCATCACTTCTATATAAAAATTTTTCAATTTTACTCATCGAATCATCTTTCGCTTTTATTGATTCTGTATAAGCCACTAATCCCGAGATAGGATTTAAAATATATTTATTTAAAAAAATGGAAAACATTAAAATTGCAATAGCAATAGCTAAAACTGTTCTTAAAATAAAATTTTTTCTTTCGTCTACAGCTACTAATATTTCATTTGACAATTCTGTTACTAAAATAAAACCCAATACGCTTTTATCTACTTCAACTTTATCTAAAGTTTTTACATAGAAGTTATCTCCCTCTTCTCTTTCAAAAAATAAGGGTCCATCATCTTTTTTATTTTTGATAAGATTTTTTATTGTATTTTTTTTTTCTATATCACCTATTGATGAATTTATTTCATCACTGTTTTCTAACAAAGAATCATTCACAATTTGAGATTGAGTGATTGAGTCAGTCCTCTCAAAAACACTTTGATCTAAATCAAGCACATTTGTATCTGCGATCAGATCTCCATCGAGAGAATAAAACTGAACTCTTTCAAGATTTTGAAACAAAAATCTTGTTGAAAGTAAAAAGTCCTTGAGACCTTTTTTTTCAAAATTTATTTGTAATCTTTCAATGTGATTAGACGTATTTTTAATAATAACTGTATGTTTTTCGGTTCTTTGTTTAACTAAATTTGGCTGTATACTTTTTAAATAAAAAAATGTGAATAAACCCAAAATTAAAAAAGCAAAAAAATTAAATACAAGAAATTTTCTAAGAAGTGATGACGAACTCTTTACTATTTTCATTAATTAATATTCCACCTGTATCCACTTCCGTAGCGTGTTTCTATAGAAGAAAATTTTTCATCGACTTTTTTAAATTTTTTTCTAATTCTTTTTATATGACTATCGATCGTTCTATCCTCAATTTCACTATTTTCTTTATAAGCTATATCCATTAAGTGTGCTCTCTCCTTAATAACACCAGGTCTTTTTGCTAATTCTTTTACTATAAGAAATTCAGTAGTTGTAAGTTTTTCTGGTAAAGGTTTGCCGTTCCATTCACATTCAAGTTGGTTAGGGTCTAATTTCAGTTTTCCGTGAGTAATTAAACTTTTAGAGTCGTCAGATATATTATTTTTTTTTCTTAGTTGCACCCTAATTCGCTCAACTAAAACTTTTATAGAAAAACCTCCTGATTTTTTTATAAAATCGTCTGCGCCTAATTTTAAGCCCAATAATTCATCTACTTCCTCGTCTTTTGAGGTTAAGAAAATAATTGGAATTGACATTTTTTTTCTAATTCTTTTTAAAAGCTCTTCACCGTCCATTCTTGGCATCTTTATATCCACTACGGCTAAATCAGGTGGATTTCTAGAGAGGCCGACTAGAGCACTCTCTCCATCAATATAAGTTTGAACTTTAAAGCCTTCTCTTTCAAGGGCCATACTTATCCCGGTTAGTATATTTCTGTCATCATCTACTAAGGCAATTGTTTTTGACATAAACTATATATATCCTAATTGTTTAAAATAAATTGTCAAAATTTTGACATTAATGCGCTTCTTCCCAACTATTTCCTGAATTTATGTTTACATCTAAAGGAATTGTAAACATATGATGCTCAGATTTTGATACTGATTCCATGGTTTTTTTAATAATTTTTTTAGCTGATGTTTCAATAATTTTATTAGATTCAAAGACTAACTCATCATGAATTTGTAAAAGAATTTTTGTATCATTTATTTTATTTGATTTTATCATGCCATCCAATTTAATCATTGCAAGTCTTATAATATCAGCAGCAGAGCTTTGTATGGGAGCATTAATTGCTGCTCTTTCTTGAAAACTTCTTACACTAAAATTTTTATCATTAATGCCACGTAAGTGGATTCTTCTACCAAAAATATTGCTTACATACCCATTTTTTCTGCAAAACTTAATAGTCGATTGCATGTATTCTTTTATTTCTGGAAATTTTTTAAAATAAGAATTTATAAAATCTAGTGCTTCCTGATTTGTGACGGATATCTGTTTGGCTAAACCGTATTGAGTAATGCCGTATATTATTCCAAAGTTAATTGCTTTTGCTTTTCTTCTTAAATTTTTATCAACTTTTTTAATTGGTATATTAAAAACCTGGCTGGCTGTAATACTGTGAATATCTTCTTTATTTATAAAAGCTTTTTTCAATTCTTTAACATCAGCTAGATCAGCTAATATTTTCATTTCAACTTGGTTGTAATCAGCAGAAATTAAAATGTTATTTTTATCAGCTACAAAAGCTTTTCTAATTTCTCTTCCGTCGTCAGATTTAATTGGAATATTTTGTAAATTTGGGTCACTTGAAGCAAGTCTGCCAGTGTTTGTAGCAGCTAGTAGAAAAGAACTGTGTACCCTGTTAGTTTTTTTATTAATATGATCTTGCAATGCATCTGTATAAGTATTTTTTAATTTTGATAATTGTCGCCAATCTAGAATAAGACGGGGGAATTTATGGCCTTTGAATGCAAGGTCCTCTAAAATACTGGCACTAGTTGCCAAGCTTCCCTTTTTAGTTTTTTTCAAGTTTGCTATTTTAAGATCATTATAAATGATTTCACCAAGTTGTTTTGTTGAAGCGATGTTAAAAGTTTTTTTTGACATAGAGTAAATTTCTTTCTCAATTTTATTTATTTTATTAGCGAAATTTTTAGATAATTTTTTCAGGTATTCGTTATCAATTTTTATACCTTGCTCTTCTATTGCCGCAAGCACTTTGATCATGGGTTTTTCGAAAATTTCATAAATCTTTGTGAGCCCTTCTTCATCCATCCTTTTTTTGAATAATTTATATAATCTAAATGTAACATCTGCATCTTCACCTGCATATTCCGTTGCTTTTTTTATTTCAACGTCAGAAAAATTAATTTTTTTCTTTCCTGATCCAACAATTTCTTTAAAAGTTATTGTTTTATGATTTAAATGTATTTCGGATAAAATATCCAAATTATGCCTGTTTAATCCTGCATCAAGTGAATATGAGGCCAACATTGTATCTTCAATTGGATTTAAATCTATGCCAATTTTTTTAAGTATCATGTAATCAAATTTTATATTTTGACCTACTTTTTTCACACTTTTGTCCTCTAGAATTGGCTTTAATTTTTTTATAACCAAATCAAAATCTAAGCATTTATGATTACTATGATTAAGAGGTATATAACAAGCTTTCCCGTCAGAATAGCATAGAGAGACTCCTATTAAAGTTGCGCTTAAAGGATCGAGGGAAGATGTTTCAGTATCAACAGATATAAGTTTTTGTCTTTTCAAAATTGATATCCATTCATCAAGTTTTTCTAATTTAATTATAGTTTCATATTTGGATAAATTAATTTTTTTATCCTTAATACTTATATTTTCAGTTTTGATCTTTTTTTTAGGTTCTCCATAAAAGTTTATTGCCTGACTAAGTAACCTATTAAACTCCATTTCTCTTAAAAAGTCGTAAAGTTTATCTTTGTCTACATCTTTTATTTTAAAATTCTCAATTTTTTCCTTAACCGGAACCTTTTCTTCTAAAGTAACTAATTTTCTACTAATTAAAGCTGATTCTTTATTTTCAAGTAAAGTTTCTTTTCTTTTTTTTTGTGGAATTTCTGAGACCCTTTTCAAAAGATTGTCTAGATTTTTATATTTATTGATCAATTCTGCAGCTGTTTTAACTCCAATACCGGGCACGCCGGGAATGTTATCGGATGAGTCACCGGCTAAAGATTGTACGTCAATAACTTGGTCTGGTTTTACACCAAACTTTTCCATAACCTCTTTTTCACCAATTACTTTGCTTTTCATAGGGTCAAATAATCTTATTTTTTTGGACACGAGCTGCATCAAATCTTTATCAGAAGATATTACTGTGACCTTTGCTCCAGTTTTTATAATTTGTTTTGAATATGTTGCTATTAGATCATCCGCTTCATAATTAATTAATTCAATTGAAGGAACGTTAAATGCCTCGACAGCTTTTCTAATATAGCTGAATTGAGGAGCTAAATCATCAGGTGGGTCTGATCTATTAGCTTTGTAATCTTTATAAATTTCGTTTCTAAAGTTTTTTCTTGCTGAGTCGAATATAACTGCGAAATGCGTTGGTTTATTTTCAGAGTCATCAGAACGAGAGTCTTCTAGTAGTTTAAATAACATATTACTAAAACCACTTACTGCTCCGGTTGGCAAGCCATCACTTTTTCTAGAAAGTGGAGGCAAAGCATAATAGGCCCTGAAAATGTAACCTGATCCATCAACTAAATAAAAATGATCACTTTTTTTTATTGAATTCATATATTAATGATATCTTAATTATTTTGATGATATAATAATATTAAAAAATGAGTAAAATTGCATTATCTGCAGAAAATTTAACAAAAATTTATTCCAAAAATAATACAGCTAATAAGTCAGTTTTGGCTCTTAATAAATTGAATTTAAAAGTCGAGCGAGGTGAAATATTTGGCTTACTTGGCCCTAATGGGGCCGGAAAAACCACATTTATAAATATTTTAGGTGGTACAGTTTTTAAAACATCTGGCAGTGTTGAATTATGGGGATTTGATCTAGATAAAAATCCAAGACAAGTAAGAGCGTCGATAGGAATAGTTCCTCAAGAAGTAAACTTAGATGCTTTTTTTAGTCCAAAAAATTTATTGGAGTTACAAGCAGGTTTATACGGTATTAAAAAGCAAGAGAGAATAACAGATTTAATTTTAAAAATGGTTTCGCTTTCAGAACAGGCTAATTCTTATGCCAGAAGTTTATCTGGAGGAATGAAAAGAAGACTATTAATAGCAAAAGCTATGGTTCATCAACCTCCAATATTAGTTTTGGATGAGCCATCAGCAGGAGTTGATGTTGAATTGAAACAAAATCTTTGGAATAATGTTAAAGAGCTGAACAAACTTGGTGTTACAATTATTTTAACAACACATAACTTAAATGAGGCACAAGAAATGTGTGATAGGATTGCGATTATAAACAAGGGAAATTTAGTTGCTTTAGATACTACTCAAAAATTACTGGAAAGAATAGAAAGCAAAAAAATTAAATTTAAAGTTAAAAATTTAGACCAATTCGAAAAAATAAAACTTGATGGAGTAAAATTTACAAAAACCGAAACGCAAATAATAGCGACTTATGATAAAAAATTGATTAAATTTGATGAAGTTATCAATATCGTAAGAAATAATACGGAAATAGTGGATATTTCAACTGACGACGGCGACCTAGAAGATATATTTATACAACTAACAAATAGGTAGATTTTTTCTTAAATAAAAGTAAAAATGGTGTTATGGAATTAATAAAAAGTTTACGAGAAGCTTCAATTATAAAAAATATATTATTAATTGTTCTGGGAACAATTTTACTTGCTGTTTCATCAAAAATTAAAATACCTTTTTGGCCAGTTCCAATGACAATGCAAACATTTGTTGTTCTTTTTATTGGGATATCTTTTGGATGGAAATTAGGTTTATCAACTGTTGTTCTTTATCTTGCTGAAGGTATTATGGGTTTACCAGTATTTGCAGGAACACCAGAAAAAGGATCCGGGATGATTTACTTTACAGGTCCAACAATGGGTTATCTAATTGGATTTTTAAGTGCAGTATATTTATCTGGAATTTTCAAATTTAAAAACTGGTTAATAAATAATAGTGTAAAAGATTTTCTAAGTAACTTTTTAAAACTAATATTAGCTGTCAGTACTATTTATTTATTGGGTGTAATATGGTTATCTAATTTTACAGGATGGGAAAAAGTATTAGCGGCAGGTGTTAAACCATTTGTTTTAGCCGAATTATTTAAAATTCTACTTCTATCTTTTATGATTCCTATAATCTTGAAATTTAAAAGGTAAAAATTAACGAGGGGATCTTTTTGAAAGTATTCTTTGAAGAGTTCTTCTATGCATTTTAAGCCTTCGCGCTGTTTCTGAAACATTACGTCCACATAATTCAAATACTCTATGTATATGCTCCCATTTCACTCGATCAGCTGACATTGGGTTCTCGGGGGGTCTGGCCTTAGATTTGGGGTCGGCCAATAAGGCAGATTCGACATCATCAGCGTCTACTGGCTTAGCTATATAGTCTATGGCCCCGGATTTGATAGCAGCAACAGCTGTGGGCAAATTCCCGTATCCAGTTAACATCACAATTCGACTATCCTTCCTCACCTTATTTATCTCCTCAACAACATCTAAGCCGCTGCCATCCTCAAGCCTTAGGTCGACAAGTGCAAACTTAGGGGGGTTAGTTTTTACCATATTTATTGCATTTTCTACCGTTTTTGCGTCTTTTACGTTAAATCCCTTTTTTTGCATGGCTCGGGATAGCCTCATTCTAAGAGGATCGTCATCATCAACGATCAATAATGAAGTGTCTTCGAAGTCGGTTATTTTAAAACTCGGGGCTCTTTCTGTCTGTCTCATACTTACCTCATATGGTTATTTCAAATTTATTTACAAGTCATGCACACGAATTATTTACTTTACAGAAAGTGCAAAAACCATTAAATGCGACTAATAAGCTTTTTTTATAAAATTTTTAATAAGCTTACGTGTAATTTAAACGGGGGATACATGCGATGCGAAAATTTGGTAGCGTTAACGAACTAGTTAGCACTTTAAAACCTGATCATCCGGTCTACTGTATTAGACCTAAATCAATAAAAAAATCTGTGGAGTTATTCAAAAATAATTTTCCCGGTAGAGTTTTATACGCAGTGAAAACTAACCCAAATGAAAAGATTCTTAAAATTATAATTAATAGTGGTATTAAAAATTTTGACGTTGCTTCGATTAATGAAATTAAATTAATAAGAAAGATTGATGTTAATTCAAACGTTTATTTTATGAATACTATTAAAAGCAGAGAAAGCATTAAAGAGGCCTACTTTAAATATAACGTTAGGGATTTTGCTTTGGATACAAAAGAAGAATTACTTAAAATTCTTGAATCGACAAATAATGTTAAAGATTTAAATCTTTACGTTAGAATTGCAGTTTCAAACGAACATGCCGAAATAGATTTATCCAGAAAGTTTGGTGCACTTCCAAGTGAGGCTTTAGGTTTATTGAGATTATGCAAAGAACACGGAAAAAAAGTAGGTCTAAGTTTCCATGTTGGTTCGCAATGTATGGATAAAATTTCTTTTTCTAAAGGCATTAATGAAATTGGAAATATAATCAAAAAGACAAAAATTGTTCCGGATGTAATAAATATCGGTGGTGGGTTTCCTTCGATATACCCAGACTTAACACCTGAACCTTTAGAAAATTATTTATATGAGATTAAGAAAAGTCTGAACAATTTAAAGTTAGAGAAAATGCCAGAGATATTTTGTGAGCCCGGTAGAGCCATTGTTGCTGAGGCTGGATCAACTTTGGTAAAGATAATTTTAAAGAAAAAACACAAGCTATATATCAATGATGGTACCTATGGCTCTTTATTTGATGCCGGTGTACCCAACTTTGTCTTACCTGCTAAAATGATTACTGATGGTAGAATTGTTTCTAAAAAATTAACTCCTTTTAATTTTTATGGACCTACATGTGATAGTCTAGATTATATGAAGGGTCCTTTTTTGCTTCCTAACAACATTAAAGAAGGTGACTATATAGAACTAGGTCAACTTGGAGCGTATGGGACTACTTTTAGAACAAAATTTAATGGTTTTTATTCTGATGCAATATATCAGGTAGATGACAAACCTATTTTATCGATGTACGATCGAAAAGATAAGTTTAATTATTTAGTTGCATAATGGATAAAAAAAATAGTCCTAATATCGGACACAATAAAAAATCTCTATTAAATAAAGAAATAAAACACATTGATATAACATCTTTCGATGCAAGAAAAATAATAGAGTCAATGAAAAATATGTCTTTTACATCTCGGGACACAGCAAAAGCTGCTGAAATTTATAATGAAATGCTTAAAGATAAAAATTGTTCAATTTTTTTGACTATCGCTGGTTCAACGTCAGCAGCCGGGTGTATGAATCTATATTCTGATTTAGTAAAATATAATATGATCGATGCTATAGTGGCAACTGGGGCATCTATCGTGGATATGGATTTTTTCGAAGCTTTAGGTTTCAAGCACTATCAAGGAGATCAATTCCAAGATGATAAAATATTACGGGAAAATTATATAGATAGAATTTATGATACTTATATTGACGAGGAACAGCTTCAAATCTGCGATAAGACAATATGTGAAATAGCCAACAAATTAACACCCAAGGCTTATACGTCTAGAGAATTCATAAGAGAAATGGGAAAATATTTGAAAAAAAACGGTAAAAAGAAAAACTCATTAATTGAGCTAGCTTTTGATCACGATGTTCCTATATTTTGTCCAGCATTCACAGATAGTTCTGCTGGCTTTGGCCTAGTTATGCATCAAGAACAAAACCCGTCAAAGCACATAACTATAGATTCCGTTAAAGAATTTAGAGAGCTTACAGAAATCAAGCTTAAATCAAAGGACTCTGGTTTGTTGATGGTAGGAGGAGGAGTTCCGAAAAATTTTGTTCAAGATACAGTAGTTTGTGCTGAACTTTTAGGTAAAAAAGTTGATATGCATAAGTATGCGGTGCAAATAACAGTTGCTGATACAAGAGATGGTGCATGTAGTAGTTCTACGTTAAAAGAAGCTAGTTCATGGGGAAAAGTAGATACATCAAAAGAACAAATGGTTTTTGCTGAAGCCACTAGTGTTCTGCCATTAATTGCAAGTGACGCATATCACCGTCAAAATTGGAAAAATAGAGAAAGAAGAAATTTCCAGAAATTATTTTAGTAAGATGTCAAAAATAAAAATAGCTCTAATACAGATGAAGATGTCGTCTGAAACTCAAAAAAATATGGGTTATGCTATTAAAAAAATAAAAGAAGCAAGCAAAAAGAAAGCTAAAGTAGTTTGTTTACCAGAATTATTTTTATCAAATTATTTTTGTCAGGAAGAAAAGCATTCGAATTTTAATCTAGCCGAAAAAATACCTGGTAGAACTACAAACATTCTTTCCTCGTTGGCTAAGGAACTTAAAATTATAATTATTGCTCCAATTTTTGAAAAAAAAACTTCAGGTATTTATCATAATAGTTGCGTAGTAATTGATGAGAAAGGGGAAATAATCGGTAAATATAGAAAGATGCATATACCAGATGACCCACAATATTACGAAAAGTTTTATTTCACTCCTGGTGATCTTGGATTTAAATCGTTTAAAACAAATTACGGTAAAATTGGAACCTTAATTTGTTGGGACCAGTGGTTTCCTGAGGCAGCAAGACTAACTTCATTGCTAGGCGCAGAAATACTTTTTTACCCAACAGCAATTGGTTGGCATCCAAAAGAAAAAAAGAAATTTGGAAAATCTCAACTTAATTCTTGGATAACAGTACAAAGGTCACACGCAATTGCGAATGGCGTTTATGTTGCAGCAGTGAATAGAGTTGGAATTGAAAAACAAGGCTCTAAAAAATTAGAATTTTGGGGTAATACAGTCGTTTTTGATCCAAATGGAAATGTAATTGCCAGCGCCAATCAAGAGGAAAAAACTTTGATTTGTGATATTGATTTTAAAAAAGTTGAAACTGCAAGAAGGCATTGGCCCTTTTTTAGAGACAGAAGAATTGACTATTATAAAGGCATACTAAATAACCCCAAAGATGCCTAGCATGCTTAGAAACGGCATTTATAGGATGCCTGCTGAATGGGAGCAGCAAAAGTCAACTTGGATAGCCTGGCCACACAACAAGAATGATTGGCCTGGTAAATTCATGGAGATACCAAAAGTTTTCACTAAAATAATTACTAAACTTTCTATGGTGCAGTCAGTTAATATTTTAATCAAAGATGAAAAAGCCAAAAAAAAAGCGATGTTTTTTTTGAGTATTATTGGCGCAAAAATGAAGAATATAAGATTTATAATTTGCAAAACAGATAGGGCATGGACAAGGGACTTTTTGCCGATTTTTATTAAAAATATAAAAAAGAAAAATGTATTATCTAATTGGGAATTTAATGGATGGGCAAAGTATAAAAATTTTAAAAATGATAATAAAGCTTATTTGAAAGTGAGTAAATTTAATAAATTAAAAGTTGTAAAACCAAAATATAACAAAAAAAATATTGTTCTTGAGGGTGGCTCTATTGATGTTAATGGAAATGGTCTTATTTTAACTACTATGGAATGTTTGTTAAGTAAAGTTCAGCAAAGAAACAAAGGATTAAATAAATCCGATTATAATACAATATTTGGTAAATATTTTGGTACAAGAAAAGTAATTTGGCTTAATAAAGGAATATATGGAGATGATACCCATGGACATGTAGATGATATTGCAAGATTTGTTAGTAAAAATAAAATATTTATGGCGATAGAAAAAAACAAAAAAGATAAAAATTTCAAAAACTTACAAGAAAATATAAATATAGTTAAAAAATTTAAAAAAGAAAATAAAGAGAAATTAAAAATTATCAATATACCAATGCCTGCACCAAAATTTATAGATGGTATTAGATTACCTGCAAGTTACCTTAATTTTTACATAGCAAACAAAGTTGTTTTGGTTCCATCATTTAATGACCCTAAAGACAATGTTATTTTAAAAATATTTAGAAAGCATTTTAAAAATAGAAAAGTAATTCTTATTGATAGTTCAATTTTAGTATGGGGATTTGGAACAATTCACTGTATGACGCAACAGGAACCAATATGATTATTATTTGGTTACTAAATCAGAATTTTTCCATTTTATTTCCACTAAAGCACCGCCATCCTTAGAACTTGTAAATTCAATTATTGCTTTTTTTCTTTCCAATAAAGTCTTCCCTATAAACGTCCCTAAACCTAAACCTGATTTAGATTTTAATTTTTTTGATTTTGAAGAGATATAAGGCTCTCCAATCAATTTAATGACATCTTTTGGAAATCCTGGACCATCATCGCTGATTTGAACTGTGGTAAAATCATTTTCGCTTATTAAATTAATATCAATCTTTTTTTTAGAAAACTTTACAGCATTTCCCACAAAATTTCTAATTCCATAGGTTATTTCTGCAGATCTCTTTATGGGAATTTTTTTATTTGATTTAGTCATATCTAAATTAATTTTTTTTTTTGAAATTTGTTCAAAAGATTTTGAAATTTCATAAAGTAAATCTTGCAAAGATATATTCATTACATAATCGTCATCTACTATTTTATTTTGAGATATATTTTTTAATATTTCTCCGCATTTTTTGGCCTGCTCAAGTAAGGTATCAATATCTTTGTTTAAATCTGCGTTTTTGGGAGTTTCTTTTTTCATTTCTTTAGCAATAACAATTATTGTTGACAGTGGTGTTCCAAGCGAATGTGCGGCTGCTGCAGCCTGATGACCGATCGATTCAAGTTCTTGTTCTTTTGCTAAAATATGTTCTAACCTATTTAAGGCATTTCCTCTTTTTCTCGCCTCAAAACCGAAACGAAAACCAAAATAATTTAAAAAAATAAGTACAACTACTAGTGCTGTTGGAATTGAGAAAATATAATAATCAGGTACATGAAAGTGAATATCTCCAGCACTAGGTAAGGGGTAATAATTAAACGTTAACAACAACATAGATATTATTGTAATAATTGATAAAAAAAATGTACTAGCTAGATTTAATAAAGTTGATGATATTATAGCTGGTACTATTATAAAAATTATAAAAGGATTTGTTACACCTCCGGTTAAGTAAATCAATACAGATAATTGTATAACATCGTAAAATAAAAGTATCGTCGACTCTATATTATTAAGTTGATTCTTTTTAAAATTAAATTGTATAAATATATTAGTTAGTCCACCAAAAAAAATTGTAAGAGAGCAAAAAACTATTGGGAGTTCAAATTGAACAACAAAATGTACAATATAGATTGTTATTAATTGACCGACTAAAGCTATCCATCTTAAAATTACAACTGTACTTTTTTCTAATTTTAAATCCTCTTCGTATTTGAGGATATCAATTAACTTCATATTTTTAGATGTCTAGGTTTTCTACTTCAAGAGCCTTTTCAGTTATAAAGTCTTTCCTTGGAGCAACCTCATCTCCCATTAGTATCCTTATTATGTTTTGATCCTCTTTAGACTTCTCTTTTGTTCCCTTTGAGTATTCGACTCTCAATAATGTTCTATTCTCAGGATTTAAAGTCGTCTGCCACAATTCTTCCGGGTTCATTTCTCCCAAACCTTTAAATCTTTGAATATTTAGTTTTTGTTTTTCATTATTTATAAAATTTTCTAATTCACTTTTTTTAATTTTTTTATCAATACTATTTTTTGACTTTAATATATATTTTTCTAAATCTTTTTCATTTTTAATATAAGTAATCTTAGATCCTTTTGTTACTTTAAATAATGGCGGTTGAGCCAAATAAAGGTGTCCCTTTT
>CETM01004583.1_pt1 | contig 12693 bp, 11 predicted proteins | sample 361451 | NCBI WGS metagenome assembly CETM01 (sample SAMEA2622690, study PRJEB7988) | marine metagenome | isolation source: saline water (ENVO:00002010), including
TTTCAACTCTATAAGAATTAGTTAAATCATTAATTTAAGATTTTATTGAATTATTCATGATCAAAAAAGAATATTTAGACAAAACAAGTGCATGGCCTTTCGTTGAGGCTAAAAAAATGCTTCGAGAAAGAAAATCTTTAATAGAAAAAAAGGGAAAAATAACTTTGCAAACAGGCTATGGACCCAGTGGTCTTCCCCACATAGGCACATTTGGAGAAGTAGCAAGAACAACAATGATGGTAAATGCATTAAGTAAATTGATTGATCTTCCAACAGAAATTATTACATTTTCGGATGATATGGATGGTTTAAGAAAAATTCCTGAAAATGTTCCACAAAAAGATTTATTAGAAAAAAATTTACACAAGCCTCTTACCCAAGTTCCAGATCCATTTAATAAGTTTAATAGCTTCGGCGAGCACAATAACGAAAAGCTTAAAACTTTTTTAGATAGTTTTAATTTTGAATACAATTTTAAAAGTTCAACTTTGCTTTATAAATCAGGTTTTTTTAATCCTTCATTACAAAAAATTTTAGAAAATTATGATGGAATAATGAATATTGTCCTACCCACATTAGGAAAGGAAAGACAAAAAACTTACAGTCCTTTTTTGCCAATATGTCCAGATACCGGACATGTTTTAGAAATTCCAGTGAAGGAGATAAATAAAGAAAAATCTAAAATTATTTTTAATAATAATGGAAAAAAATTGGAAGCAAGTATTTTAGATGGAAACTGCAAATTACAATGGAAGGTAGATTGGGCAATGAGGTGGTATGCTTTGGATATTGACTTTGAAATGTATGGAAAAGATCTCATTGAGAGTGCAATTTTGTCTACAAAAATAATTAAACTTTTAGGAAAAACTAATCCATCAGGATTTGCTTATGAGTTATTTTTAGATGAAAAAGGTGAAAAAATTTCAAAATCAAAAGGTAATGGAATTACAATAGATCAATGGCTTGAGTATGCTTCTCCCGAAAGTTTATCTTTATATATGTATCAAAATCCCAAAAGGGCTAAAAAACTTTATAAAGAGATAGTTCCAAAAGCTGTTGATGAATATTTAGATTTTATAGAAAAAGCAAAGACCCAGAGTGAGTTGCAGTTACTTATGAATCCTGTGTGGCACGTTCATAACAGTAAGATTCCAAAAGAAAATATGATCATGTCTTTTTCAATGTTGCTAAATCTTGTTGAAACAAGCAATTCGGATAACAAAGAACTTTTATGGAAATTTGTAAAAAAATATAAATCAAATATTTCTGAGAAAGAACATCCGATTTTCGATAATTTGATTGAATATGCTATCAAGTATTTTAATGATGTTATTAAATTACGGAAAATATATAAAAAGCCAAACAATGAAGAAAAATTAGCTTTAAAAGCTTTAATAGAAACCTTAGATAAATGTAATAACAAAATGACTCCAGAAGAAATCCAAACATTAATTTATTCAACAGGAAAAGAAAATGGTTATTCAGAAAATCTTAGGGATTGGTTTAAATTAATTTATGAGGTTGTATTTGGAGACGAAAATGGTCCACGAATGGGTTTTTTCATAAGTTTTTTTGGTGTTAAAGAAACAAAAGATCTTATATTAAATAAAATTAAATAATGTTTTCAAATTTAAGATCTTTAATTTTCAGATTAGATCCAGAAACAGCACATAATTTAGCTATAAAATCATTAAAATTAAATTTTATTCCAAATATTTTAAATGAGGATAGAAATAATCCTCTGTTTCAAACAAAATTATTTAATAAAGATTTAGAAAATCCTATTGGAATAGCAGCTGGATTTGACAAGAACGCTGAAGTATATAATTCATTATTTAAGCTAGGATTTGGTTTTGTTGAAGTTGGTACTATTACACCTTTAAAACAGTATGGAAATCCAAAACCAAGGGTTTTTAGATTGGTAGAGGATGAAGCTTTAATAAATAGACTAGGTTTTAATAATCTGGGAGCAAAAAATATTGTCAACAAAATTAAACTTGATAAGCAAGCTGGTTTACTTGGAATCAATATAGGACCAAATAAAGATTCTAAAAATAGACTTGAAGATTATGTGGAGTGTTTGAAAATATTTCATGAAGTGGCTGACTATATTACAATAAATATTTCTTCACCAAATACACAAGATTTAAGAAATTTTCATGAACAAGATAAATTAAATGAATTATTACAAACTATTGATAAAGAAAAAAAAAATTTAAAATCTGAAATTCCTTTAGCAGTAAAAGTCTCACCAGATATTGATGATAAAGAAATAAAAAAGATTTCTGAGATTCTTTTGAGTAATAATATTGAGGCTGTTATTGTTTCGAATACTTCTGACTCAACCAGAGATAATCTCGTTAACATTGAAAAACATCAAAAGGGAGGCTTATCAGGCAAGCCCATAGAGGAAAAATCAACAAAATTAATAAGTAAATTTTATAGAATTCTTAACGGAAGAATTAAAATCATTGGGGTTGGGGGAGTGGATTCGGGAAAAAGCACTTATAAAAAATTTATAGCAGGTGCAAATTATGTCCAACTTTATACTGGAATGGTGTTTAAAGGACCCAATATAGTTAACATGATTAAAAAAGAGCTTAAAGAATTATTGATAAAAGATGGTGTTAAGAATTTTACTGAAATAATAGGAAAAAATTAGAACATAAATCTTATAAACTTGACGAGATCAACATCTCATCTTATATAGTCGATATCATTATGACAAAAAAATGCGAACTTACCGGAAAAAATCCCATGAAAGGTCATAACGTTAGTCATGCTAACAATAAGACAAAAAGAAGGTTTCTTCCAAACTTAAAAAAAGTAAAATTTAAGAGTGAACTTTTAAAAAGAAGTTTAAAGTTAACAGTTAGCAATGCTGGAGTAAGATCAGTTGATAAAAAAGGAAGCTTTGATGAATTTTTAAAAACTGTAAAAAATAAGAATTTGTCTCCAAGACTTAAAAAGTTAAAAAAAAATTTACTAGTTAAATCCCCATTCCAAAAAAAAACAGCTCAATCTAAAAGTGCTTAATGAGTAAATTATTTCTATTACTCTCATTAATTATGGGAGTTGTTGTTTTAGCTTCTAACTATTTAGTTCAGTTTCCAATTAATTATTATGGTTTAGAACAAATATTAACCTACGGAGCTTTCAGTTATCCTGTGGCTTTTTTAATAACTGATCTAGCTAATAGATCTTTTGGCAAAATAGTTGCAAGGCAGATTGTTTATATAGGTTTTATAATAGGTATTAGCTTCACTCTTTTATTTTCAACGAATTTTGGAGATATAATATCTATTAGAATAGCCATTGGTTCAGGTACAGCGTTTCTAGTAGCCCAACTATTAGATGTTCAGATTTTTGATAAATTAAGAAAAAAAGATTGGTTTATTGCACCTTTAACCTCTTCAATTATTGGATCAATTGTTGATACTTTTTTATTTTTCTCAATATCTTTTTATGGAACAGGATTACCTTGGATTACACTTTCTTTAGGAGATTTGACAATTAAAATTTTAGTGGCATTAACAATGTTAATTCCCTTTAGATTACTTCTAAAAACTTTAAAACCAGTTTAAATCTAACACAAATATTTATAAGATAATATTTTATATATTAATTTAGCAACAAGAAAATTATAAGAGTTGAAACCTTTTATTGGTGCAAGTTCATTAATATCTGCACCAACAATTTTGGAATTTTTTGCTGCAATTTTTATTATGTTTAATGTTTCTTCCCAAAATAGCCCACCAGGTTCTGGAGTTCCCGTGGCTGGCATTATGCTAGAATCCAATCCATCTACATCAAAAGTAAGGTATACAGTTTTATTTTTTATAAGTTTTTTAAATTTTTGTAAATTCCACTTTGCCTTATCTTTTGCCCAAAAAACATTTATTCTTGATTTATTCTTTTTTAAAAAAGGTAATTCACTTTTAGATATATTTCTAATTCCAAACGAAATTACAGATACATTTTTGTAATCTAAACATCTTCTAATAGCAGAAGCATGGGAAAATTTTTCTCCATTATAGCTATCCCTTAAATCTGCATGTGCATCAAAATGTAAAATGCAAATTTTTTTATATTGTTTTATGAAAGGTTTTATACAACCTGGTGTTATTGAGTGTTCTCCACCCAAAGTCACTGGAAAAAGTTTTTTATTTAATATTGTTCTATTTACACTAGATATCTTTTCAAGAGCTTTTTTAATATTTTTATCAATCTTAAAGGGTTTTAAAGTTCTTATACCTATTTTTTTATACGGTTCACAATTAAGTTCTTCATCATATAGTTCTACTTGATGAGAAGCTTTAATTATTTCTCTTGGTCCATTTTTAGTGCCTCTTCCATAACTAACAGTTTTTTCTAAACCGAAAGGTACGATTACAACTTTTTCTTTAAAATTGAATTTGTTATCAATTCCTAGAAACCCTTTTTTATTTGATAAATATTTCAACTTTTATCCAAAAATTTTAGAGAAACTTTTTCTCTTTCTGTTTTTCCATTCACCTTTATGAAATGCATCACTAGCTATTAAAGGCAGCACACTTGTTGCTTCAGCAAAAACCATCTGCTCTTTTGAAACATCAACTTTACCCCATGAACTAGCTTCTTTCAAAGTTGAACTACTACAAGCACCATCTCTAGTATCAGCTACAGTTATTTGAACAGCATATTTATGCATATCAACTTCTTTACCTAATAACTCAGCACATATTACAGTGTCTTGAATAAAATTTTTTGGGACTCCACCGCCAATCATAAATAATCCTGAGCCTTTTGATTGAATTTTAATTTCAGTAAGTTCTCTGAACTCTTTAATCGAATCAATTGTTATATGTTTTTTTGGGTTTTTTTCTTGATGAATTACTAGCCCAAAACCCGCACTAGAGTCTGTAAATGCTGGACAAAAAATAGGAACATCATTGTCATAGGCGGTTTCAATTAAAGATTCCTTTTTGACAGAATTTTTTTTTAAATATTTACCCATTTCATGAATAAACTCTCTGGATGTATAGCTTCTTGCCTCTAGATTATCAGCTATTTCACAAATTTTCTTATCACAAATTTGCAACTCATCTTCATCAATATAAGTATCATAAATTCTATCAATATAATTTTTTCTCAGTTCAGTATCATCTTGGAATTGAGATCCTTGATAATGTTTAAACCCTAAAGCTTCAAAAAAATCCATGTCTATAATCGAAGCCCCAGTGGCAACGATTGCATCTACCATATTGTATTTTACAAGATCTTTATAAATATTCATACATCCTGCAGCAGAAGTTGATCCTGCTAGCGTTAAAAAAATTGTGCAGTCTTTGTCTTTTAACATTTCATTATAGATATTTGCTGCATTTGCAGTTTCTCTAGAAACAAAGGACATTTTTTCCATAGATGAAATAATTTTTCTGGAATCAAATGATGTTATATCGATATGTTCTACAGGATTTTTGAGAAAATCTTTTTTACTATTATGACCTAAATTTTTATTATCTGACATTAAGCAACCAAAGTAGCTTTATTAATGTCTTTGTCATAAAGGCTCATTATTGGGCTATCTTCAACTTCATAAATTTCGTCTGAATAAAAACCGTTGAATTGAGTTCTGAAAGTTAATCCGTAAGCTCCTAATTGACCAAGCTCAATGTAATCATTTTCTTTTATATTATTTGGAAGCAGGAAAGGACCTTTCATGTAATCCATGCTGTCACAAGTTGGACCGTAAAAATCAAATGCTGTTAATTTTTTTGAAATTATTTTATTTGAACTATCTTTTATCATTTTAGATGGAAAAACTATATTTGGGGTACCAGCGTCAAAAAGTGTTCCATAAGTTCCATCACTTATATAAAGTTTTTGTTTTTTTCTCAAATTAACCCTAACAATTGTTGAGCCACTTTCAGCAACCAACGCTCTTCCAGGTTCACAAATAATTTCTGGTAGTTTTTTTATTTTTAAATTTTCTAAACTTTTTTTGATTTCGTTTAAATAGTTATTTAAAGACTGAGGAACTAAATCAGGATAAATTGTTGGAAAACCGCCACCAACATTAATATAATCAGGAATAATTTTTGTTTTTTTTATTATATTTCCTATTTCTTTAATACCCTTATCATATGAAATTGGATGCATGCATTGTGAACCTACATGAAAACTTAAACCAACTTTATTTGAATGCTGTTTAACTAGCCTTAATAATCCAGATGCTTCAGAATTTAAGGCTCCAAATTTCTTTGATAAATCTATTTCGGCATGTTCATTAGATACTGCTACTCTTACAAATAATTCTAAATCTTTTGCTCCACTTGTACTTTCGATAATTTTAATTAATTCATCTTTTGTATCAAGGGCAAATGTTTTAATTCCGTATTTAAAATATGCTTCAGCAATACTTTCTCTACTTTTAACTGTGTGCATATAAGAGCATCTTGCAGATTTATTAAATTTTTTAACTGCTTTTATTTCTTCAATTGAAGCAACATCAAATTGATCGATTCCACTTTTTATAAGAGTTTTAATAACTTCAGGATGAGGATTAGTTTTGACAGCATAAAGAATTTTTCCGGGAAAATTTTTTTGAAAAAAGCTTGATGCAGAAAGAATTGATTTCTTTCTGATACAATAAACCGGTTTATTAGGTCTCAGTTGACTTACTAATTCTTCAACTGATTTAAATTTTTGCATTTAAATAACCCCCAAAAAAAATTTAACAAAAAAAAGTCTTTTGTTTAAGAAAAACTTTAATGAATCGAGCAATTAATTCAATAATTATTGAAAGTAAAGTAAATAATAGCCTATTGAATTTTTAGAGAAAATATCCACATATGAGTCATGAAAATCGATCAACCACTACAAAAATTAGAGAATTTTGACAATAAATCCTTGTTAATTGTCGATGATGATAATCCTTTTAGAGAAAGATTAGCGAGAGCGATGGAAAAGAAGGGCTTTGAGGTTTTTCAAGCTGAGGGTGTACAAAAAGGCATAGAATCAGTCAAGTTGAAAAAACCGGGGTTTGCAGTAGTTGATTTAAGATTAGGTGACGGGAATGGATTAGAGGTTGTTAAGCAAATACAATTATCTAATTCCTCAAGCAGAATTATAATGTTAACAGGATATGGAAATATTCCAACTGCAGTTGCTGCTATTAAGGAAGGTGCAATAGATTATTTAGCTAAGCCTGCTGATGCTGAAGATGTTGAAAAAGCATTATTAGCTGATCCTCAAAAAAAAGCAGCTCCACCAGAGAACCCCATGTCAGCTGACAGAGTAAAATGGGAGCATATTCATAGAGTATTTGAGCTTTGTAACAGAAATGTATCAGAAACTGCAAGAAGATTAAAGATGCACAGAAGGACTCTACAAAGAATTCTTTCTAAAAGATCTCCTAAATAAATTTTCTAAACTTAAAAATTTTTTTTGCCAAAATAGTTAATAAAGATATTTTAAAAATCTCGGCCAATAAAAAAGGAGTCACACCCAATTGAATTAGTGGTTTATCCCACCCTATAAGCGATCCTAACCATAAAATACCCAAAATATAAATTGTTGAGACTGATAAAATCAATTTTAAGAAAATTATAAAATAATTGTCATCTAATTTAATATAGGAAGCAAAAAAACATGCTGAAAGAAATCCAATTAGATAACCCATTGTTGGCCCTGTAAAATAAATAAGCCCAACCCCTCTTTCTGGAGAATTAGAAAAAACTGGTAAACCAACGATACCCTCAATTAAATATAAACTTACAGTGGCTAAACCAATCTTATATCCAAAACTTATACCTAAAAATAATACTACAAACGTTTGCATAGTCATTGGTACTGGGTAGAAAGGAATTTTAATTTTTGCTGAAATTGCGAGAACTATAGAACCAAAAAAAATGATTACTAATGACTTTATTATCTGAGTTTGAGAATTTTGCTTTATTAGTTCCATAAAAAATAATACTCTTATTTATATCGATAATCTATATTTATTATAATGAATAAAATCAAAAAAACAGATCATTTTTATCTCATAGATGGCTCAGGTTATATATTCAGAGCTTATTATGCTTTACCTCCATTAACTAGAAAAAGTGATGGATTACCAACTGGAGCTGTTAATGGCTTTTGTAGTATGCTCTTTAAACTTCTAGAAGATTCAAAATCTGATCATAATTTACAAAAACCATCTCATTTTGCTGTAGTTTTTGACTCAGCAAGAAAAACATTTAGAAATGAGATCTATAGTGAATATAAAGCTAATCGATCAGAGGCTCCAGATGATTTAGCTCCACAATTTGAATATATAAGAAAATCTGTTTTAGCATTTAACTTACCATCTGTTGAACTAACTAATTATGAAGCTGATGATCTAATTGCAACTTATGTTAATAAAATTTTAGAAAAAGGTGCAAAAGTAACAATAGTGTCTTCCGATAAAGACTTAATGCAACTATATAAAAAAAATGTTCGAATTTATGACCCAATGAAAAATAAATTTATTTCCGAGGATGATATTAAAAACAAGTTTGGTGTAAATGCCAATAAAGTTATTGATGTTCAAGCATTAGCTGGAGATAGTAGTGACAATGTCCCAGGTGTTCCAGGTATTGGGGTTAAAACAGCCGCTGAATTGATTAACAAATATGATAATTTAGAAAAACTTTTAGATTCAGCTAACGAAATAAAACAAAATAAAAGAAGAGAAACTCTCCTAGAAAATAAAGATAAGGCTATAATAAGTAAAAAATTAGTTACTTTAAAAAGTGATGCTCCAATTAATAGAGATCTAGCTGAGTTTGAATTGAAAGAAATTGACAAAGAAAAACTTTATAAATTTTTAAGAGAGATGGAGTTTAATAGATTATTAAGCTCTGCAATTTCAGTTTATGGTGAGCCAGAATTAAGTGGATTTAAAAATGAGATTAAGTCTAAAGAAATTCAAAAAAGGATTGATAATAAGGAATATTATCTAATTACAGATCACAAAGAGATAGATAGATGGATAAAAGATGCAGAACAATCAGGGGAAGTTGCTGTTGATACAGAAACAAGTTCTTTGGATCCTCATCAAGCTGATTTGATTGGTATATCTCTTAGTTCTAAGATTGGTAAAGCCTGCTATATACCAATAGGTCATAATTCAAAAAAGTGTATTGATAAAGATATAGTTTTAAAGAAACTTAAACCTTTGCTAGAGGATCCTAGTATTAAGAAAATAGGTCAAAATATTAAATTTGACTTTATAGTATTATTTAAGAACGGCATTAACATTTCATCAATGGAGGACACCATGCTTATGTCTTATGTTTTGGATGCAGGAAAAAACAGGCATAATATGGATACTCTTTCAGAAATTCACTTAAATCATAAAACAATTTCTTTCAAGGATTTAGTAGGGACTGGAAAAAAAGAAATAAAATTTAGTGACGTAGATATTAACAAAGCAAAAGATTATGCAGCAGAAGATGCAGATATAACCTTCAGATTATATAAAAAATTTAATAAAAGCCTAAAAGAAGAAAAATTAGTTAACATTTATGAAGTTTTTGAAAAACCAATGATAAAGATATTAGCTTTTATGGAAATACAAGGTGTTAAAATTGATCGTAAATTTCTTAAAAATTTATCCTCAAAATTTGAAAAAAAAATTGAAAAAATTCAAAGAGAAGTGTTTAAAATATCTAAAAAAGAATTCAATATTGCTTCTCCAAAGCAACTAGGAGAAATTTTATACAATGATTTAAAAATAGCAGATCTTAAAAAAACCAAGAAAGGAAGCTTTGCTACGAGTGCTTCAGTATTAGAGGACCTTGCGTTTAAGGGACATGAATTTCCTCAGTTGGTTCTAGATTGGAGACAAATTTCAAAATTAAAAAATACCTATTCCGACTCTTTACCTGAACATATTAATCCTAAAACAAAAAGAGTTCACACATCATTTTTACTTGCAGCAACAACGACTGGAAGGCTAGCATCAAGTGATCCTAATTTACAAAATATTCCTATAAAAACTGAGGATGGAAAAGATATAAGAAAAGCATTTATAGCTGAAAAAGATTATGTTTTGATTTCTGCAGATTATAATCAAATTGAAATGAGAATTTTAGCTGATTTAGCTGATGTAAAAGAACTTAAAAAGGCTTTTAAAAATAATGAAGATATTCATTCATTAACTGCTAGCCAAATATTTAACGTTGATATTAAAAAAATTAATCAAGATCAAAGAAGAAAAGCGAAAGCAATTAATTTTGGTATTATTTACGGAATTTCACAATATGGACTAGCCAAGCAAATCAATGTTTCAAATTATGAAGCTGAGGAATTTTTGAACTCCTATTTTGCTAAGTTTCCAGAAATAAAAGTCTATATGGATCAAACAATTAAATTTTGTAGAAAGAGTGGTTATGTAAATAATATTTTTGGAAGGAGATCACATTTTATAAATATAAATGATAAGAATTATAATGTTAGAAATTTTCAAGAACGGGCTGCAATTAATGCGCCCATACAAGGATCTGCTTCAGAAATTATGAGACTAGCTATGATCAGATTGGACAAAAGACTAGCAGAGCAAAAAAATCAAGAAATTAAGATGCTTTTACAAATTCACGATGAATTGATTTTTGAGGCACCAAAATCAGAGGCAAAAAGAATCAGTAAAATTATAGTTGAGGAAATGTCAGGAGTAGCTAAAAGTGATCAACATTCTTTTTCTATTCCTTTGACAGTAGATTTAAATACGGGGGATAACTGGGGCACACTTCACTAATTTTAATTTGATTGCCCAAATTAGAACAATTTAGTATTTTTATAATTGGTATGCATAAAGAAACAATTGCTCTTGTAGATGATGACAGAAATATTCTTACTAGTTTAAGTATAGCTTTGGAAAAAGAAGGATTTAAAGTTCAAACTTATATTGATGGGGAAAGTGCTTTAATTGGTTTAGCTAGAACACCTCCTGATTTAGCAATAATAGATATTAAGATGCCCAAGATGGACGGAGAGGAATTATTAAAAAAATTAAGAAAAAAAACTTCTTTACCAGTTATTTTTTTAACATCAAAAGATGACGAGATTGATGAATTACTTGGACTAAAATTAGGAGCTGATGATTTTGTAAAAAAATCAGGAGGTTTTTCCATTAAAGTATTAATAGAGAGAATAAGAGTTCAGCTTCGAAAAAAAGACTCAAAAGAAATTCTTGAAGAAAATAAAAGTATAATTTCCCATGGAAAGTTAAAATTAGATCCTTCTCAACTAGAATGTGAGTGGAATGGTAAACAACTTCCAGATAAATTGACAACAACAGAATTTTTATTGGTTAAAGAATTAGCTAAACGACCGGGCATTATAAAGGAAAGAGCTCAATTAATGGATATTGCTTATAGAGAGGATACAGACATTGAAGATAGAACCATTGATAGCCATGTGAAAAGAATTAGAAAAAAATTTAAAAAAGTTGACCCTGAATTTTCAGCTATTGAAACAAGATATGGAAGTGGATATAGGTGGAATGTTAGCTAATGTTCAGCAATCTTCTAAAAAATATATCAATTTTAAAAAAATTTTTATTTATTAATTTTTTATTTTTTACAATTATTGGGTTATTTACATTTGCATATTTAAAAAATGTCCAACCAAATTTAATTAAAAAAAAATCATCAAATCACATAGAGGTAATTAATAATACAATTGATAATTTAACAAGATTGGATGTTAAGTTTGTAGAGGAGGATATTAGAAGTTTTTTGTTTTCTACAAGATTTCTTTTTCAAAATCTTGATAGGGTTATATTTTTTGATAATAAATTGAATTTAGTTGGAGATACGGATACCTTAGATTTAGACCCAAGATCTTTTTCAACAAGACTTGATACAATTGAATTAGAGATATTGAATGAAAAAAAAACAAAAGAAATTACTGAAAAAAAAAATATTAATATTGGAAATGATAATGCTGTTTCATTAAAAGATATTCTATTTAACTATGCAGGATCTAAAAATTATGGAATTCCCTTCACTTTTACTCAAGAAGAATTTAATAAATTTAAATTAACAACAATTAAAAATGTAATGCAAAATGGTGAAAATATTGGTTATTTAGCTATTACTGAAAATGCTAACGATATTAAAGCTGCAATAGATGAAAGAAAAACCTTTATAATTAGAACTGCAATTGCTGTTGGAATAGTTATATTAATTTTTTCATTTGTCCTTAACAGATATTTTCTTAAGCCTATAAAAAATTTAGTAAGCTACACAAAAACAATTAAAGATAAAAACACTAAAACTACTAATATTGATGCATTAAAATTAAGAAACGATGAACTAGGATTACTCTCAAATTCTTTAGATGACATGACATTAGAATTACAAAAAAGGATCACTCTCGCTGAGAATTTTTCGACTGATCTTGTGCATGAAATAAGGAATCCTCTTGCTTCTCTAAAAAGTGCTTCTGAAATCTTACATGATACAAATGACGTTAATCAAAGGATAAAACTAATTGATATTTTAAGTCATGATGTTCAGAGAATTGAAAGATTAATTACGGATTATTCACAAATGTTAAAAGATGAAGTGGCGTTAAGTAAAGAAAAAATTAAAAGATTAGATGTTGAGCCAATTATTAAGTCAGTCGTGGACGATTTTAACAATATATATACATTAAAAAGAGGTATTAAAATTTCTT
>CETM01204514.1_pt1 | contig 12691 bp, 14 predicted proteins | sample 361451 | NCBI WGS metagenome assembly CETM01 (sample SAMEA2622690, study PRJEB7988) | marine metagenome | isolation source: saline water (ENVO:00002010), including
TCTTCTTCTTTTTCCTCGCCATTGAGACATCCTGATAAACTACAGGTTAGCACTAGTAAGGCCAGTATTGAGGCACGAAATTCTATCATTTCAATCGTACTTTTCATTGAAGTAAGCTTCAATTCCAGGTACATCTTCGATCAAACTTCCATAGTGGCCTAAGTGGTCTTCAGTACCAATGATTGTAATACCAGGTGTGCTCATTACATCTTGCAATATTTCAATGTCGTCTGAGTTGGAACTCATTTCAGCAAATGCATCTTGAATTGTTTGAACCATTTCTGCGGACATATAATCTGGATTATACATGATTGGATGACTTGGAGCCTTGCCAAAGGTAGGAAGCGCATAGTAATCATTTACATCCTCGAATTCTCCTTCAAAGCACCAATCTTCATTGTCATCCAGGTCTTCGTTTCCACAATAATCAGGAACAGTTGGGTCTTTAGCAAAGGAGATGTAATCCTTTCCTCCTTCTGCCAAGCATCTTAGTGAACCGATGTATTTGTGGTATTTTGTGCCGCTATCTGGGATGCTTGAATCCTCAGAGAAGTGGTTGTATACAGTATCTGGTAGAGAACTGATGTCATCGGGGTCTCCAACAACTTCAATGTATCCTTGGTCAATCATCCACCCCATAGGAAGAAGCATTCCAGAACTACCCAAAGCTGATGTGTGGCATGATGTTTTACCTTCCATTAAAGCGAAAGGATCAGTTGAATTATCCTCATCTTGGTCAGCAAGTGCCATGTCCGAGTCCTTGTGAACCCATGCTATCGCATTGTAAAATGGCCTTCCATCTTGCTTTTGTTCAGCTCCCAAAACCTGAAGGTTGTGATTTTGCCAACTCAGCCAAGCAGCTCCTCCGTCAAGGAAACCTAGGTCTGCATGTCCAAACCTTAGTGCTTCAATGGTTGCACCAGGTCCAGAAACAGGATATATTTCTACATCCATGCCCAAGAGTTCAGAAAGTCTATCTGCCAATTCTTGAGGATTTTCCTCTGTGTTGCTGTATTCTTCTTTAGTTTCAAATGCAATGGTTAAACAGTTATCTTCATCATCACATTTTTCAAATGTAACGGTGGTATCATCTGAGAACAAGCACCCTGGCATGGTTGCGGTTACAAAGAATATCATCATCAAAATCGGGAGGCTAAATTTCGGCTTCATACTATCACAATTAAGCGGGCCTAAAAATCCCCTGTTAATATAATTTAGGACGCCCTAAACCTTAGTACTGAAATAAATAAATAAGCCAAATCACGTATTGGAAGAGGGATAATCCAAGCAAAAGGATACATCCACTTCCAATTCCATTTCATGTATAGCAAACATCGAATTGCGGCTGAAGAGCGAGTAAATGCTTTGCCATTTCTAATTAAGACTACAGAATCAATCGTAATTTTGTGATGATTTAGCAATGCTTCACCTTCATCGGAATTCTGTTCAATGATTTCCAAATCCTTGACTTGTCGTTTGGAAATGAATTTGCCAGTATTTGTGCATAGGGCGCAAAGCCCATCGACCAGCAAGACATCTTTTGCCATGATTATTCTGCAGCGATGTGGAGATTGCCATCTTCGTAATACACTTGGATCCGATTAGGCATTTTCCTAGTCAATGACGCTACCCCTTCATAGATTTCATCTTCTTTACACTTGAATGATCTAGCCGCTTTCTTAGTCGACCAAGCTACACTTTCAAAGTCGGATTGTCTTATCCATTCAAACAGGCGAATTTCGAACTCGGTTAGGTCTGACATGATTGGCCCACAGCCTCACAGCAAATCAATACTACTGCTATCAAGAAAGTGCAACCATTCTGCGACAACACTCTTCTGCATCGATGTAACCATCGAGTAAAGTATTGATTGCAACAACGAAAGGAACATCAATTCCCATATCGATTGCCCTATCTCTGAACATCCTTGCAGCCCTCACACCTTCCGCTACCATGACCATCTCTTCAAGAGCCTGTTCAAGGGTTAATCCGCTTCCCAATTTCTCTCCCATACGTCGGTTTCTACCGTGTGGAGAGGTAGCAGTGACATACAAATCTCCTAATCCAGCGGGCCCGAAAGCGACTTCTGCACGGGCACCTAATTGTGGAAGTAGAAGGCATCCTTCGCGGAATCCTGAATTAAATATTGCAGCCTTTAGGTTGTCACCACCCAAGGTTCCAGTTTTCTTGAGGCCGTCAACAAGGCCACAAGAAAGGGCTACGACATTTTTGAATGCACCCCAGAGTTCTGCGCCTACTGGGTCTGAAGCAGGGTGCAGAATGAAAGTAGGCGTGGTTAATGTTGCCGCTAGATTTTCAGCAACCGACATGTCTTCGCTAGCAACTAGTGCAGTAGTCATCACTCCACTAGCGGCTTCAGGTGCAATTGTTGGACCAGTAAGAACCGCAAGCGGATTATGCATGTTGTTTTCATCTAACATTTGATGGATCGCTTCACTGATTAGGCGTTTTCCGGGGGCTAGTCCTTTTGCTAAATCGAGGAGAACATGGCCAGGGCGTAGATGCTCAACGATATCCTCTACGACATTCAGAATTACAGATGAAGGAACGGCTAGAACTATGATTTCACTTCCTTCAAGCGCTTCCTCAACATGCATTGTTACTTCTAGACCTTCTAAGGAATGATCTGGTAGATACTTGTGATTCATACCTTCCATTGTGATGGATTCGTAAACTTCTTGCTCTATAGTCCATCCTTTGACTTTATGACCTTCAAGTAGCCACAATCGTGCTATTGCGCTTCCCCAATTTCCCAATCCAAGCACTGCAATGTGAGCCATGTTGCGGGGTGGCTTCTCAATCCCCTTTAGGGAATTTCCCTATGAACTTCAAAAAAATGCTATTTTTCATAGTAAGATAATTTTGCGAATATAGTACCGTGATAAAGTATAAGTTACATGATTTAGGGCCCCCAAAAAGAAGAAAATCTCTGTTAGGGGGCACAATTGTTGAGTTGGAGCAAGTTATCAGCATTGATTAGGAAATACCCCCTTCCATTAATTCTAATTTTGCTGATTATACCCTCAGTATATACGGTCCCGCATGTACTAATGGTTCCAGAGAATCCAAGTGGAGAAATCCCATTTCCCGAAAATATAACTGTTGAATCTGAAGGATTTGTATTAGTTGTTTTGGATGGCATTGGAGATGACTATTTACTTGACAATAAATTGATGCCTGAGATCAATAGGCACAGGGATTTTTCAGCAACAGTTCAGATAAGAACAGGCCCTCTTACTTTATCGGCTACATGCATCAGTGAAATGATGACTGGTGTACCAAATGCTCCAATTAATGGGTTACGAAACTTCGATTTAGGCCATCCCGGAAAGAATGACCCTTGGTTATTGGCAGCGCATGATTCGAGATACAATGTGGCAATGGTGGGTAGTTATGTCATGGGCAATTTGTACCAAGACTTTGAGAATATAAATTTCGTAAATACGTTCAAAGGACATTCAGATTACTATGAAGGCGACAAAGAAACATTAGAAGTTGCTTCTGATTGGTTGAAAGGGTCAGAATACAATGTAATGGCAGTACATTTTTCAGGTCCTGACAAAGTGGGACACACTTGGGGCGCAAACAGTCAAGAATATGATGATAAACTAACTCATCTCGACCAACAAGTTTCAGAATTATTGAAGTTGATTCCAAGCGATTGGTCTGTAATAATTACTGCTGACCACGGAATGACAGACATGGGGACACATGGTTCATCTGAAGATATAAGCCGCGATGTTGCAGCAATTATCTCGGGCCCACAGATCGTTGCAAAATCAGAAACAAAGGGACATCAAAGAGACATTTCAGCACTTGTTCCTCTACTCTTGGAGTTACCATTTCCAGTTCAACTTCATGGAAGGATCCCTCTGGAAATCGTTGATTATTCAGTCAATGACAAGTCGATTATCGAGCAGTGGAATTGGGAAGCCGCATACCATAGGCAATCATTCTTCGATACAAATAATGGTGTTGAAAACCTAGAATTATCTCAGCAGAATATAGATTGGGAACTAATTTCTTCAGACGGTGAATTTTCACGTGACAATGATATTTTTGTTTCAGTATTCACATGGGCATTGATAGCCCTTTTTTCTATATTGGCTTTAGGAATTAGAAAGAATGAACTCAAAGAAAATTGGAAATTTTTTGCTTTATTTGTAGCCCTAATTGTATTACTTTTGCTTAGCCATGCTTTGCTAAAATATTCAGCAATGATGCCTAGAGCAATTGGTGGTTTGTGTGCAGTATGGTTAGTGGGCTGGGCACTAATTAGAACTAACCGGCACGATAATGGAATTAGATTGCAGTTGGTTACCAAGTTGGAACACTTTTTGCAAAAACCCTTGATTTGGCTGGCGATTTCTTGTATTATTGGATTTATATTTTCATCTGTATTGGTGGCTTTAGTTAGTACCTTTTTCGTATATACTGTTCTTTACTCATTTTATTGTGCATTTGATAAAGATGTGAAAAAAGAATCCGAATTGCCCAAATATTGGCCCTGGATTATAGCATTGCTATGCATGACCTATGGAAGCATTCGATTATGGTATTCTTTGATTCCATTTTTGTTTATTCTAGTTGGAATGCTGATTAGATATATCATTCATGAGAAAACGACAATTGAAAAATTGCCAATCGTTTCCATTTTGATGCTGACATTTTTTGCTGTATTTTTCATTCACAGAAGAATATACGGGGAGAATTACATACTCGAAGCTGTAGAATCCGGCTGGCCGAATACTATTGAAAATATTCTGATTTCATCATTATTACTTATTTTCAGTGCTGTGATTTCAGTTACCGCACAGTTTGGAGAGGTTAGGGCTAAGAAAACATTGATCTTCTCGATTTGGCTGATATTTGGTTTATTTGTTTCAGCAGTAGAATCATCGTATTTGGATATTTTATTGTTGTTGCTGGTAATGTGCGCATACATAGTAGCGATATATGCGCGGATCAAAAATTATGACTCAAATTTGGTAATCGAATGTACGGTTGCAGCACTAACAATGCAATTGCTTCTAACCTGGGGGGCATGGTCTACATTTGCAACATTATTGATTTTGACATGCGCAGGTAAAATCTGGCAAATTTTGAGCAAAGATTTCGAGAGATTTCCTCAAATTGATAATGCAAAACCAGTTATCGCAGCTGCAATATTCCCATGGGTTATCTGGATTTTGTGGTGGACACTATTGGGGCAAGTTAATGGCCTTCAAACATGTTTTGAGGGAATTTGTCCACATCCAAGAGAATTAGATTTGGGCACTGTTCTAGTCAGAGGTGGATATGTCGGATTTAGAGAAGACCCCAACCTGTATTGGATGATATTTATGATATCGAGTCCAATAATCATAACCTCATACATGATAATGAATAATTTGCAGAAGAGTGGATTAAATTTGTATCCATACATTTTGTTTCAAGCGTTAATAATTCTTGGTTGTATTAGTGTAATTGGTTTTTCTCCCGAATATCCTAGACTTGTTTTTAGCCTGACTTGGAACATATTTTTTGCAATATTCCAATTGGTTATAGCAACACTTGCTCTCGTTTTAGGAAAATACTTTTCTAGATTTGAACAAACCACAATTAGTCATCCTGTATCCACTGTTCATACTTAGTCATACAGATTTTGAATTCATTACTCGACAAATTTTCATCTAGCCATTTGTGAACATTATTCCAATCTTGAGAATCAAACCAATCACGGTCGTGATTTGCGAATTGCCTGACAAATGGAAATATTGCATCGCTAAGATTTCCTTGTGGAATATTTACATCTAAATCATTGATGAATGCACAGGCGGCATCTCTGTGTTCCAAATAGTCGACATTTTCGTAACGATTTGGATACTTGTATCTATCAAGATGGAATTTGAATTCATCATCATTACGAGAAATCCATTTCCTTTCTTCTTCTGACAATGTCCAAGATTGTACATGCTCCATGATTTCTAGGCTTTCTTCGATAACAGTCCCATCGGCAAGCAGCATTACTGGGACGGTTCCCTTAGGAGAAATTTCCATCATGTGATCGGGCCTGTCACGCAAGATTACTTCCCGGTGTTCAACTTTGAAACCAGTTCTGACAATAGACATCCTTGCTCGCATGGCGTAAGGACATCTTCTGAACGAGTAAAGAATCGGCAATGGCATAGAATCGTCTCTTAATCAGAACAAGTCATCATCTTCCTCTTCGATATCGAATAGGTCGTCATTATCTTCTTTTTTCTTAGCAGCCTTCTTGGCAGTGGACTTCTTAGCCGCCTCTTTCTTTGGCTTCTCTTCCAACTTTTTCTCTTCCTTCTTTGGTTCAGGAGGTTGAGATTTTGCTAAGGCATCTTTGGCTCTTGCAGCAGCGATTTCGGCTTCTCTTGCAGCCATTTCTTCAGGCGTGATATTCGCTTGTGCAGCAAGTGCCTTTCTTCGGTCTTCACGAGCCTTTCTCTCTAGTTGTCGGTGACGTGCTCGTTCGATGTTTTGTACCATGTACATAGCATCGTGTTCTAGAAGTGGAGAGTCTGAAATCAAGGTCATATCTAGCCATGCACCCTCTTCGATAATAAATTCAGCAAGCGGTTCGAAATTCAAGTCTGATTTCTTGATTTGAGTGTAATGCATTGCATTGCCCATTCTGTGTTCTACTCCAGAGAAGTGACAATAGAATTCCTTGGTTCCAATGGTTTCTCTCACTTGGTCAAACAATTCTCCATAATCTTCGGATGTTCTCAATCTACCATGCCCGCGTGCGTGTATGTGAGCAAGGTTGAGAACAGGAATTGTTCCTTCAACGTGATTCACAACTTCCAGAACTTCTTCTAGACTGCCCCATAATTCTTGGCGGCCACTGGTTTCAACTCCGATTTTTGCAGGAGTCCCTTCCTTTAGCCAAGGGAAAACAGGATAGAGGTCTTCATCATCGTTCCAAATGTCTCTAATTCTCTGTACAATTCCTTTGAATACACTTGCAACCTGTTCGTTTGCAGCCTGCCCTCTTCCCGTCTCGCCATAGTGGCCAGCATGTAGAGTTACATGTCGAGCATTGATGGTTTTCGCAGCTTGTAGAGCGGCCTCAACTTTTGCTAGACTACGATTACGTTGCAACCTGTCTCCTAGGAGTTCAGAATAGTACGGTCCGTGGATGTTCATTTCGAATCCTGCTTTGTTAGCAAGGACACCTGCTTGCCAATACTGTTCGAAGTGCTGAGGCGCAACCATACGTACAGTTTGCACCTCCATAGTCTCCAAACCTAGAGAAATAATATCGTCCATTCCTTCGACGATAGTACGCCCTTTACATGATAGCGGAACCCCCGCTGGACCCAACTTTACTGGCATAACCCACTCCCCGCAGAACAGGCCGAAGGGCTGCCCTATGTTAACCCCTTTCCGTCAGAAGCGCGAAAATAGGGCAAATTTGCTATGGATTGGGTTCATTTGTGTGAACTCAGCCGCCCCCAACATGGAGCCACACGTTGAGGCGGCTATAGAGGCCTTCAGCAACGGGAATCCAGTGTGTCTTTTCGATGCAGAGAATCGTGAGGGAGAAACAGATCTTCTTTTCCCAGGACAATTCGCCAAAGCGGCTACAATGAGGCAATTGAGGTTCGATTGTGGCGGATTACTATTCCTCGCAATCGGGCATGAAGTAGGAGAGAGATTCTCTCTGCCATATTTGCAAGATTTACACATGGATGAGCGACTGATGGCAGATTATCCAGTTTTGAAGGAGTTACAAACAGATGATTTGCAATACGATACTCGTTCTGCATTCACATTATCACTCAATCATCGTGACACATTCACAGGAATCACAGATAGAGATAGAGCACTAACCACTAGAAGGTTTGCCGAACTATATTCTGAGTTACAAGAAAATGATAACGCCTTACAATTGCTTGGAAAGGAATTCAGAACTCCAGGGCACATTCCAGTATGCAGGGAAGCGAAAGGCGGTCTTTCTAGAAGGCAAGGTCATACCGAACTTGCCGTTGGCCTAGCAAGACTTTCGGGCATGATTCCTGTGGTAATTGGCGCTGAGATGCTACAACCCGATGGTGATTTGGCATTACCTGTAGAGGATGCAAGAACATGGGCGGAAGAGAGAGGCATCCCCTTCCTGACTGGAGAGGAACTGATTAAAGCCCTCGCCCTCTAAGCCCTCATGACCTTTCCCACAAATGGAGGATGTAAGATGACTCGAGTAATGGCAGTAGGCGTTTTTGACCTATTACATGCAGGACATTTGCATTACATGGAACAGGCAAAAGCCTTGGGAGATTATCTTACTGTCGTAGTTGCTCACGATGATACTGTTCGCAAGCGTAAGCATGAACCGGTTACTGGACAAGATCTACGTAGAAGAATGGTTGAAGGTATGAAACCGGTAGATGAAGCGGTAATAGGCAATCCTCCAAACGTTCCAATTTTTGATATTATTCCTATTGTAAAACCAGATATTATTGCCTTAGGTTACGACCAAGAACATGCAGAGGAAAGAATTCGAACATCACTTGATGAAATAGGATTGGGTCATATCAAAGTTATAAGGGTCGAAGGGCTATCGGAAGACCTTGATGGTACTAGGAAAATAATTGCTAGAATTTTGGAACTATCTTCAGAAAAGAGTGATTGAGGTGATATAATGTTTACAGGAATCATTGCAGGAACTGGGCAACTGACCAGTATTTCTGGAGATGATGTGATTCGTATACAAATCGATTTTTCTACAGTCTCTACAAATGGTTTGGAGACTGGTGCTTCTGTTTCAGTTGACGGAGTTTGCCTTACTGTGGTTGAGATAAATACGTCTGTAGTTTCATTTGATTTAATTCCCGAGACGCTTGAGAAAACCACTTTGGGAGAGAAGGAAGTAGGAGACAATGTCAATCTCGAGAGGGCTCTAAAAATGGGAGATGAACTTGGTGGGCACCTCTTATCCGGTCATATTATCGGAGTTGGAGAAATTATTGGAAGAACGGCAGGCGAAGAATACCTTGACTTGCAAATCGATTGCCCCAGCGACATTATGAAATTCGTTCAAGAAAAGGGATACATTGCAATCGATGGTATCTCCCTAACAGTTGGCGAAGTCGATGATGGAGGATTCGCTTTGCATTTAATCCCCGAAACTCTTGCTCTTACAACAATTGGACACAAACAATTGGGCGAGCACGTTAACATTGAAGTTGATTCGATGACACAAACTATAGTGTCAACAGTGGAGAGATTAATGGAGGCGAGGACTTGACAAATATTGCGATAGTGTGCGGTAGTTTTCACAAAGAAGAAATCGAAAAAATGCTTAGTTTGGCTAAAGACCAAGCGTCAAAAGAGGATATGACAGTAGTTGAAGTGGTCTGGGTTCCAGGTGCCATGGAAGTGCCTCTTGCACTTGCACGCCTAATCAATAGATCAGATGTCGATGGTGCTGCGTGTCTTGGAATTATTGAGAAAGGAAGCACTCAACATGGCTTAGCGATGGGTCAAGCAGTTCTGAGTTCGATTATTGATTTACAATTAAGTTCCAACAAACCAATTGGTTTGGGAATTATCGGCCCTGGTGCTGAACCACAACATATCGGGCCGAGATTGGAGCCACATGCAAGAGCAGCTATCTCTGCAATATCTTCCATGCTCTAGGTCTTAGCAATACATGGTTTTCTCTTCGCAGAATTACCCACCAAATCCCCAAAAGGACGAATAATTGTGGGAACCAGAGCCACCATGTGCTCCATCTTACTCCATCAAACATGTAGTCACTGAATGGATGTAAAAACGGTGTGGGAAAGAATCGAAGTGTGTGTCCTGGAATGTCAATCAGAATGTGGAAAAACCATGGTAGCACGAAAATCCAAGCCATATAACCCGGTTTTTCATGTCCTCGAGATTTTAGGAAATAGTAAGCACAGCCATAGAGGAATGCTACGATTGTAAGAGAATGAGTCCATTGGTAGATTTCCCAGGCAACAGGCATGTCAGAAGTAACGGTGTCATCATCGACGCTAGTCCTAGAGATTCCATTGGCCATTCTGTATATCGAGGCAGGAATAAATGCCAACAAATCTGGTAGGACTCCCATCGGGCCGCTAATTTTCCATGACACCTTTTTCCGAGTTAGTGCCATGCTCCATAGCCAATGAGAAAGGACATCCATGTTTTGGCGCATCCATGTGTATTGATGAATGTTGAGAGAAAATGTTCAAGGAGGTTATCGCCTTGGAAGAAAGCATGAGCGACGGCGTGCGTAATGTGATTATCATTGGAAGTGGACCTGCAGGCTATACTGCGGGGCTCTATACTTCAAGGGCAATGTTGGAGCCGTTGATGTTTGCAGGCTACATGTCTGGTGGGCAATTAATGCTGACTAGCGATGTTGAGAACTTCCCTGGATACCCTCAAGGAATAGGGGGTCCAGAGATGATGATGCAGTTGAGAGAACAAGCTGAAAGATTTGGTTTGGAAGTTCAAGATCGAAATGTCGAGAGAGTTGATTTGTCTCAGCGTCCATTCAAAGTGTATGCTGAAGGGGAGGAGTTCCTAACTCACTCAATCATCGTATCTACTGGTGCAGAGTCAATTTGGCTTGGTGCAGAAGGCGAAGAGGAACAGAAAGGTAGAGGTATTTCCACCTGTGCAACTTGTGATGGTGCATTTTTCAGAGATGAAGAAATATTGGTTGTAGGAGGTGGCGATTCCGCTATGGAAGAAGCGACCTTCTTGACTCGTTTCGCATCCAAGGTGACCATAGTTCATCGCAGAGACGTATTCCGTGCATCCCAAGTAATGTATGACAGAGCAGCAAACCATGACAAGATTGAGATTCGCACATTTAGGCAAGTCAAGAAGTGGCTTTCCGACGAATCTGGTTTATCTGGAGCGATTCTTGAAGATCCAAGAGATGGTTCTACTGAAGAGATTGCAGTTACTGGTGCATTCATTGCAATCGGTCACACTCCAATTACAGGTTTCCTTGAGGGACAACTGGAAACCGATGGTGAGGGATATTTGATTCACAAAGAGCATACGATGACCAGTATTCCTGGAGTTTTTGCTGCTGGTGATGTAGTTGATACTAGATACAAGCAAGCAATAACGGCTGCAGGACTAGGCTGTCAAGCAGCAATAGACTGTGAGCGCTGGTTAGAGGACAACAATATACACTGAGGAATCATGATGGTAGATTTAGACCGTCACTCGAGGCATATTTTGCTACCTCAAGTCGGTACAGAAGGTCAAACTCGAATTTGCAATACTAGAGCACTTTGCGTGGGTGCTGGAGGCTTGGGTAGCCCGGTGATACAATATCTTGCGGCTGCTGGAATTGGCCATCTCACTATAGTTGATGATGATAGTGTAGATATCTCGAATTTGCAGCGACAAATAATTCACAGGACATCTGATATTGGTTCTCCAAAAGCAGAATCTGCAAAGAGATTTGTCAATGACTTGGATCCAAATATTTCGGTCGAAGCCAAAGTTATCAGATTGGATGAAAACAATGCCAAAGAATTGTTTTCTGGACATGACATTATCATAGATGGAACCGACAATATTCCAACTAGATATCTAATCGACGATACATGTGCTGAATTGGGATTAACTTGGGTCTATGGCTCGGTATATAGATTTGAAGGTCAGGTGTCAGTATTCAATTTCAATGGTGGTCCAAAGTATAGAGATTTGTTTCCAGATCCCCCTCCCGAGCATTTGATTCCATCTTGTGCTGACGCAGGAGTTCTGGGAGTTTTACCAGGGCTTATTGGGAGTTTACAGGCAAATGAAGCCATCAAGATAATCACTGGAATAGGTAGGCCCCTTTCTGGCAAATTATTGATTTATGATGCACTAGGATCCCAACAAAAAATCTTGAAATTTGGAGAATCTTCCAATGAACAGGTTGAAGAGCCAAGCCCTGCACAGTCACTAGTGATGTTTAACGCAATAGACTCTGCTAAGGCGATTACAAAAATGAATGAAGGCTGGGAGCCCTATTTCATCGATGTGCGTTCTCAAAACGAGTGGGACCAAGCTCGAATTGCAAAGGCAGTCGACTTATGCCCGCATACAGAAATATTGTCTGCAGTAGGCCGAATTCCCAAGGACCGAGATGTTCTAGTTCACTGTAGGTCTGGCATGAGGTCAGAACTTGCAATCATGCAATTAATCGATGCAGGATACGATGCTTCGAAAATGTACAATCTCTCTGGTGGAATCCTAGATTGGGCCGAAACTAATCCAGAAGGCATCATACAAGGCTGAGACCCACCTATGGTGGGTCAACCTTCAAGGTGTTAACAGTCGGGCATTAGAATATGCCGAAACTCATCGTGGCCGACGAGAATGAAGGTCGGCGTAATCTTCTAGCGAGTACTTTGGAACGCGCAGGATACGATGTTACCCGTGCAGGAACCTTGCGTCAAGCAGAGGGTACAGCATTGGCGACCATGCCCGAAGTGGTCCTTATCGATGGGGAATGGAAGGCTGGAGATGCCATAGATGCATCTCAACGATTGATGTCGGACCCAGAATTTGCATTCAAATGTAGAATCGTCATTCTATCACGAAATACTACAGAGGAATACCTGATTTCAGCGGCAAGAGCAGGAATCAGTGAAGTGATTTCTAAACCGGTTGATATGAATAAATTGTTAGAACA
>CETM01116125.1_pt1 | contig 12683 bp, 14 predicted proteins | sample 361451 | NCBI WGS metagenome assembly CETM01 (sample SAMEA2622690, study PRJEB7988) | marine metagenome | isolation source: saline water (ENVO:00002010), including
GCTATTTTCGGGCAGACAGAGGGTCTGCTCGGAGAGGCACTTCAACTCAGGAAACTACAGAGAACAGGCCGAATAGGCCATGTCGATGTGGTTCTTCACCAGAACAAGGGCAAGGTCCAGGGGGAGATCCTCGTATCATCGTCTTTGGATCAAGTCAGCACTGCCGTAATCGGTGCGGCCTTGGAGACCATAGACAGGATAGGGCCATGCAAGGCCGTAATCAAGGTCAAACTGATAGAGAACCAGCAATCGGCGAAGAGGGACCACGTGATCGAGAGAGGCAAGCAGTTGCTGATGAACATGGTCAACTCAGGAGTCGACGAATCAAAGAACATCCTAGACGAGGTCAGGGCAGTTCTCACTCTCGACACGGAAACAGATTTCCATGGAATGACCGCAGGACCAATGGTAGAAGAATCGGATGCAATCATCATAGTAGAGGGGAGGAACGACGTTCGCAATCTCCTCAAGTTCGGAATAAAGAACGCTATTGCTACGATGGGGTCGGGAATAAAGCCAGAGCTTGTAGATCTCTCAAAGGGCAAGAAGGGCGTCACAGCATTCATTGATGGCGACCGCGGAGGAAAGCTGCTTCTCATGGAGATAAGCGGCCAGTTGGGCAAGGCACTGACTCACGTAGCACTAGCCCCCCAGAGCAGGGAGGTCGAGCACCTAGAGGGCAAGGTCATCACGAAGCACCTACAACAGAAGGAGCCAGCGAGCAAGGCTGTAACTAGAATCCAATCGGAATTGAACAAGGAAGATGACAAGTCTGTCGGCAGGGGAAGCGAGTCTTTGGTGGCTCCCGACCATGTCAAGGAGTGGGCCTCGCATCTAGAGGGCCTGAAGAAGAACAACGCCGTCATCATCCTCGAGGACGGCTCTGGAACCGATCCAATCGGTGCAAGAGGCCTGGCAACAGCAATGGCTGAGACAGAAGGCGCGACGGGCCTTGTTTTCGCTGGAAAGGTGAATGACAGGATATTCGATTTGGCGTCCGGCGCAGGAATCGAGAACGTCCTTGGAAACTCGGTCGGGGGCGTCACCCGCAAGGGGAACGTACAGGCCTATTCAGTAGAAGATCTCTGAACTAGAAAGCTAGACGGACGGCGGGACGTAGTCCCGCCTAGAACGCACCTTTGTCCATGCTCACCAGCAGAAGGCATCAAAAGTCCCACAGGTCCGCTGAGGCCGATGGAGCAGACCACCGCAGGCATCCTCGCTCTCTACGCCTTGCTGGGAGTGACCATACTAGCTCTCTGGATAAGGCACCAGTCCGTTCTGCGGCAGCGAGATAAAATGATCAACAGAATGGGAAACCTTCAGGCCGACCTCTCCGTCACAACCCAAAGACTTGACCTACTGTCCAGAGGCGTGGATACAATCCTCGGAGAGACCCCTCAGGTGCATAACCTCCTGGGGGTCCACCGAAAGCTGGAGAGCGCCGAAAACTTGCTCTTCGACCAAGGCGTCGCCGTCAGCTCCAGTGAATCATGCGCCATAGCAACCCATGCAGCCAAGGCCATCCTAGAGAAGCACCCAGGTTTGGACGCAGACGAGGCCGATGCCAAGAGTCTGCCAGGCCTGTTGCCACTGGTCGAGCGCCTTGATGCCATACTCACAGAGGCGGAGATGAAGGCCGAAGATCTTGAATTGAATGGCATCGAACATCGGCTGCTGGGCGAATTGTTCCATGCCATTGAGAGGGGAGAGAGGGCAGCTGACTCGTATAGCATGGCAAACACCCTCGACCCAGAGGACTCGTCATCGCTAAGGGCGCTCTCTCTGGTCCAGAGGGAATCGGGAGAGCTAGACGCCTTGGATAGGACGCTGGAGAGGCTGCTTGCAATAGATCCCGACGACATAGCAGTTCTCGCAGAGCAGTCAGTCCTCCTCGTAGGCACAGATCCAGACAGACTGAGGAGGAATAAAACACGCCTTATGGCACTTGGAGAGGAGGTTGCCGAGACGGAGGAAGCAGCAGAGCTCTCCGAAATCGCTGTCAGGGCGCACGAAGCCAGACTTTCATCCGATCCAAGAGAACTAGACCCATCGGATTCAGCTAGACTTGTTGAGAAGTCAGCGAAATTATTCATGATGGGAGAGGCGGGGGCAGCTCTTGAGGCAGTAAATCTCGCCACCAAAGCAAATGAAGAAAACGGCGCAGCCTGGCTTCTAAAAGCCAAGATTCTAGCTGCGGGCGAGGGCAAATCAAAGGAAGCCTTGCAAAGCATAAGGAGCGCTCACGCGCTGGGCGAATACACAGTAATCCTAGAGTCTGAGATACTAGAGAACGAAGGACGCTTGGACGCCTCAAGAGCCGTTCTGGAGGAATGGTTGGAAACCAAACCAGAAGATGCAGAAGCGAGGTCAAGACTCAGCCTCGTAATGCTTAGGGCAGGTGCATTGGATTGGTCGAGAAAAGTATTGGCAGAAGCGCCCCCGGTCTGCTGGGAGAGCTCCTCCATGCATGTAATGGAAGGAAGACTCCATATCCACGACGCGGAACACCACAGGGACACCCATGGAGTACATGATCAGATCATGATACTGGACGCACTGGTTTCTTTCGATGCAGCAATAGAGCACGACAGAGAAAGCGGGCTGGCCTGGCTAGGAAGGGCAAAGGCACTTCGCTACCAAGAATCATACAATGAGGCAGAGGTTGCTTTGGTAAGGGCTAGGAGATTGATTCCAGACCACCCCTCGATCGCACTCGAAGAAGCCCTCCTATGTGTCGAGAACGGGAAGCTAGACGAAGCCAACACGCACATAGCCGAGGCCGCAACCTTGCTTCACAACCACTCAGCCGTCCCATTCGTCAGGGGGCTAATAGCCGCCAAGCAAGGGAGACTGGCAGAATCACAGGCGCTGTTCTCCAAGGTTCTCGAGATGGAACCAGACCATACTAGGGCACGACTCAACAGATGTTCTGCCTCCTTGCTGAAGGAGGACTTAGAGATGGCCTTGGACGACGCTAACTACATACTAACGAAATCTCCAGATTTCCTACTGGCTCGGCAGAGACGGGCAGAGGTTCTGATGAACATCGGCGACTGGGAAGAAGCAGAGGCAGAGCTTCGAAGGATACTCGAAAGAAGGGAAGAGCATGTAATGGCACTCGTGCATTTGGGTACATGCCTCAATGCCATGGAAAAGGCCGAGCAGGCTGAGAGGCCATTGAACAAGGCCCTTCAGATAGACCCAAGAAATTCCGACGCTTGGTACCAGAGAGGGCTACTGTACCTCGACTTTGGCAGGGGTGCAGAAGCGCTCTCCGATTTCGAGAGCGCCGCCAAGCACGACTCCAAGCACATCGATGCGAGACTAATGATTGCCGCTATCCACCACGAGGGCGACAACTCTGAAATGGCAGCCTCATCTTGGAGAAAGGTCCTCGACATAGATCCACAGCACAGAATAGCCAGAAGGAGACTCGAGGAATGCAAGGACCAAGGCATGGCCCGGGGACAGACTCTCCGGCCGGAGGATTGAACCACCCCCCTCCCCCCCGGCCGAATATGAGTCCACCAATGGAGCCAGGTTCAGAAGCCCCGACATTCAATCTCCCCAATGCTAACGCGGGAGTCGGATCAGACTCCATGTCTCTCGAAGATGCCATGGGTGAGAACGGACTTATCGTGGCATTCACCTGCAACCACTGTCCATATGTGGTTGGTTCTGAGCCAAGGATAGAGGGTATAGCGGAGAAAGCTAGGAGCCATGGGATAGGGTTTGTTGGAATCAATTCGAATGATCCAGTAATGTACGAGGCCGACTCATGGGACAACATGGTGAAGAGAGCATCGAGGGGGATGACCTACCCCTACCTCCATGACGACTCTCAAGAGGTAGCGACTTCATACGGGGCCGAGAGGACGCCAGAGTTCTACCTTCTCTCCCCCGACTTAAGCATCCAGTACAGAGGCAGGTTGGACGACTCCCCCAGGGACCCTTCGCATGCGAGTACAAGTGAACTCTCCGACGCTATTGACGACCTTATCTCAGGCGTGTCAGTAAGAGCCCCCCGAACCGAAAGCATTGGCTGCTCGGTGAAATGGAAGATGTAGGTGTCACATGCGCGTGACAAGCCCCAAGAAGATGGGCCTGCCCGCCAGATCCTTCGTCACCTTGCTGAGATTCGCACCGAGCAAGGTCCAGAATAGGATGTGGAAATGGTGGTACCAGAAACTCGCCAAAGCGAATGATCAATCCGAGTTCAGATTCATGAATTACGGCTTCGAGGACGGCGATGGTCCGAAACTAGATGCCGAGGATGAACCAAACAGGACGTTCATTCAACTCTACTCAATGAACATCAGAGGAGTCGACCTGGAAGGAAGAGATGTCCTCGAGGTAGGCTCAGGCCGAGGCGGCGGGGCAAGCTGGATTGCCAAGACACACTCTCCAGCTAGATTGGTCGGCGTCGACTTCTCCCCCGAGGCAGTGCGGCATTGCAAGCGATGGTACGCAAACCAGACCAATCTCGAGTTCATCGAAGGCAACGCACAAGATTTGCCTTTCGAAGACGAGTCGTTCGATGTGGTGTACAATGTCGAATCGTCACATTGCTATGGTGATATGGCGGCCTTCATCGAACAAGCCAACCGTATTCTCAGGCCAGGGGGGTTATTCTGTTGGACCGATTTGCGTGACTCCGAGACGATGGCATCGTTACCCGCTCTATTTCAGTCAAAAGGCTTTGAGATAGTTGAATCGTCAAATGTAGTACAAGAGGTAATCAAAGCTCTCGATGAGGTAAATGAGCAGAAGATGAAAGCAATTGAGGATAACGTACCAAAGTCTGCTAGGAGAAGCTTCGAGACATTTGCTGGAGTCAAGGGAACACCAGTCTACGAAGGCTTCGTCACTGGCTCTATGGCCTACCGTCGGATTTTGATGCGAAAGGCGTAGTCAGTACTGCTCAAGAACCAGCTCTGTCTGAGTCGAACTAATCTCCCCAGGTGCAGCAAGCCACATCCTATCAAGCATTTCTCGAAGGCCCACAGTATCATCTACATGCACTATTGCGATTAGGTCAGCATCCCCACTTATCTCGTAGACACACTCTACTCCCCTCCAAGTTGAGAACTCGCCCGCGAGCGTCCCTATCTCGGTCCCTGGGCCAACCTTCAGTCTGATCAGAGCGGTGAGGCCTATGCCAGCCTCTCTGATTGTGTAACCCCGAATTATGCCCTCTTCCTCCAGTCGGCGCACACGCGTCCGCACGGTTCTCTCAGTGACTCCTACGCGCGACGCGATTTCGACGAATGAAGCTCTCGAAGACTCTCTAAGCACTCCCATTATTGCTCTATCAAGTGAATCAGCTTCCATACAGTTTTCTTCCGGAAAAAGGATATTATTTGTATCTATTCTACACAATATCGTTTTTCAAATCCTAATATTTACCAATATTCGACCAGTATTTGCGAAGTAAGAAAAAGTTGCGTTCAAATGGGACGCCCTCACTTGGGGCAACATGGTGGCCGAGGAGCCAATGCACCTACTCCGCAAGCAAGAGTACCTCGACGAGGTATCCGAACTCGATCTCCCGGCCTCCTATGCAGCATGGTATAACGTCGATGTAGCCACCCTGTTGACAAGCACTAGAATAGTCGGGCACGAGGTCGATGGCGAGACCGGACAATCCTTAGTTTTCTTCGATCGAAGCCTCATGCTGTGCTGTCCTGAGTCGGGGAGAATGCACCACTATCCGAAGCACCTTCTACACTGCTTCGTCGACGACAACAGGTGTGATTGCTCCGAGCATGATGGGGTCCTATTCCGTGCAGAGCTGTTTTCTATTTCACCAACTGGAGAGCAACTTTGCTGGGAGGCAAACTGCCGTTCTGAGATGGAGGTTCCCGACGTTCAAACCAAGGTCTCTCGCTGGCTCAGTTGGCTAAATCAGTAGCCACATCCTACGCAATCTTGAGAACGGGCCGTATGGTCGGACAATCAATGGGAACACGCATTACGCGCATACATGGGCGAATGGTCCTCGACTCCCGAGGCAATCCAACAGTTGAGGTCGATTGTCAAACAGAGGATGGCACCACTGGCCGCGCAGCAGTCCCATCGGGAGCCAGCACCGGTCGCCATGAGGCTGTAGAATTACGCGATGGAGGGTCTGAGTGGTCAGGCAAAGGGGTAGGGCGAGCACTTGCCAATGTGAATGGCCCAATTGCCGATGCGATTATTGGAATGGATGTGACAGATCAGAAGGCAATAGATGAAGCCATGAAACTGGCCGATGGAACAGCGAACAAATCTGCAATGGGTGCAAACGCAATCCTTGGTGCATCAATGGCTTGCCTCCGCGCAGCCACTGGATCCCAGGAGGTTTGGAAACACATATCTCTCGGAAATCCGACCCTCCCTGTCCCACTGATGAACATCCTGAATGGTGGAGCACACGCCAATTCAAACGTCGATGTTCAGGAATTCATGATAGTTCCACATGGATTCGACTCATTCCCCGAGGCTCTTCGAGCCGGTGTCGAGATATACCACTCACTCAGAACCGTACTAAAGGAAGCAGGATTACTTGGAGGCGTCGGTGACGAGGGCGGATTCGCCCCAGACCTCCCTCGAAACGAAGAGGGCCTCCGTTATGTGGTCAATGCAATTTCTGCCGCCGGATATAACCCTGGAGAGGATGTTTCCATAGCTCTTGACGTCGCCTCACAGGAGTTCCTCCATGATGATGGATACCACATAGACGGAGGGGTGCTATCGGGTTCAGAACTAGGCTACCTATATTCGAGTTGGTTAGATCAATATCCCATTGTTTCCATCGAAGACCCGTTCGGTGAAGACGACTGGGATTCTTGGATAGAGTTCACATCTAGAGAAGGGCACAGAGTCCAAATTGTTGGTGACGACCTTTACGTGACCAACCCCGATAGATTCTCCAAGGGAATCGAGAGCGGGGCATCCAATGCCATTCTCATAAAACTCAATCAGATAGGAACCGTCACGGAAACACTCCAAGTCATACAAATGGCCAAGGAGGCAGGATTTGGGACAATAATCAGCCATCGATCGGGAGAAACAGCTGACTCGATAATCTCTGATATTGCGGTCGGAACAAATGCAGGACAGATAAAAACGGGCGCACCTGCTCGTTCAGACCGTACTTCCAAGTACAACCAACTTCTGAGAATAAGCGAGAAATGCAACGATTATGCAGAATTCTAGAGTGTTTAGTTTAGACTAGCCAGGAGAAGGGGGAGGACGATAGTAGCATCTGACTCGATCACAAATCTCGGTGTTCCAACGTCTATTTTCTCCCAACTAATTTTCTCATTTGGGGGCGCGCCTGAATACCCCCCATAGGAAGCACGTGACTCAGAGATTTGCCCAAACCAAGACCAAAGGGGAACGTCCATCCCAACGTCCTGCCTAAGCATGGGGACTACCGAGATTGCGAAATCTCCAGATATCCCTCCTCCGACCTGCAAGATTCCCGTTGGCGAGTCGTCCTCTCTGTACCAGTCCGCCAGAGACTGCATCGCCTCCAGCCCGCTCCTCACTATCGAAGCGTCCCTCAGAGATCGATCGAGAACCCTCGCAGCCAATATGCTCCCCAGAGTCGAGTCCTCCCACCCCGGTGTGAAGATGGGCAGGTTGGCATCAGCCGCAGCCATGAGCCACGAGTTCTCCGGGTCTGAATCGAATTCCAAACCCCCGTGAAGCAACAGGTCATACAGATACTCGTGGGGGAATCTACTGTCACCAGCAGCCTCGGCATCTTCCCAAAGTGCCATCAACGACGCTTCGATATCTCTGAATGAATCCTCTGGAATAGCCACATCGGTTATTCTGTTCATTCCTCTGTCTCTCAGATCAGCATCATCCCGTGCGGTCAGGTCTCTCCAATTGCTAACGTCCTCGTAACTAGACCTAGATACCAACCCAAACAACTCTTCCTCCAGATTAGCTCCAGTGCAGCAAATTGCATGCACCTTCTGCGATCTAATGGCCGGTGCCAAACTCCTTCCTATTTCTGCGGTCGACATTGCCCCCGCAAGGGTCACCATGAGCCTCCCTCCTCTCTCAAGGAAACTCCTGAGGGAAGATGAACACCTTGCCAACTCACCTGCATTGAAGTGCAGGTAGTGCTCCTCGATGAATTCTCTGATGCCCATTCAATCACCCGAAACGAATCGAGGGACGCATTCCCTCCTCACTAGACGAATTCCCTTCGCTTCCGCCTCAAGGGAGCTATTGATGTAGTCTGCAACCTCCTCCGGTGAATCATTCCCACAAGTAAACACATCTATCGCAAGGAGGCCGGAATCAGAGTAGCAGTGAGCCGTAACGTGACTCTCGTCAATTAGTACAACTGCAGCAAAACCAGGGGGGCTCTCAATACCGTCGAAGGATACGACATGCGCGTGCACCTCTCTAATTCCGGAAGCCTGCACTGCCTCCCTCATGACAGCCAGCATCCACTCCCCGTCATCTGGAACGGGAGAAGAGTATCCGACATAGTCGAGGAGGACGTGACACCCCCTCGCCTCTTCGCCGCTCATGTATAGACTGGGAACATGTCGCAATTTCAAACTCACTCATCTAATAGCCAATTTCTCAGCCTCTTGAGCCCCTCCGCTATGGCATCTTCGTCGGTTGCGTAAGATACCCTGATGAAACCCTCCCCACCAGTGACCAAGGAGGCTGGAATGAGCTGAACACCGGCTTCCAGTGCACCATCGGCAAATTCGGTGTCGGTCATCCCAGTACCTGTGATGTCCGCGAATATGTAGAACGCCCCTTCAGGCTCGACCACCCTGATCCCAGGCAGTTCAGATAGACCTTCTCTCATCATATCGCGCCTCTTCCTATATTCGTGATTGAACTCATTTACAGCATCATCACATGAAAGCGCAACTCTCGCGGCCTCCATCATGAAGGTCGGAACATGGGAAGCCGAGTTTGCCTGGCTTTTCATCGCGGCCTTGACAGCACTGGGTGGGCCGGTTAGGAATCCGAGCCTCATACCCGTCATCGCCCACGATTTCGACCACCCATTAACCACGATCGTCCTCTCCATCCCGCCAGGTAGTGCCGCAGGCGATACGTGAGGCCAGTCCACCCACACCATTCTCGAGTATATCTCATCGGACACAATCCAGAGGTCATGCTCTGTTGCGATATCCAGAATTCCTTGGATCTCTTCTGGTGTGAAAACCGCCCCTGTTGGGTTGCAGGGGGAGTTGAGAATAATCACCCGAGTCCTCTCTGTAATGGAGTCACGAATGGCTTGCAGATCGGGATGGAAATTGTCCTTTCTCACAGGCACATGAACGGGAACCGCGCCAATGAACTCCAGCATCGGCTCGTACGAGGCCCATGATGGTGCCAGGAGTATCGCCTCGTCCCCTGGCATAGTTGTAATCAGGAAGGAATACAGCATAGCTTGCTTGGCTCCGGGGGTCACCACAACATCCTCTGCTGATACCTCTATGTCGTGATGTTGAGATACATAGTCGGCCACTGCTTGGCATAGTCCCATCGATCCAGCGCCTCTTGTGTACTTCGTATTCCCATTCCGTAGCTCCTTGATCGCAGCATTGAGTATTTCTTCGGGGGTAGAAAATCCCGGCTCCCCCACGGTCCATCGGACGACCTCAGGACCGGGAGGCTGCAGGTATGGGGCAAAACCAACCCCGAGACCCTCGAACCTCGAGGATATCTCCGGCATGCACCCCACGAGTGGCAGGACGACCATCAAGGTATGCAGGCTCCCGGATAGCCTTCAAGAGAGGGTTGCGGGTCGCAGGACCGCTGCACGGGTGGCAGAGCAGCTATGCAACGGACTGCAGATCCGTGGACCCGGGTGCAAATCCCGGCCCGTGCTCCAATCAATCATCCTTCCATTCCATGTCATAGTGGAGGCCAATTCCCTCTATATCGAAAACTTCCGAAACGACCCTGAACCCGCACCTTTCGTACATCGTCACGGCCTTGATCCTAGCATTACACCATATCCCAGAGCCATTTTCCCTTGCAAAGTTCTGTAGTTCTCTCACAATCCCGCTCCCTATTCCTTGATTACGAAATTCGGGAGCAACTGCCATGCCTCTTATTCTGTAGTCACATCCGTTCCTGCTGTCCACCTGCAACGTCGAGCAGCCCACCAGTACACCATCCTCGTAGGCGCATAGGAACTTAGTACGCGGATCTTCGTCTATGCCCGGATAATGCTCAGAGCCACGCGGAAGCCTCTCTCTGAGGACATCGTATCTCAAATCCAAATGAGGACCATCAACAGAATCCTCCCAGATCAGGCCTTGCTTCATGTACCCTCGAAACAGATTCCGAAGAAGAACTATTCTTCTTAGTCGATTTGAAGCCCCATGCCCCCTTCGATCAACTATGGTGGACGGCAAACCCCCTGACTGGAGAACTCCAGGTCTGATTGGATTTCTACTGCTCTCCAATACCGTCCTGTTCAAATTTTCAATCGGTGGACCATGGGATTCTCCCTCTTTCACGTTGGGGGTTGTAGGCATTATTGGAATGGTGCTGCTATACATTTCTTGGTTCCGTCTCAAATTCCAGAAAAGGGGACTCGTGCCTTGGACCGACATGTGGGAAGATCCTCAGGGCTCTGCGAGAAAGGAACTGCTGGCAGGAGGGCTCGTCATGGCTCTCGCTTGGCTGTCTGGAAACCACTTGCATAATTATCTCCCTAGGCCCACTGGCTTGGTCCTATCCTTGGTGGGTATGCTGATGATAGTCCAAGCGGTGTATGTGATTCTGAGCTTCGGCCCTCTAGCCGATTCAGACACTATCGCTTAGCCCACATTTCCAACCAAATTTCGATATTTGCATCTATGTCACTCTTGACAACCGCCCTTTCGGCCCGGATCCCCCCTTCGATCGGCTGTACCCTGCATCCGCATGCATTCGCGTGCCCTCCACCATCTGGGTCGAGCCGAGTCGCCATTTCGGTCAGATCGAATATTCCCCCCTCCCGATGAAGGAAGGAGTTCGTATAGAACGATGCTGAGACCGGGTACCGCCCGTCCTCACCGAAAGAGGCACCAACGTTCCCGTGTATGACCAAACACGCATCGCAGTCGTCACCCACATGAGCCGTAATGTGATATCCGTTCGAACGCATCCCGAGATCCTCGAGTCTGGAGATGGCGAGCCTGTCCACTACCGTCGTCCTCTCCGATATGTTCCTAGTCAACTCCTCCCTCTCCGCCTTTCTCTCCGCGAGCTTCTGCGCTACTGAGGGGACCGCCAATATTTCCTCCACCGAATCTCCCCTTGCCAGACCCTCCATGACCTCCATCGCGGTGCCCTCCCCAACGTCGATAACCCTGCCTAGCCACACTGACGGCTCGTCTGACATGTACTCGTCTCTCGTGACTCCCCCGCCGTCCAGCTTGTCCACCCATTCCATGAAGCCGGCCAAGTCACTTAGATCGACCCTGTCTCCCACCAAGTCGTAGGCAATTCTAGCAGCCGAAGGGGTGGGCCTCCATACAATGACGGTATCTCCCTCTGAATATTCAGACGGCTGGTTGGACTGGTGGTGATCTATACTCAATCCGCAATTGGGGTGTCGGGGGAGATCGCAAACGGCCGTGAAAGCGTCAATCTCACCATCTAGCAGGCCCGCTCTGAGCTCTCCTGGATGTCCGAAGACCACCTTCGCATCAACCCACCACCTCTTCAGTATCGCAGCAGTGGTGACGCCATCCAAATCGCTGTCTGTCACGATTCTTCGAATTTCCAAGGACAACGGGTCGACTTCCACGATACAACTCACCAAGTCCTCCCCAATGGTGGTTTCGCAAGCAACCCACTAGCAACGTTTTCATCTGACCCCCTTTCTGTGTGTCCATGGGAGGCCGTGTTGACAGCAAGATGGAAACCTCCTGCGGCTTCATATTGGTGAATTTCGACAGCATATTGCTGTTGCAGTACCCTCAGGGGCACTGGAGCTTCCCAAAGGGTCACGTGGAGGAAGGAGACAGGGACCACCATGAAACGGCGTCAAGGGAACTGAGGGAGGAAACAGGAATAGAGTCCTTTGCCATCGACGACTCGTGGAGCAAAAGGACCGAGTACACATTCAAGAGGAAGGGCTCCAGAATTCCCAAGCAGGTCTATTGGTACATTGCCCACACCGAGGAAATCGAAGTAGATCTGTCAGAGGAACACACCAATTATCTCTGGTTGGATTTCGATAGTGCCGAATCAATGATCACTTTCCAACAGGAGAAGGAACTTCTACGCTCAGCGAGAAGGCACATTCAGCATACAGGCAAGGCAGTCTGATTCCACAAGCCAGTCAAAACAACCAATCTATTGCGGCAGCAGTAAGCGCCAACACGATTAGAACCCCGAATAAATCGTGTAAGATCTTGAAGCTCATCATCAACTTTCTTTTCGAAGATAGATCCGACCAACTCGTTACAGAACCATCTTTGAAAAAATGTGCAGCTATGTACTTGTCAAACCAAGACACTGAATCACTACTCACGCTTCCCTAGGGGCGTCCATAGGACCTCTTCCTCATCGGACATTCTTGAGACCCACCTCCCCAATACGAATATCCAGTCCGACAGCCTGTTCAGGTAGCAAATGACTTCGCCTCTCAAGGAACCGTCGCCCCCCGTCTCACGCAGTGAGCAAGCGTGCCTCTCAGCCCTCCTAGCAAC
>CETM01457075.1_pt1 | contig 12679 bp, 11 predicted proteins | sample 361451 | NCBI WGS metagenome assembly CETM01 (sample SAMEA2622690, study PRJEB7988) | marine metagenome | isolation source: saline water (ENVO:00002010), including
GCTTGGATCATAAATAGCTTGCCTAAGACTAAAAAACTGGTAGGCAAAAATCACTATGGTTACCACAGTTGTTAAAAGTGCAGGTAAAATCCCATAAATATTAACCAACCTCTTTCGATTTTGAGTATACAACCAAGCTTTTCTTATTAATAAACGAGTATCCATATTAATGTTAAGTTTTATGTTAGCTTAACATTATTTAACAAAGTTTAAAATTGAAGTATTTTGCAAATTATGTTTTTAATTGTGTTTAAGTCTATATATTTGAGAAAAAGCGTATTTTATGTTAAAATAGAGCTATGAAAAAAAGATTATCAAAAGTTAGTTTTAATGATTTAAAGTGGATCAACATTGATTCAGTAGATTTAGATACCATAAAAAAACTGGAAAAAAACTATAATTTTCACCATCTTGATTTAGAAGATTGTCTAGAGGAAAACCAACGTTCAAAAATCGACAAATACCCAGATTATAATTTCATTATACTTCATCTTCCAAAGTTCAAGGGTAGAAACCACAAATATATAGCATCTACAGAACTAAATATTTTTATTTCAGAAAAAGTTTTAATTACTATCCACGACAACAATCCTTTAATAAATAAAATTTTTGAAGAGGCAAAGAAAGATAAAGTATTCAGAGAAGAAATTATGTATAACGGTGCTGGATACTTATTGTATTATGTTCTAAATGATCTTTTTGAAAGATGTTTTTCCTTAGTTGATGACATAACTAGAACTCTTAATCACTTAGAGAAAGAGGTTTTCAATATTTCTTCTGATAGAAATATGCTGAAAGATATTTTGAGAATCAATAAAGATATTATAAATTTCAGAAGAATTATATTTCCTCAAAGAGCCGTTTTAGCCCAGCTTGAACACATTAGATTTTCTAAAGAAGATGAAGATCTTGAAATTTACTTTGATAATATTGTAGATAAAATTGAAAAAATCTACTCTACCCTAGAAAGTTTTAAAGAGCTTGTAGGCTCATTGCACCAAACAAATGAAACAATGATTGTTCAGAAAACTAACAACGTAATTAAAGTCTTAACTATCTTTTCTGTAATTATGCTGCCTTTAACTTTAATTACAGGAATGTATGGAATGAATGTAGATTTACCTACAAATAACTTCTCAGATATTATAATTATCATGGGAGTTGTTCTAAGCTTAATGCTGATTTACTTCAAGAAAAAAGACTGGTTATAATACTTGAAGTAATTTGTAAAGTATTTAAAAGAAAAAGACTTGTCAAAAATAATTTTTTCTGATAGGATCTAGGTACATTTTAAGAATACTTATATGCATCAAGAGGTAAAGAAAAAAATTATTCACGAGTATAAAACTAGTTCTAACGATACTGGATCTCCAGTTGTTCAAATAGCTATATTAACTCAAAGAATTAAAGATCTTTCTGCTCATTTAAAAACTCACCCTAAAGATAACGACTCTAAAAGAGGTCTTATCAAAATGGTAGCTGACAGAAGAAGATTACTTAAATACCTAAGAGACAATAAACAAGAAGTTTACGAAGATATCTCAGGAAAATTAAGTTTAGCATAAAATTAAACCCCTCATGGGGTTTTATTTTTTTTTATAAAATGCTATTTTACTTGCGTAGAAAAAAGAAAAAATTAATAAAAAATAAATGAAAGAATACAAGTTTACGCTTGCAGGAAAAGACTACACTATGAAGTCTGGACTAATTGCAAAGCAAGCGGACGGTAGTGTTGTAATTGAATCAAATGATTCAGTAGTACTAGCTACTGCAACCATGGGGGAAGCCATGGAAGGTGCAGGATTTTTTCCACTTACTGTGGATTTCCTAGATAAATTCTGCTCTGGAGGAGCTATTCCTCACAATAGAATTACAAGAAGAGAAGGAAGACCAAGCACTCAAGCTATTTTAAATGCAAGAATTTGTGATAGACCAATTCGTCCTTTGTTTCCAAAAGGAGCGACTAACCCAGTTCAAATTGTGATCACTCCCCTTTCTCAAGACCAAACAAGTGATCTAGGAGTTTTAGGAATGAATGCAGCCTCAATGGCTTTAACTATATCTGGAATGCCCTTTGAAGGACCTATAGCTGCAGTTAGAATCGGATTAAAAGATGATCAATTTATAGTAAATCCTGATTTTAACGAATTAAACAACTTAGATTTAGATCTATTAGTAGCTGGAAAGCTTGGGGCTATTACCATGGTAGAATCAAGAGCTAACGAAATTTCTGAAGATAAAATGTTAGAAGCCTTAGCTTTAGCATCGAAACATATTGATGAACTTTGCCAGCATCAACTAGAGTTTGCAAAAGAATTTGATATTGAAACTAAAGAATTTACAATCTCTAAATTAGAAGATGAAAAAGTTGACTTGATTACTCAAGCCATTGATTTAAATGATTTAGAATTTAAAATCACAACAAAAAAAGAGTTTAAAGCTAAATTTAAAGAAGTTCTTAATAAAGTTTTAGAAAAGTTAGAATCCGCAATTGAAGAAGAAACTATTTCTAAATCAAATGTTTATGATCTTTTAAATAAAGCTTTTGAAAAAGTAATGAGAAAGAATATCCTAGAAAAAGATTCAAGAATTGACAATAGAAGTTTAACTGAAGTTAGAAGCCTACAGTCATGGGTTGGATTATTTGAAAGAACTCATGGTTCAGGACTTTTTGAAAGAGGTGAAACTCAATCAGTAACTACTATGACCCTTGGTGGTCCACAAGATGCTCTTTTAATTGAAAATTATTTTGAAGAAGAAGAAAAAACTTACTATCACCAATATAACTTCCCGGCTTATTCAGTTGGTGAAGCTAGACCAAATAGAGGTCCATCAAGAAGAGACATAGGACACGGAAATTTAGCTGAAAAAGCACTTTTAGCTGTAATTCCTACCCAAGAACAGTTTCCATTCACAATCCGTGTTACAAGCGAAATTGTAGGGTGTAATGGATCATCATCTATGGCTTCTGTTTGTGGATCAACACTATCTTTAATGGATGGTGGTGTTCCTCTAAAAGCTCCAGTAGCTGGAATTGCTATGGGTCTTGTTTCGAATGAAGATGAAACCCAATTTAAAATCCTTTCAGATATACAAAGTCTAGAAGATTTTGCTGGAGATATGGACTTTAAAGTTACTGGTACTAGAACCGGTATTACTGCTCTTCAAATGGATATTAAACTTAAAGGTTTAAAACAAGAAGTTCTAGCAAATGCTTTAAACCAAGCTAAAGACGGTCTGAATCACATTTTAGACCACATGGAGAGTGTGATTGATAAACCAAGAAGCGAAGTTTCTAAACATGCTCCAATTATTGCTACTATTCAAATCAACCCTGATAAGATTAAAGAAGTAATTGGTAAAGGTGGAGAAACTATCCAAAAACTAACGGCTGAAACTAATACTGAAATTTCTATTGAACAAGATGGTATGGTTACAATTTGTGCAAAAACCAAAGAAGGATACGATGAAGCTGTAAGAAGAATATCTGAGATTACTTATGAACCTCAAGCTGGAGAAACTTTTGATGCAAAAGTTGTGAGAATTGAAAACTTTGGAGCTTTTGTAGAAATTATGCCAGGAAAGCAAGGACTACTGCATGTTTCAAAAATAAGCCCTGAAAGAATCAATCATCCATCAGATATTTTAAAGATTGGACAAATTCTTAAAGTGAAATTAACTGAAGTTGATAGAGAAGGTCGTTACAACTTTTCTCACAAAGAATTCTTTAAAAAACCTGCTCAAAGCCCAGATCAAAAAGAAGGTCAAGCTCCAGAGCAAGAAAAGTCTGAACAAGATAAAGAAAAATAAATCAAAAGCCCTTCGGGGCTTTTTTTATTTAACTTAAAACTAAAATAACTCCTAATATCAATAAATAATTGGCAAAAGGAATCAAAGTTTTCTCCTGATATATCTTCATAAGATATTTAATTGAAAAATAACCAACTATAAAACATACAGCAAAAGAAACTAAGTATTCAGTGTTTAAATAAAGACCCAGGTTAGTGCTATCTTTGAAGGTTAGCAAACAGGCTCCAAAAATCGCAGGCAGGCCAATTAAAAAGCTAAACTTAGCGCCTTTAACTCTACTTGCACCAATTAAAAGAGCCGTACTAAGAGTGATTCCACTTCTGGAAACTCCTGGTAATAAAGCTAAGCTTTGAGATAAGCCAACTATGAATGCAAAAAGGTATGGATTTTGAATATCTAATTTTTTAGATTTGTTTTCCGTAAAATAAAAATAAGTAGCCGTAAGTAAGAAAAATATACTAACGTAAAATGGCGTTGAGATTAAAGATATAGAGTCCTTAAAAGTAAAACCAACAATTGCAGCTGGAATACTTGCAATTATCATTTGATATAAAAGCGTTAAACTATCTTTTCTAAGTTGAAAAAGCCCAAATATTAGACTTTGAATTTCATCTTTAAAGTAAACTAAAATTGAAAAGAATGTGGCTAAATGCAAAAGAACATTTAATTCTAAAGATCCTTGTGGATCAAAACCTAGCAGACTTTGAAATAAAACTAAGTGACCAGAGGAAGAGATTGGAAAAAACTCAGTAATTCCTTGGATTATTGAGAGAATAATTAGTTCAAGCATATTTTAGATTATTGCATACATGTATATGGATTGATTCTAGCACCTTTCAAGTGACATTCGTAGTGAATATGAATTCCGGTAGCACCATAAACTCTACCCGAATTACCCATTTTTGCTACAACTTGACCTTTTGAAACTTTGTCCCCTTTCGATACAAACAGTTGCTCATTGTGGGCATACAATGTTTTATAACCGTTTTGATGATCAATAATAATATAATTTCCATATCCTCCATTCCAACCGTATTCGGCAGTCTCAACAGTTCCATCTGCAGCAGCCCATATATTAGGTTTTTGTACATTTGCAATATCCAAGGCGTAATGCCCGGCTCTATAACCTTGTGTAACTGTACCTATAGTAACTTTCCCCCAAAACCCACTAGTCTTAGGTGCAGTCTGTTTTAAAATTTCTTTCGTAACAACTACTTCTTTTACTGGGTTTATTACTTTTTGGTTCTGAGTGCTGTAATCGACTTTACTATCTAGTCTTTGTCTAACTGGAATTTCAGTGGTTGTACCAGGATCAACATCTGGCTCTGGCAAATTTGGAAGAATATTAGCATCGATATCAGTTTCAAGGTTTGCTAATTTTGGAACAACATTATTCTCATCAGTAATATCTAGAGTCGGAGCAGGCTCATTATTAGCTGCGACTAAATCTTCGCTGGTGGTTTCATCTTTTGATTCTGCAATTAAATTTACTTCAATTCTTTGTCCACCTGGAATGAAAACTCTATCTCCCAATTGTAGATTTCGAGTATTTGAAGTGTTAAACTTTTCAATTAATGAGTAATCAATATCATATTTTTTTGCTAAACTTAGAAGGCTATCACCAGTTTTAATAGTATGGCTAATACCATTTATTGGAGGAATTCGTAGGTTATCTCCTGGTTTTATGGAGTCAACATTTACAATTTCATTTTCCCAAATCAAAGTTTGAATATCCAAATCATACATTTGAGCTACAGACTCTAGATTTTCAAGTGGTTGCAGTTGATGAACCTGAAAATTTAGGTCGTTTTGCATCTGGGCTTCATTAGTTACTGGAATAGTTTTTAATAAAAAACCTTCATCGGTTGTAACCAACTGGGAAGTATTAAATTCAATATCTTCTTTAGAAAGATAATAGTTATAGTTTTCGTTTAAATCTAGATTAGTTGCCAATAAAGAGTTGGAAGCTGAAGTAGAGCTAAAAACTAGAAAAACCAGTGAATAAACCACTAAATTTGTAAGAATTTGTTTTTCTGGATTTTTTTCAACTTTAATACGACTAGATTTTAAAGAACTTTTATAAGATCTTCGAGTTCTTTTAGATCTAGTTAAATTATATAACGCTTTTTGAGCGTTTAGAATTAATTGGCGGACTAATAACCCTTTTTTGCGTTTGGGATTTTTTCTTCTTGAACGTATAATAAATTTGTCTTTATAGACTATTTAAGTTTAAATTCGTTTCGAGGAGATTATTAAACTTTGGTTTTAAACCATATATATTTTACAAAATTATAATAAAATTGCAAGATCTATGATTGTTTTAAAAAAATTGTTTCAAATTTCGTTTAACACTTTATTAGTCAGTCTAGCCTTTAGCACTTTACTCTCAAATTATTTTTCGCTATTTACAGAACTTATACTTGGGATTTGCCTTATATTAGGCTTAGTAACTTATGTTAAAACCGATCTAGAATTCCTTAAAAGAAATAAAATTCAGATTCTGTATATATTATTCATATTAATTTTAGGAATTTTAGAGTTTACTTCAGTTAAAAATCTAATTTATGGGATCAAATATGAAATATTATTTCTATTAATATTCTTGTTTTTCAACTCATTTAAAGATATTTTTGATTATAATAAATCTTTTAATTACTTTTTAAACTCCTCTTTCTTTGCTTTAGGTATTAGTTTTTTTATTTGGGCTTTTTCCAATAACACTTTTTTAATTAATTTAGGCTATAGAAATGACTGGTCAACTTTTTATCTAGGACAAGATCAAGCTTTTTGCCAAAAACTCCAAGCTAAAGATCTTTGCAGATTTCAAGGCTTTTTAAGTTCTCCAAATCACTATGGATTACATTTATTATTTCTAAGCTACTTAAGCAAAGTAAAGTCAGCTAAAATTATAACAGCCTTTCTGAGTCTTTTTACTTTTTCCAGAAGTAGTGTTTTAGCTATATTGAGTTTTTACGGTTTGAAATTCAAGAAGAATCTTAAAAAATGGCAAGTAGCTCTTGCTCTACTCATTTTATTATTGCTTGTAGTTTATTCTGTAAAATATGCAAATTTATCTAGCAATGAACATATTGTGAAATTCACTGAAAATCTCCCTTTGGTTTTCGATAACTTATGGTTTGGACATGGTTTAAATTTCTCGGGTCCAGCTAGCAGAGTTTATCAAACCTTAATTCCAGAAAGTCACTTTTTACAAGTCTTACTTAACACCGGTCTTTTAGGTTTTACTTTATTTGTTTTGAGCTATTATGATCTTGTTAAGAGATTTTGGATAAGCAAAAAAGATAATGCTTATTTACTATTAGCACTGTTAATTCCAATGTTATTTCTACACCCACTTGAAGATTCTAGTTTGTCGATTGCTTTGTTTGCTTACTTAGCCTTAGATGATGCTTTTTTAAGCAAAGAGTAAATTTTTTCAGTTACTTTTTCTTGAGTTTTTGGAGAATGCTTTGAAGATCTATTTGGTAATTTTAGTAGATGTTCTAATAAGCTTTTTGACTCTAAATAAGACTCTAACAAAATATTGGAGTTTTGATTTTTCTCAACAAAGTATTCAGCGTTTAAAATCTGGTCTCCTCTAGATCCTTCTTTGGTAAGTGGCACTAAAACCGCAGGAATTTTTAAACTATCTAGCTCTGCTAGTGTTCCTGCTCCAGCTCTTGATAAACACAGATCGGTAACTTGGTAAACCGGCCCTAAGTCCTTAATATAATCTAAAGGAATATAGGATTGTTCTTTTTTGTACTTAGAAGAAAAGTTTTTCATTCCTATAACGTGAATTATATTGAAGTGATGCTTTAATTCCTCTCTATGTTCAAAAATAACTTCGTTTAAATATTCAGCTCCTAAAGATCCTCCAAGAATCAATAGGTTCCTTTTATCTAAGTTAATATATTCAGAATACTCAAAGGCCGACTTAGGAGAAACTAAAGAATTTAAAATCGGTAAATTTAAGACATGTGTTTTTGATAAATATCGTTTTTTTATAGAAGAAGGGTGGCTTAACCATACTTGGCTTGCCATAGGCATTATTAATTTATTTGCTAAGCCAATTGAAGAATCTGACTCGTGCATTACAATTGGAATATTTAAAATTTTGGCAGCAACACAAAATGGAACTGCTACAAATCCCCCCTTAGAAAAAACGACATCTGGTTTTTCTTTTCTTAAAATGCAATAGGATTTATAAATTGAATTCAATAAAATAAAAATATCTGTAAAGTTTTTTATATCAAAATAACGTCTTAATTTAGCAATTGGCAAAAAATACTTAGAGCTAAATGACTCTAAATTTTTTTTATCAAGATCTTGATCAGCACCTACAAAAAAATATTCTGTTTTAGGATCAATTTCTTTAATTTTCTCAATTACCGATATACTAGGAATAATGTGTCCGGCGGTTCCCCCTCCTACCAGTGCTATTTTCATTGATATTTTTTAAATTATTATTAATCACATTTATCACAACTCCAACTCCAAAACAAGTAGCTAACATAGACGATCCCCCGTAAGAAATAAAGGGCAGTGTGATTCCTGTAACAGGTAAAAGTCCAATATTCACCCCTATATTAATGAAAGCTTGGCCTGCAATCCAGGTAGTTACCCCTAGAATTATCAACCTTGCATAGTTTTCTTTAATTCTTTTAACAAAGTAAAATCCATTTAAAATCAAATACATAAACAGTCCTACAACCATTGAAGATCTAAAAAAACCAATTTCTTCTGCAGAAGCTGCAAATACAAAATCGTCTGAAGCTTGTGGTAGCCAATAAGATTTCTGGGTTCCTTTTGTAAGTCCTTGTCCGAAAAAACCACCAGAAGCTACTGCAATATTGGCTTGTTGAGTTTGCCAACAATAATCTCTTCTGTATCCATTTTGAGTTACCTCACAATTATCAGAACTTGGATTGATATATGCATTTAGCCGATGTTTTAGGTAAGGATTTGTCGGTAAAACAAGTAAGGTTCCAATAAAGGCTACTAAGAAAGTTCCAAGCAGGTGTTTTTTTTGAGCACCAGCAAAAAAGAACATACAAAATGCAATTAATCCAAATACCATACTTGAACCTAAATCAGGCTGAAGTACTACTGGTAACATAATTGCAGAAGCTAAAATTCCAAAAGAAATAAATCCTTTTTGAAAATCATGCAAAACAGATTTTTTTTGGTCTAGCCAAACTGCAAAGTATAAAATCATACAAATTTTGGCGATTTCAGTTGGCTGAAATGAACTATTAAAAATGACTATCCAAGAAGTTGCAGTTGTGTTAAAGCTATTTCCTAAAATTAGAACCCCAAAAAGAGTAATAACCATTGCAGAAAAACCAAAAACTGCGTATTTTTTATAAATTTTGTAATTAATTTTCGAGGCAACTATTAACGCTACACCTCCTAAAAACACCCTAAACAAATGCTTAATCAAAAGATAATAACAATTTACCCCTTGCGTGTCACAACTAGGATATAAATCGTTGATTGATTTAGTTAAATCTATTGATTTTGGAACTCCGATACTTGATATCATAATAATTCCAAAAGAAATAAGTAATAAAACAGGCAGTAAAAATTTAAAATATTTTTTATTCAAAATGCTATAATAGAAGTTTTTAGAATTATAGTGATTTTTTATGAAAATTTGAAGTTGAAATTTAATATTTTTTTAATTTTAACTTTTCTAAAAAAATAGTTTATTATATGAAAAACAATTTATATGTGGAAAAAATTCATTTTATTACTAGCTCTAGATCAAGTTTCAAAATATTTAATCGAAATTAAATATTCAGATTTGCTAGTTAAAAATTTTGGATCAGCTTTTTCCATTCCAATTCCTCAAGAAATTTTAATAATAATCGCTGTCTTGATTTCATCTTGGGCGATTTGGTCTTATTATGAAAATAATACAACTGAAAGTTTTACATATTTAATTTTAGCAGGAGCGATTGGGAATTTAATAGATAGATTAAGACTTGGATATGTAATTGATTTTATCAATCTACAAGTATGGCCAGTATTTAATTTTGCAGATATCTACATTACTTTTGCAGTATTGCTTATAATAAAAGAAGAATTAATTCAAAAAAATGGAAAATAATTTAGTTTCAAAAATAAACTACGTAGTTTTATCAATTATTGCAGGTTTTATTAGCTCTGGAATCGGGCTTGGTTTATTTTTAGCTTTTTCAAAAGCTGGTATTACAATTGAAAGCGGACTGAGTTTTGCTATTATCTTTATTTTAGTATTTAACTTTGTTGTTTTGATTAACAATATTTTAGGAGGATACTTTTATAATGTTGCTTATAGACTTCCAAGCAATGGTATTTCAAATTTAATAATTAAACTTTCAATTAGCCAGGTAGTTTTAAATTTAATCGCTCTGCCATTTGTATTTATGGCAATTGCAAAAGGTATGCTGGCAATTTTCATGCTGACAGTTTGTTTTATTTCGATTAATAATTTATTTGAAATTCTTATCTCTAAAAAAGACCAAAATTTTGTGGGTGCAGCAATTGGTTGCTTTTTAACTTTAATGATTGGATTAACTTTGGTATTTAACATCGAAGATCTTCAGTCTATATTTGTCCCTTTAAACCTTTTAATTTTAGTTCTAAGTAATTTTTTGGAATCTTTAGGGGCACAAGTCAACTAAAAGAAAAAAGCTCCACATGGGAGCTTTTTTTGTTTTATTTTTTAGGGATTTTTCCAGCTATACCTTTAAGAGCTTCTAATCCTTCAATTGGTACCATCCAGATTGTGGTATTTGATTGATCTGAAGATAAATCATTGATTGATTGTAGAGTTCTTAAGTGTAGGGCCCCTGGAGCTGTAGCCAGTAAATGTGCAGCTTTGGAAAGATTTTGAGAAGCTTCTAGCTCAGCCTTAGCTTTAATAATAACGGCTCTTTTTTCTCTTTCCGCTTCAGCTTCCTTGGCCATTGTTCTTTTTAGATCATTTGGAAGTCTTACATCTTTAAGCTCTACAGATTCAACACTAATCCCCCATTCATCCGAAGCTTTTTCTACGATGTTTCTAATTTGATCTGCGACTTGATCTCTAGATCTTAAAAGAGTATCTAAATCAACAGTACCTACTATATTTCTCATAGTTGTTTGGGCTAGTTGAGAAATTGCGTACCTATAACTTTCCACGTTTATGATAGCTCTTTGGGCATCTTTAACATTGTAGTAGATAACTGCATTAATAGAGATTGATATGTTATCCAGTGTAATTGCCTCTTGATCTGGAACATCTACGGCTTTTGTACGCATATCTACAATATCCATACTTTGAAAAATTGGAAGCACAAGTCTCCAGCCCGAGTTAGAAACTTTTGAGAACTTACCTAGGGTAAATTTTACTCCTTGTTCGTATTCTTTTACTTCTTTTATTGAAGTAATAAGTACCAAAATTATAATTGGTAATAAAAATGATGACATTTTATATTGGTTATATTGTATTTAATTTTTTTATGATTCGTCTTTACATTGCTTCTCATGAACTTTTTTCATATTTCCAAGTAAAGTTCCTTCGTTATCTTCCTCTATAATCTTATTAGTTTTTTTAATAGTTTGCTTAGTTTTTTCTAAAACAGATGCTAATTCTAAAGAAGAAAAATCTGCAATTTCAGCTTTTTGATTGTCAACAAGTCTTGCAAATTGTTTTTCAGACTGTATTTTGGAGACTTCTTCGATTGCATTTTGCAGGAAAACATACTCTTGAAAAGTTGTAGTTTGGTTTAAATATTGGCTAAATTGATCAACATTTGTGGATTCCATAAATATTTTATTGACTTTTGATTGGGTTTTATTTCCAAGATTTTTATTTGAATCTACTTTACCTCCATAGGTATCTTTCATTTGTTGAACCTGCTTTTCAATAGTTGGAAACGTTTTTGACATTACTTGTGTGAGTCCTTCCCAAGCTGAATATTCTCGTCCTTCTGTAAATCCATATATTTTTTTCAACTTATCTTTGTAAAGCTCTAGAGTAAATGCTGATTTTGAAGTATTCCAAAACTTTTTAATAGTTCTCATAAGTTTATTTGCTTCCTTACCAAAACTGTTTTTATAAACCTCACCAAGACCTTTGTAGCCTTGTGCAACTGCTTCTGCTTTATCTAAAATAGCTCCTACCCCCCCTGCACATTCACGTTTACTATAGTCTCCATCTTTTAATACACTTTTGCTTGAGGAATTATCATAATAGTTAAATCGGTGAGAATATTTTTCTGTAAATATATTGATTAACTCATAAATTCTTTCTTTATTTTGTTTTAGATCCGAATCCTCATTGTAAATTTTTTCATATGTTTTAGAAAGTCTATCAAACATAAGTGGTAAACCTACTTTTTTAAATTGATTGACAGTTTCTGATCCTCCTATCAATTTATCTCCATATCCAAGAGTTTGATAAACGTCTACATTTCTAAGGAAAATTAGTTCAAGCTCTAAAACTTTAATTTGTTCATTGATAATTGCAATTTGTCCTCTTGTATATCCAAACCCATTTTTAACTAAAAGATTGTATAAATCTTGCCTTTGCTCCACAACAAAAAATCTATCACGAGTATTACAAAAATTATTTATATACCTAGCTCCCTTATAAACATCAAAATTAGTATTTATAAAATCTTCATAGTAGGAACTAAAATTTACAAGACCATTATAAATAGACTTTGCTGTAAATTGGATCTTATCAAGAGTGTTCATTTGAGACTCAGCAGTTTTCGTGTAGCTAAGAGTTACAAATAAAATAAATATGGAAATTATCGATAATTTTAAGAATTTTGATATTATTGGCATTTTGGTTTGGATAAAAATAATTTTGAAGTCTCTTTGATAGAAAAAATTG
>CETM01024061.1_pt1 | contig 12666 bp, 8 predicted proteins | sample 361451 | NCBI WGS metagenome assembly CETM01 (sample SAMEA2622690, study PRJEB7988) | marine metagenome | isolation source: saline water (ENVO:00002010), including
AACATAAAAACTTATATTTACTATATGCTCTTGGTATATTATTTGCCATTTGCATGCCAAACAAAAAAGATACTAAGATGAAAAATTCAGAAAAGTTTGACTTTAAATTTTATGAATGGGAAGAAAAATTAAAAGATAAGCCTTTTTTAAAGCAGCCATTTGGAGAAAAATGGGAAGTTTACACATGGGGCGAAGTAGGTAACATGGCAAGGAAATTAGCCAATGGCCTAAGATCACTTGGGCTTCGAGAAAATGCCCATATAGGACTGGTCTCTAAAAATTGTAGAGAATGGATCATTGCTGATTTAGCAATTTTAATGGCAGGTTATATTTCAGTTCCTTTTTTCCCAACTTTAGGATCAAAAGAGATAAAAGAATTATTGAACCTGGGTGATGTTGATGCCCTTTTTGTCGGGAAGATGGAGATTTGGGATGAAATGAAAAAAGGAGTCCCAAAAGATATGCCTATAATTGCTTTTCCCCATTATGAAGGAAATTCGAAGGTTAGTGAAGGTCATCAGTGGTTTAATTTCATAGATAAATTTGAACCAATAAAACAAGTGCATGTTCCTAATCTTAAGGATCCTTGGACAATAATTTTCACCTCTGGAACTACTGGTACACCAAAAGGTGTTGTATTATCCTATGGAGCTAATGATGAAACAAAAGTTCTTACTCAAGATTCAAATCCTTTAAAAATAAATTTTGATGGGGAAAATCACTTTTTTTCTTATTTGCCCTTAAATCACATTGCTGAAAGAGTTGTAGTTGAGCATACTTGCTTTAGATTCGGAGGAACTATTTCATTTGCAGAGTCCTTAGATACATTTTCAGAAAATCTTCAGGCAACTCAACCAACAGTATTTTTTGCTGTCCCAAGAATATGGACTAAATTTCAACTTGGTATACTTGGAAAAGTACCACAGAAAAAGCTTAGTACTTTATTACGTATTCCCTTAATTTCTGGTCTTTTAAAAAAGAAATTTAAGAAAGCTCTAGGACTTAGTAGAGCTAGAGCTAAAGTTTCTGGAGCTGCTCCTATGCAAGAGAGTCAAAGGGTTTGGTTTAGAAAAATAGGGATTGATATAACCAATGGTTATGGAATGACTGAAAATTGTGCTATAACAACTCAATTAGATGGGAAAATAACTAACAAACCTGGATCTGTTGGAATAGCACAAACAGGAGTTGAATTAAAGATTGATCCCAAAAATGGAGAAATTTTAATGCGAGGACCCTTTTTAATGGATGGTTATTATAAAGATAAAAAGACAACTGAAAGCACAATAGTAAATGGATGGCTTCATACGGGTGATCAAGGATATATGGATGAAGAAGGGTTTCTTTTTATTACCGGCCGAGTCAAGGATACATTTAAAACATCAAAAGGGAAGTTTATTGAACCCCTACTATTAGAGCATTATTTTGGAGAAATATCAGATTTTGAACAAATTTGTGTCGCCGGGATAGGTCTTCCTCAGCCAATTTGTTTAGCAACTTTATCTGATATTGGTAAAGGAAAAGAAAAATCCCTATTGGAAGAAGAATTAAGAACTTTACTTTCAAAAATTAATGAGCCTCTTGATAGTTACAAAAAGATATCAACTTTGATCGTTCTCAGTGAGGATTGGAATGTTGAAAATGGAATGACTACTCCAACTCTTAAAATTAAGAGAACTGAGATTGATAAAAAATACATGAATAATTTCTTTGATTGGCATAATGACGAAAAAAATGTAATTTTTGCGTAAGACCCTCTCTAAGGCTTTAATTATATAGGATATTTGCAAAAATGATTGTCAGATAATAATCTCTTTTATACCTATAAAACACATGTAAATCAAATAAAAGGTACTATATTGCTTTAACAAAACCAGATATTAATTAATTTTTTAAAACATGAGAACTAAATTTTTACTTAAAACAGCATTGCTATTTGTATCTATGCTGTTTTTTAATTTTGCCCTAGCGCAGACCACTATCAGTGGTTCTGTCTCCACAGGAGATCAGGAAGCGCTTCCGGGCGTGAATATTTTGATTTCAGGAACTAATTTTGGAACGACAACAGATTTTGATGGTAATTTTACCATAGCTACCTCTATGCCACTTCCTGTAGAACTAGAGATAAGTTATTTAGGATTTCAAACACAAATTATTGAGGTCACTTCGGAAGATCAAGAGATTTCAGTTTCTCTACTCCCTGGGGGGAATGATCTAGACGCTGTAATAGTTTCAGCTTCAAGAAAACGAGAGAAAGTTTTAGACGCACCTGCATCTGTTTCTATTGTTAGTTCAAGAGATATTGAAAATTCTGTTACTGCGGTTGATCCAGTTAGGAATTTAATGAATGTCCCTGGAGTTCAACTACAACAACAATCGGCTAATTCATTAAATATTGAGATGAGAGCTGGCGCTGGTGTTTTTGGAACTTCTACTTTTCCTATCCTTGACTACAGATATTTAGTAACGCCTGCTGCAGGTACATTTTTCACCTTTCAATCAGGCCTTTCTAATATTGATATCGATAGGATTGAGGTTGTGAGAGGATCAGGATCTGCTATGTACGGACCTGGAGTAACTTCAGGTGTAGTTCACTTTTTATCTAAAAGCGCTATTGATCATCCAGGCACCACAGTTGAGCTTATGGCTGGAAGCATGGAGCTTCAAGGATTCACCTTAAGACATGCGTGGGCTAATGATGATAAAACATTGGGATATAAGATAAATGCAAGCGTTAGAAAAGGGAATGACTTTCAACTAGATCCAGTTGAAGATGCTGGTAGAATTGCTTCACTTGCTACAACAGTTGCTCAGCCATTAGTAAAAAACAAACAGGTTAATAACACTGCTACTGGACAAATACTTCTAGCTCAAACCGACCTAGATCAAGATGGTGATGGAAATCCAATGATTAATGAATTTAAAAATCAATCTGCCAATTTCACTCTTGAATATCGCCCTGACACGAATACTTCAGCTGTTTTAGCTGCTGGTATTGCAAATGGAGGAGGATTATTTTTTAACTCTCAAGGACCAGGTTATACTCAAGGAACTGATTGGTGGGCACAAGCTAGATATCGATCTGGAGGACTTTTTGCTCAGGCTTATTACAACGCAAATGATGGTGGAACAGCTGAGAACCCTACATTTTTATACAACACAGGTCTTAGACAAGTTGCTTCGAGAAATTCTTTGGAAGCTCAGATCCAGTATAATTTTGATGTTCCAGATTTTTTAAATACGAATTTTACAATAGGAGCTGATTATAGAGATACAGCAACAGATTCTGAATATACCCTTTATGGAAGATTTGATGATGATGATCAATACACAATAATGGGAGCTTATGTTCAAGGTACTTCTGCTTTAACTGATAAGCTTGACCTAAACTATGCTGTAAGATATGATACATTTAATTTTATAGATGAGGGAGGACTCTCTCCTAGGGTCGCTTTAGTTTATAAGGCTGATGAAAAGAATACTTTCAGAGCATCTTATAATATTGCTACCACTGGACCAACTTCCCTGCAGCAGTATATTGATTTCCCTGTTTCTACAGTTCAACCTGCTGTATTTGATGTATGGTTAAGTGGTCAAAATGATGTTCAAACCATAAATCCAAATGGCTTTATTGACTCAACATTATTGCCTGGAGACAATGATTTCCCAACCAGTATAACAGGATTACCTCTAGCAGTTCCTTATCAGGCTATTAAAGATGCTGCTAATGGTGCAATTAATGGATTCATTGCAGGCGGAATCAATCCATTAACAATGGCGCCTGATCCTCAAGTTGCTGCTCTGCAGCCTCTTCTCCCAGTGATTAATGCTTTTCTAGCTGGTTACGCAGGGCCTGCTGCAAATCAAATGACTGGATCGCTTTACGCCTATGATGTTTTTGATTTAGCTAATGCGGCTGCAGAAGGTCGTTTACCAAGAGCATTTAACGCTGCTTTATCAGGTGCTGAAAAATCCAAGATAGAATATCAAAACTCTTTTGAAGTTGGATATAAGGGAATTTGGGAAGACAAATTAGGCGTCTCAGTAGATTTTTATACTTATGAGAGAAAAGGATTTACTCAGTTTGCTGCTGTAGGCCCTAGCTACTGGTTAATTGCTGATGCTGCTCAAATGACATCAGATATGGCAATTGCTGTTGGAAATGATGCTGCGGCTGGGCTAACTGCGCCAGTAACAGCTGCTCTTACTCAACAATATACACTATTAGCCGCTCAGCTACAGCAGGATTTCAATCAATTAGCTCTTGGTAATATACCCGGAGTACCTGCTTTATCTACTGCAATACTTGGTGCTGTAACTGGGATATCTCAAATTATCGGAGGAGTTTATGGTAGCGCCACAGGGAATGACGCAGAAGGGGCATCAAGTTTTTATAATCTTGCAAGCGCTGCATTTCCAATATTTGGTGCTATTGAATCTGCTCAATCTCCTAAGGGAGATGGAATGGTTCATTCACCTGCAGGATATAGAAGGTTTGGTGATGCTGTAAGGAGTCATTGGGGGACAGACATAGCTTTAGAATATTATCTCAATGACAAAGTTACTCTTTGGGCAAATGGATCGTATTTGAGTCAAAATTACTGGGCTGTTGGTGATGATGATCTTCCATTTGAAGCTTACTTGAATACTCCAAAAGTAAAATACAGAGGAGGAATTATGTATGGTGGGACAGGTAAAGGAATGTTTGGAAGTATAACTTATCAACATGATGATTCATTTGAATCAAATCAGGGAGAATATGGCGGTACAGTTCAGGAAAAAGATCTTATTGATCTTAATCTTGGATATAAGTTTGATAATGGAGTTAATCTAAACTTGTCAGCAACCAATTTATTTGATGAGAAGTATCGAGCGATGCCAGGAATGCCCGTAATTGGAAGAAGAACAGTTTTAACAGCTACGTATTCTTTCCGATAGAAAATTAATTTAATGTCTGGTGCCCTGAGAAGTATTCATTATGGGTACGGTTAAGGGAATAGAAAGAGCAACATTTGTTGCTCTTTCTTCTTTAAAACAGTTTTATAATATCAATTGGTGATCTAGATAGAGGTTTAAACAATTTATAAATAAAAGATTTTTTGATTATGTATTCTAAAGGATTATTCAAAGGGGAAGTCATTTTAGTTACAGGCGGAGGCACTGGAATAGGTTATGGAATTGCCGAACTCTTCATTGAGCTTGGAGGATCTGTGGTTATTACTTCCAGAGATGAATCAAATCTAGAAAAATCATCAAAAGAACTATCAAAAAATGGTGAATGTTACTATAAGGTCTGTGACATAAGAAAAACGGAAACAATTCAAGATTTAATCAACTGGATAGACAAAAAAATTGGAAAATTAGACATACTGGTAAATAATGCAGGAGGACAATTTCCTGCACCTGCTGAGGTAATGTCTCAAAAAGGGTGGTCTGCTGTAATTAATAATAATTTAAATGGAACATTTAACATGTGTCATTCTAGTGCAAATAAATTTTTTATACCTCAAAAAAAAGGCAATATAGTTAATATAACGGCAAATGTCTTAAGAGGCTTTCCAGGGATGGCTCACACAGGAGCTGCCAGAGCAGGTGTTGAGAATCTAACTAAAACTTTAGGGCAAGAATGGGCTCAATACAACATAAGAATAAATTCTGTTGCTCCAGGAATAATATCTACTTCTGGTTTAAATTCTTATCCAGAAGTAATTAAATCTTTTTTTAAAAAAATAGAGAAAAAAAATCTGATGAATAGATTTGGAACTCCAAAAGATATAGCTAATGCAGTTATATTTCTTGCTTCACCACTTTCTTCTTACATTAGCGGTGTCACTATTCCAGTAGATGGACTTGATCATTTATCAGGCGATCGGATGGAGTTATTTAATTTGATAAAGAAACTTATTTAAAGCGAATGGAATATTTTAGAGAAGAGCATGAATTATTTAGAGCAAGCCTTCGAGATTTTCTTCAGAGGGAGGTAGTCCCTAATATTAATCAATGGGAAGAAGAAAAGAAAATTCCAAGAGAAATTTGGAAGAAAATGGGAGCTATGGGGTATCTTGGCTTATCTTATCCCAAAGAGTATGGAGGGAGTGATTTAGATTTTTTCTTTGATGTAGTTTTCAACGAGGAGCTCGGAAGAATAAACTGTGGTGGTTTTACTATTGCTCATCAAGCTGCACAGTATATGGCTGGTCCTTATATAGTAAAGTACGGTTCAGAAGTAATTAAACAAAAATATTTACCGAAAATAATTTCTGGTGAATTAATAGGTTGTATTGGGATTACTGAACCTGATGTAGGATCTGATACCCAAAAAATTAAAACTAAAGCAATTAAGAAAGGGAATCACTATATAGTTGATGGTTCAAAAACTTTTATTACAAATGCTTACTATGGTGACTTTGTAGTAACTGTAGTCAAAACAGATCCTGATAAAGGGTCAAAAGGAGTTAGCCTATTAGTAATTGATTTAAATTCAGAGGGAATTCAAAAGAATAAGCTAAATAAGCTCGGATGGCATTGTTCAGACACTGCAGAATTGAGTTTTGACAGTGTAAAAGTTCCAATTGAGAATTTAATCGGGGAAGAGGGTTCGGGCTTTAAGTATTTAATGAATGGGTTACAACTTGAAAGACTCTGCTTTATTCCTTCTTCGGTTTCTTCTATGGAATATGCAATTGAAATATCAATGGAATATATGTCAGAGAGAAAGGCTTTTGGAAATACACTAGATACTTTTCAAGTGCTAAGACATCGTATAGCTCAACTATCCTCAGAGGTGGAAGCTCTAAAATCTTTCGGCTATTATTGTTGTAATATTTTCGGCAGAGGGATGTATGATGTAAAGTTATGTTCAATGGCTAAATTAATTTGTACTGAGCTTCATGAAAAAGTAGCGACACAATGTTTACAGTTTTATGGAGGTTACGGCTATATGGAGGATTATCCAATGGCTAGAATGTATCGTGATGTAAGAGCAGGTACAATCGGTGCTGGTACATCAGAAATTATGCATGAGATAATATCTAAAATGGTAATTGATGATGTGAAATATGAGAAAGAGAAGGATACCGGGACTTCATCAGAGAAGTTTTTCTATAATCCAATTGGATCAATTTATCAAATGGGATTTGATCATCGAGAACTATTTAGAAGTTCAGTAAGGAAATTCATACACAAAGAGGTAGGATTAAACATTGACCATTGGAAAAAGCAAGGAAAAATTCCAAAAGAGGTATACAAAAAATTTGCTCAAATGGGGTATTTTGGATTACCATTTGATCAGAAGTATGGCGGTAGTAACTCTGAAATTTGGTATACCGTTATAATTCTTGAGGAGATATCTAGGGTTACTCCTACTGGATTTGCAGCTACTTTAGTTTCACACTTTTATTTGTCACTAATGTATATCAATAATAATGGAAGTGAGAATCAAAGACAAAAATATTTGATCTCAGGCATTAAGGGAGATTTAATTGGCTGCGTTGCCTTTTCAGAACCCTTCATGGATTTTGATTCTAAAAGTATCAAAACAACTGCTACAAAGAGCGGGGAATATTATATTATTAATGGATCTAAAAATTTTATTGCAAATTCCAGTGAAAGTGATTATGTCATAGTAACTGCAAAAACTGAGTCAAAATCAAAATCAGAGGGAGTTAGAATTTTTATAGTTGAGACTAATCTTCCTGGAGTAAATTACATTAAACAAAACAAATTAGGATCTCATAATTCAGACATGACTGAAATCAGTTTTGAAAACGTAAAAATTCCTATTGGAAACTTATTGGGAGACCCTGAAGAAGAATTTGATTTAATAGGGCATTCTATATATGGAAGTTTATCAATGGCTTCAATTTCTCTTGGTACTTCAGAATTTGCTCTTGAAAAAACATTAAAATATCTTAAGGAGCGAGAATTTTTTGGAGACTCAGTAGCAAAATTTCAAGTCTTAAGACATCGAATTGCCAGAATGGCTTCGGAGATTGAATTAAACCGACAGTTTCTAATTAATCTTTATAAAAGATTTGAAAAAGGAAATTATTTATTCAAAGAAGCTTTAATGGCTAAACTTTTAGCTACTCAGCTTTGTGACAGGATTATACTTCAAAGTTTTCAAACATTTGGCGGGGATGGACTTATAGATGAATATCCTCTTACTAGAATCTTGAGGAATTCAAAATCTGAGCAAATAGGAGGTGGAACCTCAGAAATATTATGCGAAATACTATCAAAAGTGATAATCAACCCCAAAGAGTTGAATAAATTAAAAAAAAAGGTAAAAAAGCAAACGAGTAAAATATGAGCATTAAAAAGCTGTTTAATCTCAATGGAAAGGTAGCAATTATTACTGGCGCCAGTAAGGGGATTGGTTTTTCAATAGCTGAAGCTCTTGCAGAATATGGCGCTAAAGTTATTGTTAGTAGTCGCTCTCAAGAAGCTGTTGATGATGCAGCTGATAAAATTCAAAAAAAAGGTTTTGAATCAAGAGGAATAGCATGTCACGTAGGAGAGTCTGAGCAAAGAAAGGAATTAATTCAAAAAACAATTAAAATTTATGGTGGTATTGATATTTTCATCAATAATGCTGGTATAAACCCAGTACATGACTCATTAGAAAAAATGACAGAGGCTATTTATGATAAAATGATGGATGTAAATTTAAAATCAGCTTTTGATTTTGGGAACCTTTGTTTTCCTTATTTAAAAGAAAAACAAGATGGATCAATTATTAACATAGCTTCTGTAGAGGGATTAAAACCAACATTTGGCCTCGGTATTTATAGCATTTCCAAGGCAGCTATGATAATGTTAACTAAAGTCCAGGCGAAAGAATGGGGCAAACATGGTATTCGCTCTAATGCAATCTGTCCAGGATTAATTCAAACTAAACTTAGCGCCAGTATTTGGAAGAATGAATCAATTTTAAAAAAGTTTGAGGATCAATTACCAGCTCAAAGAATGGCTCAACCAATTGAAATTTCTGGGCTAGCTGTTTATTTATCATCTAAAGCAGCGAGCTATTCAACAGGAGGTATTTATACTATTGACGGCGGGCATATGTTAACTTAAGACAATATTATGGGAGATAAAAACAAACATAATGCCTATAAAACGGTCTTTGATAATATTGATGAACTTGAAAGTTATGTTGGGAAAGAATTGGGATTAACGGATTGGAAAGAAATTAATCAAGAGCGAATAAACAAATTTGCAAATGTAACAGAAGATTTTCAATGGATTCACATAGATGAAGAGCGAAGCAAAAAGGAATCTCCTTATAAGAAGACAATTGCTCATGGATTTTTAATGCTTTCATTAAGCTCTAAGATAATGTTTGATTGTTATGAAATTAAAAATACTTCAATGGCGATAAATTATGGCTTAGATAAAGTTCGTTTCCCTAACGCCACTCTTTCAGGCTCAAGATTTAGAGGGAGAGTTTCATTAATAGACTATCTAAATATTCCTATGGGAGCAAAGTATAAATTACGTGTAGTTATTGAATTAGAAGGAGAGGAAAAACCGGCATGTATAGCTGATTGTTTGGCTCTCGCATATAAATGATAAATTATGAATAAAGCAGTTTTATTTGAAATAAAAAATAGTGTTGCAACAATCACTTTAAATCGTCCAGATCGTTACAATGCGGTAAATCAAGATCTGATAGACGGAATTATCAGTGGACTTAACAAATGCAAAGAAGATGAAGCTATACGATCTATTGTTTTGACTGGTAACGGACCTGGCTTTTGTGCCGGTGCAGATATGAGTGTTTTTGCAGTTCAAGCCACTCCAGAGGAACGAAGAGATTATATCATTAAAAAATATCAACCGATTATGAAGTTATTTTTTTCTATAAAAAAACCAATTATTGGAGCAATTAATGGAACTGCTGCAGGTGTTGGAGCAGCATTCGCTTTAGCTTGTGATTTTAGAGTGATGAGTAAAAAAAGTGGCCTTTTATATGCTTTTATCAATATAGGGTTAGGACCAGATGGAGGAGCGAGTTGGCTTTTAACTAGACAGGTAGGTTATAGTAAGGCTCTTGAAATTGCTGTTGGAGGGGAAAAAATTCTAGGAGAAGAATGTTTAAAGTTAGGTTTGACTAATAAATTAGTTGATGAAGAAAATATTCTTAGCGAAGCAAAAAAATGGGGTAAAGAACTATCTGAAAAGCCGACCTTGGCGATAGGAATAACTAAGCAGGATATGTTTTTTTCTATGGATAATGATTTAAATGATTCAATTGCATTTGAAGCTGAGAAACAGATTCTTGCATTTAAGAGTAATGATTTAATGGAAGGGGTAACGGCTTTTCTTGAGAAGAGAAAGCCGAAATTTTTAGGTAAATAGGGGTTAGATGGAGTTTATAGAAATAAAAGAAAAGATTAAAGCTTTTGTAAAGAAAGAAATAATAGCTTTAGAGCCATGGATTCTAAGTTCTGATTGGAATGAAAAGTTACCAAAACTAGACGAGGTTAGAAAAAAAGTTAAATCTAATGGATTATGGTTACCACAAATACCTAAAGAATACGGTGGTTTAGGCCTTAACAATTTACAATATGGTGAGATTAGTGAGATTTTAGGAACTAGTCCTTATGGACACTATTGTTTCAACTGTCAGGCTCCAGATGCTGGGAACATGGAAATCCTAATTGAATTTGGATCTGAGAATCAAAAAAAGAAATATTTATATCCATTATTAGAAGGGAAAATAAGAAGTTGTTTTGCAATGACTGAACCAGAATTTCCAGGATCAAATCCTGTTAAAATGGGAACAATTGCAATTAAAAAAGGGGATAATTATCTAATTAATGGGCACAAATGGTTTACCTCTGGATTTGATGGGGCATCATTTGCAATTGTCATGCTAATCACTAATCCTGATGAGAATAATCCCTATAAAAAAGCTAGCCAAATTATTGTTTCTACTGATAATAAAGGAATTGATTTTGTCAGGAATATATCTGTTATGGGGCATCCTGGTTCAGGATGGGAGAGTCATGCAGAAATCAAATTTAAAAATGCTATTGTCCCCTGTTCAAATATTCTGGGAGATGAAGGAGAAGGATTTTCAATCGCGCAAAAGAGATTAGGACCAGGGCGTATTCACCATTGTATGCGATGGATTGGTATGTGTGAACGATCATTTGATTTAATGTGTGAGCGGGCTTCATCTAGAGAAATATCAGAGGGAATAATGCTTGGAGAAAAGCAAACAGTTCAAAACTGGATTTCAGAGTGTCGTGCGGAGATTAATGCTGCTCGTCTTCTTGTTCAAGATACAGCAGCAAAAATAGATATCCATGGGAGCTATAAATCACGAACGGAGATTTCTATTATAAAGTTCTATTGTGCTCAAGTTCTTCAAAAAGTTGTTGATTGTGCAATTCAAGTGCACGGAGCTAAAGGTGTTACAGACGATACAATTTTATCAGCTTACTATAGGCATGAAAGGGCAGCAAGAATTTATGATGGAGCAGATGAAGTACATAAAAGTAGAGTGGCTAAATTAATTTTAAAAAAGTATTCAAAATAGATTAAAAAATCATAAAATGAAATTGGATACACCTACTAAAATTAGAAAAGGAGAGGATTTAGATAAAGAAAGTTTAATAGGATATTTATCTAAAAAATTCAATTCAAATAGTTCAGAGCTAGAAGTACTTCAATTTCCTTCGGGATATTCTAACCTAACTTATTTAATTAAATTTAATCAAAGTGAATATGTTCTTCGAAGACCCCCTTTTGGGGCAAATGTAAAATCAGGACATGACATGTCTCGTGAATTTAAAATTCTTTCCATTTTAAAAAATAAATTTTCTAAAGCTCCTAAACCTATTCTTTTTTGTGATGATGAAAAAATCATTGGTTCTTCTTTTTATATTATGGAACGTATAAAAGGAGTAATTCTAAGGGGAGGGATGTCTAAAGATGAGCTTCCTGAACCTAAAAAAATAAAAGATATTGTTTACGATTTTATATCAACTATGACAGAGTTACATTCAATAGATTGTAATACCCCGGAGTTATCAAATTTTGGAAAGCCTGAAGGTTATGTAAAAAGGCAAGTTGAGGGCTGGGCTTATCGATATGAAAAATCAAAAACAAATAATTTTCATGGAATTGAAAAAACAATTAAATGGTTATGCAATAATTATCCAACTGAACATGAAACTTCTTTAATTCATAATGATTACAAATATGACAACTTAGTTTTAAGTGAAGATGGCAATCTTAAAATAAAGGCCGTATTAGATTGGGAAATGGCAACGGTAGGAGATCCCTTAATGGATTTAGGTACGACTTTAGGATATTGGATTCATCAAACCGATCCTGACTTTATTAAATCAAATAAGCTTAATCTAACTACTACTGAAGGTAATCCAAAACGCGGAGAATTGATTGAATTATATGCTTTAAAAAGTAAAAGAGATTTATCTAACATAGTTTTTTACTTTATTTTTGGATTATTTAAAATAGCTGTAATCATACAACAGATTTATTATAGATATAAAAAAGGATTTACAAATGATGCTAGATTTAAGGGACTTAATAAAATTGTAGAATTATATGGAATTATGTCAAATCAGGCAATAGATAAAAAAAAAGTAGACGACTTATTTTAAAAAAGTATGGCTTCAAAAATTAAATTAG
>CETM01184253.1_pt1 | contig 12653 bp, 16 predicted proteins | sample 361451 | NCBI WGS metagenome assembly CETM01 (sample SAMEA2622690, study PRJEB7988) | marine metagenome | isolation source: saline water (ENVO:00002010), including
AACTTGTTTTATTTTCAATAGATTGGGTTGATAAACCTTTCATACCTCTATCTAGGATAAAGCCCTTTATAGAATTTGCTTCATTTTTCTCATTTAAAGCCCAAATAATAAATACATCTGCAATTGGTGAGTTTGTTATCCAATTTTTACTACCATTTAAAACATACCCATCATGTTGTTTGCTATATGTTGTTTTCATAGATGATGGATCTGATCCTGCTTCACTCTCTGTTAAACCAAAACATCCAATTTTATTTCCAGATATTAAGTCAGGAAGATAATTATTTTTTTGCTCATCAGATCCAAATTCATTAATTGGATGAATTACCAAGGAAGATTGCACAGAAATTGATGATCTATAACTACTATCTACTTTTTCTATTTCATAATTTATAAGACCATATCCTGTGTTAGACGCTGCTGCCCCACCATAATTTTTAATTGTTGAGCCAAGAACGCCTAAATTACCAAATGCTTTGTAAAGCTCTCTATCAAAAAAGTGATCATGATTATGTCTTACTACAATTGGCCTAAGTTCAGCATCACAGAATTGTTTTACATTTTTTTGGATAAGTTTATCTTCTTCTGATAAGTTTTCAAAAATAAAAAAAGGGTCAAACCATGTATTTTGTTGCATAGAATGATATGCAATATCATTATTTTATTATAAGGGAATAATTATTAAATATTATGGATAAGAAAGTTTATATTGCGTCAGACCATGCTGGTTTTGCATTGAAAAGCAAATTATGTAACCATTTTAAATTTTTATTAGATTTAGGAACAAATTCAGAAAAAAGTGTTGATTATCCTGATTTAGCGCACAAATTAACTAATGAAGTATTAAAGGATAGTTCTAATTTTGGTATTTTAATTTGTGGAAGTGGAGTAGGGATGAGTATGGCAGCTAATAGAGTAACAGGCATTCGTGCTGGCTTGGTTTATAGTAATGAAATTTCAAGATTAATTAGACAGCATAACAATGCTAATGTATTGGTATTACCAGGAAGATTTATGGATGAAGAAGAAGCAAAAAAATCTGTAAAAACTTTTATTGAAACTGAATTTGAAGCAGGTAGACATCAGACAAGGATAGATAAAATATGAGTGTAAATTTTTTTAACGATAGTATAAAAACTTCTGATCCAGAAGTATATGAAACTCTTAAAAAAGAGCTTGAAAGACAACAAAACCAAATAGAGTTAATTGCATCAGAAAATATAGCCTCTAAAGCAGTCTTAAATGCTCAAGGCTCAGTGATGACAAACAAGTATGCCGAAGGTTACCCAGGTAACAGATATTATGGTGGGTGTGAATTTGTTGATCAGGCGGAAAATATAGCTCTTGAGAGAGTAAAAAAACTATACAATTGTAAATATGCGAATTTGCAACCACATAGTGGAGCCCAAGCTAATCAAGCAGTATTTTTAGCTCTCTTACAACCTCATGATACTATACTTGGTATGTCATTAGCATCGGGAGGGCATTTAACTCATGGAGCAAAACCTAATTTGTCAGGTAAATGGTTTAACCCAGTTCAATATGGCGTCAAAAAAGACGAAAATGACAAAGATTTAATAGATTATGATGAGGTGGAAGCTTTAGCAATCCAGCATAAACCAAAATTGATTATAGCAGGAGCATCTGCATATCCTAGAATTATTGATTGGAAAAAATTTAGAGAAATAGCTGACAAGGTTGGGGCATATTTTTTAGTTGATATGGCTCATTATTCTGGTTTGATTGCAGGAAAACAATACCCTAATCCTATAGAGTATGCTCATGTTGTAACTTCTACAACTCACAAAACCCTGAGAGGTGCAAGAAGTGCTATGATATTAACTAATGATGAGACTTTAATAAAAAAAATTAATAGTGCTGTATTCCCTGGCCTGCAAGGTGGTCCACTAATGCATGTTATGGCAGGCAAAGCTGTTGCTTTTGGTGAGGCACTGAAGCCAGCATTTGAAGATTATATAAAGAAAGTTATTGATAATGCTAAAGTATTAGCATCTTCATTAGTCAATAATGGTTTCAAAATTGTAACAGGTGGAACTGACTCTCATATAGTATGGTTAGATCTTACTCCAAAAAACGTTACTGGAGATAAAGCGGAAAAAATATTGGAAGAAGTTGGCATTGCTTGTAATAAAAACGCTATTCCTTACGATCCTAATCCTCCTAAAATAACTAGTGGACTAAGATTCGGAACTGCCGCTGCAACTTCCAGGGGTTTTAATGAAAATGATTTTAGTGAAATTGGTAATATGATTGCAGAAGTACTTGAAAACATTAATCAAAATGAGGATAATCAAAAAGAATTTATTTCATCTATGAAAAGTAAAGTTATAAGTATGTGCAAAAAATACCCAATATATGATGAGGCATTTTAATGAGATGTCCTTTTTGTAGTAATGAAGACTCTCAAGTTAAAGACTCAAGACCTACTGAAGATAATACTGCAATACGACGAAGACGTATTTGTGAACAATGCGGATCAAGATTTACAACATTTGAAAGAATTCAACTCAGAGATCTTATTGTTAAAAAATCAAATGGCCAAAAAGAAACTTTTGATAGAGATAAGATGTACAGATCTTTGTCATTAGCACTTAGAAAAAGAAATGTAGAAACAGAAAAAATTGAAAAAATTGTAAATGCCATAGTTAGAAAAATGGAAAACTCAGGAGATGGGGAAGTTAATACAGCCACAATAGGACAATATATAATGGATGCTTTAGCAGTGCTTGACCAGGTTGCATATGTTCGATTTGCTTCTGTTTATAAAAACTTTAGAGAAGTTAAAGACTTTGAAGATTTTTTAGGTAATTTAGAAGACAAATAAATAAAAAAATGATGTCTTATCATTTAAAGTTTATTAATTTAGCGCATGATTTTGCTTCTAAAAATTTAGGTAAAACATTTCCTAATCCAAGTGTAGGATGCATAATTTCTAAAAATAATAAAATTATTTCAAAAGCTGTTACTAGCTCAACTGGAAGACCTCATGCTGAAGAAACTGCTCTTAAAAAAGCAGGGAAGCAAGCAAAAGGCGCAACTATGTATGTAACATTGGAACCTTGCTATCATAATTCACAGAATGGATCTTGCACAGATCAAATTTTAAGATCTGGGATATCAGAAATTTTTATTTCATGTATTGACCAAGATCCTAGAACAAAAAATAAAAGCATTAATAAACTCAAAAGAAATAATATAAAAGTTATAACTGGAATTGCTAAAGAGAAAACAATTAAAGTTAACAAATTTTTTTTTAAGAGCCTTTCAAAAAAAAAACCTTTTACTAAAGTTAAAATGGCAATTTCAGCTGATGAAAAAATTGCCTGGAGTAATTATAATAGTAAATGGATAAGTAACTTCAAGTCTAGATCTTTTGCCCATTTTTTAAGAGCCAGAAGTCAAGCTATATTAACAACTTCAAAAACAATACTAAAAGATGATCCCAGATTTACTGTTAGAAAAAAAAATAAAATACTAAAACATCTTAATATTATTATAATTGATAGAAATTTAAAAACGCCTTTGAATTCTAAGCTTTTTAAAAATCTTCATGCAAAAAGAGTTATAATATTTACAACTAAGAATAACTCTAAATCAAAAAAACTTAAACAATTAGGATGTGAAATATTTGAAATGAAATCTGAAAAAAACCAATTAAATTTAAAAAAAATATTCAATTATATATATAAACTTAAAATTTCAGATCTGATGGTTGAAGCTGGAGGAAATTTTTTTACAGAATTAATTAAAAACAATTTAGTTGATGAAATTCACTTATTTAAATCCCCGATAATAATTGGAAAAAAAGGAATTCCATTAATAAAGGGATTTAATTTAACTAACATAAAGAAAAAATTAATAGAAACTAATAAATTTGATGATAATTTATACTTAAAATATGAAATATAATAAATGTTTACTGGAATTATTCAAGGTTTAGGCGAAGTTATTAAATTCTCAGATGGTGAAATGGAAATTTCAACAAAATTGGATTTAAGTAGTTGTAAAGTTGGATCATCAATTTGCTGTAATGGAGTTTGTTTAACAGCAACAAAAATTAATTTCAGAAATGAAAATTATTTTTTCAAAACAAACATAGGAGAAGAAACTCAAATTAGAACCAATTTTTCTGATAATATAATTAAAAATAATAAACATATTAATATTGAGAAATCACTAAATATTGGAGATGAGATATCAGGTCATTTCGTTTATGGTCATGTTGACAGAACTATTAATGTAAATAAAATAGATAAATTAAATAATAGTTGGGATTTTTTCTTTGATAATTTTCAGGATGATGATAAAAAATTTATAGTCGAAAAAGGTTCAATTGCAATTAACGGAATATCATTAACTATATCAAAAGTTACAAAGGACTATTTTTCAGTCTCTATAATTCCTCACACTTATGAGAATACTAATCTAAAATATTTAAAAACTTATGATATAGTGAATATTGAATTTGATTACTTGGCAAGGTTTTTATTAAGGTAAATTTAAAAATGAGCAGTTTAGAAAATAAAATTAGTTTATCCCCTGTAGAAGAAATAATTGAGGAAGCAAGAAATGGTAAAATGTATATTCTTGTTGACGATCCTGATAGAGAGAATGAAGGTGATTTAATTATTCCAGCACAAATGGCAACTCCTGATGCAATAAATTTTATGGCAAAATATGGAAGAGGTCTTATTTGTCTATCTATGACAAAACAAAGAATAGAGGAATTAGAATTGCCTCTTATGAATCCTAATAATAAAAAAAATGACCTTACTGCTTTTACTGTATCAATAGAAGCCAGAGAAGGTGTTTCTACAGGAATCTCTGCTGCAGATAGATCCCATACAATATCAGTTGCAATAAATCACAATATGAAAAAAAATGATTTAGTTTCACCAGGTCACGTCTTCCCTTTAATGGCATGGGATGGCGGAGTTCTTGTTAGGGCAGGTCATACTGAAGCTGCAGTCGATATTTCAAAATTAGCAGGATTAAATCCTTCAGGGGTAATATGTGAAATAATGAGTGATGATGGAAGTATGGCAAGGCTACCAGAAATATTAATTTTTGCAAAAAAACATGGTCTCAAAGTTGGAACTGTTTCAGATCTAATAAAACATCAATTAAAATATAATAAAATTATAAAACAGGTTTCTGAACGTCCATTTAATAGTGATATGGGAAATAATTTCACTCTTAAAATTTTTGAGAACTTATTATCTCATGAAAAACATTATGCTTTAGTAAAAAATATTTCATCTTTAGATAATTCTTATCCTGTGAGAATGCACAAATTAAATATTGAAAAAGATATTTTTGCTGAAAAGAATTTTTTTGGAGACGAAATTAATCACTCCTTTAATATTATTGAAAAAAATGGCTCTGGAGCAATTGTTTTGATTAATAATGATATAGCTCCTAATATCCTAAAAGCTTTTGATCAAAGACAAAAACAAAACAATAAGATGGAGCTTCGAGAATATGGAGTTGGAGCTCAAATATTAAAAGAAATTGGTATTAAAAAAATAATATTACTATCAAATTCTAATAAAAAAATTATAGCTTTAGATGGATTTGATATTGAAATTATTAAACAACAAAAGATATGAAAAAAAAAGTATTAATTGTAATATCTAATTATTATGAAAAAATCGGATATAATTTATTAAAAGGATCAGTTGCAGAATTAAAATTAAATAAAATTGAATATGAAATAATATATGCGCCAGGATGTTTCGAAATTCCGTATTTAATTTCAAAAAATATCAATAATTTTAGAGGATTTATTGCTTTAGGATGTGTTATTCGAGGTGAGACTTATCATTTTGATTTAATTGCTAATGAATGTGCCAGAAAGATAATGGATATTTCCAACGAATTTTTGAAGCCAATTGGTTTTGGAATTTTAACTTGTGATAATATTACCCAAGCTAAAATCAGAAGTGATGTGAAAAAAAAGAACAAAGGTAAAGAAGCTGCTAATGCATGTATTAAGCTTTTATAAGATATATGCAAAATCAAACTAAAACCAATACTAGACTTGCATTTATTCAATTTATTTTTTCTTCTTTTTTTCTAAAAGAGCATGGACATGATGAAATAACTAGTTTTCAAAAATATTTTAATAAACTATCAGTATCTACAATGGAGCAGAACAAAGAGTATGTTTTAACTTTTAATAATAATTTTTTTGAAAAATTATGTTTAAATTATTTTGATTTTATTAAAAATAATGATGTAGAAATTATTATTGATAATTTATTAACCTTTGATAGAAAATTTTCACAATGGGATAAAATTAACAAAGCTATAATTTTATCAATATTATCAGAGTTTACGATAACTGAATTATCAAAAATAAAAATTATATTAAATGATTATTTAGAAATATCTAAATTATTTATTAATAAAAAAGATATTGGTATAATAAACGCAATTATTGATAAATATGCTAATGAAAAAAAAATTTTTAAATAAATATAATTCAGAAAAGAAAATTATTGATAAATTTTTTAAAATTTTAAATTTCAAAAAACAAGGAACTTTTAATTTTGAAAATGATGCGGCTTATTTAAATACGTATAAAAAAAATAAACTTGTAATTACAACAGATACAATCATTGAGAATCTAGATTTTTTTGAAAATGACCCACCTGACTCAATTGCTCAAAAAATTATTTGTGTTAATTTATCTGATTTATCTTCTATGGGATCTATACCAATCGGATATACTTTAAACTTAACTATAAATTCTAAAATTGATTATATTTGGTTAAAAAAATTTACCAATAAATTATATCATCTTCAAAAAAAGTATAATTTTTATTTATTAGGAGGTGATTTGTCAAAATCTACAGATGTATCTTTATCGGCAACTTTTTTTGGGAAAGTAAAATCTAATTATATCTTATCTCAAGACAAATCCTCTATAGGGGATGAAATTTGGGTTACTGGTAATTTAGGAGATTCATATATTGGTTATAAAATTTTAAATAATTTAAATTTGAAATTAGACTCAAAAAATAAAAAATATTTTATTAATTCTTATTTATATCCAAAACCCTGTATGTTTGGATACATAGCATCAAAATATATTAGTTCTTCTATAGATATTTCTGATGGATTTTATGGAGATTTGAAAAAATTGCTAAAAGATAATTATGGAGCAATGATACATCAAAAAAAAATACCAATTTCAAAAAAGTTATTAAATTTAATTCAAAATAATAATTTTAATAAAACTATTATAGACATATTAAGTTGGGGAGATGATTATGAGCTTATATTTACTGCTAATGTAAAATACAGACATAAAATCATTAAACTTGCAAATTTGAACAAAATCAAATTAACTTCAGTTGGTTCAATAATAAAAAAAACTGGTATTTATGATGATTCTCTTAAAACAATTAAAAATATAAGAAGTTTTGATCATTTTTCCTAAAATCTTGATTTTTCATAGATATTCTGACATATGACCAACAAATTTTAAGGAGAATACTCGCAATGACAACTATGCAAATCTTTATATTATTATGTGGTTTAGCCGCCGTTTTATATGGCTTAATTACTTCAAGACAAATTTTATCTTTAAGTACTGGCAATGAAAAAATGCAAGAAATTGCAAATGCAATTCAAGAAGGGGCAAGGGCTTATCTAAACAGGCAATATATGACTATTGGAGTTGTTGGAATTGTTATTTTTGTTTTGATTTGGTTAGTGTTCGGTCTCTCTTCAGGTATAGGTTTCTTAATTGGAGCTATATTTTCTGGAGCTGCAGGATATGTAGGAATGAATATTTCTGTAAGATCAAATGTTCGAACTACTCAAGCAGCTAGTTCTAGTTTAGCACAAGGTCTATCAGTTTCATTTAAGGCTGGAGCAGTTACAGGAATGTTAGTTGCAGGTTTTGCATTGTTATCAATAGCTATTTATTATTTTGTTCTAGATAATTCAGGGCAATTTCCTGGAAGAGAGATAGTGGCTCCACTAGTGTCCTTAGGATTTGGCGCATCACTTATTTCAATTTTTGCAAGATTAGGTGGTGGAATTTTTACTAAAGGTGCTGATGTAGGAGCAGATTTAGTGGGTAAAGTAGAGGCTGGAATACCAGAGGATGATCCAAGAAATCCAGCAGTTATAGCAGATAATGTTGGAGATAACGTAGGTGATTGTGCAGGTATGGCTGCAGATCTTTTTGAAACTTATGTAGTTACTGTAGTAGCAACAATGGTTCTTTCTTCAATATTCTTTGCTGATATTTCTGCAATGATGATGTATCCACTTGCAATAGCGGGTGTTTGCACAATAGCTAGTATTATTGGAACTTACTTTGTTAAACTTGGCAAAAGTGAAAATATAATGGCAGCACTATATAAAGGGTTTGCGGTTTCAGCAGTTTTATCTGCTATATTGCTCTATTTTATAACAGATCACGTAATTGGAATTAGCTCAGTTTTCTCAGTTGATGAAAAATCTTTTTCAGGTCTATCACTTTTTTATTGCGGTTTACTTGGACTTATAATTACAGGTCTAATTATTTGGGTGACTGAATATTATACTGGAACTAACTACAGGCCAGTACAAAGTATAGCTCAAGCTTCTACAACAGGTCATGGTACAAATGTAATACAAGGTTTGGCTATTAGTTTAGAAGCAACAGCACTTCCAGCGATAATAATTGTTGCAGGTATTATAATTACTCATTCTTTAGCTGGGCTATTTGGAATTGCAATTGCAGTTACTACAATGCTAGCTTTAGCTGGTATGGTTGTCGCATTAGATGCTTATGGGCCTGTTACAGATAACGCAGGCGGTATTGCAGAAATGTCTGATTTAGATGATAACGTTAGAAAAACTACAGATGCATTAGATGCTGTAGGAAATACAACCAAAGCAGTTACAAAAGGTTATGCAATTGGATCAGCAGGTTTAGGAGCTCTTGTTTTATTTGCTGCTTACACAGAAGATTTAGAACACTTTGCTAAGGATTCTTCTAGCTCATTATATGGTATTGATGTTTCTTTTGATTTATCAAATCCATATGTGGTTGTTGGTTTATTAATTGGTGGTCTATTACCATTCTTATTTGGTGCAATGAGCATGACTGCAGTTGGCAGAGCCGCAGGTTCAGTCGTAGTAGAAGTCAGAAGGCAGTTTAAGGAAATTCCTGGCATAATGGAAGGTACAGGCAAACCTGAATATGGTAAGTGTGTTGATATATTAACAAAATCAGCAATCCGCGAAATGATAATACCATCGATGTTACCAGTTTTATCGCCAATTATAGTTTACTATGTAATATTGCTTATAGCTGGACAAGCGGCTGCATTATCATGTTTAGGAGCGTTACTTTTAGGAGTAATTATAACAGGTTTATTTGTTGCAATTAGCATGACAGCGGGTGGCGGAGCATGGGACAACGCAAAAAAATATATTGAGGATGGCAATCATGGTGGCAAAGGTAGTGAAGCTCATAAAGCTGCTGTTACTGGTGATACAGTAGGTGATCCATACAAAGACACGGCTGGGCCAGCAGTAAATCCCATGATTAAAATTACTAATATTGTTGCACTATTGTTACTGGCATCAATAGCTTTATAAATTTTTAGGAGTCGGGAAGTTGATTCGCCCCGACTCCTCCAAAAATTTTTTCTAATAACCCTCTTTCAATAATGTTATTTTCTGTTTCTTTACTTTGATAAATACTATTATTATTATCAAGTAAATCTATAGCCTTTTTGTTAATTACATTATCATTTGTATCTAATTCAAATACAAATAAGTAACTATATTCAATTTTACTATTATAAAAATTCTTTTTCTTATTTTTTTCTGTGTAATAAAAATATTTGTTTTGAATTGAATCAATATAACTAGGCTGGCCAAATTTATTTATTAGCTCACTTTTAGTTTTAATTGATAGATCTGATAGTTCCTGTTCAGTAATAATCTTTCCAGAAAAAGTTGTTTTTTCATTACATCCAAATATATATATAGATATTAGTATTAAAAAAGAGAGCCTGATAAAGTACATAAGATGATCTTACAATATTTTAAAAAAAAAGAAAATGAATATAAATTGATTGCTGATAGTGTTTATATTTCATCACTTAAATTATCGAAAAATTTAATCGATCAAAAATTCTTTAAAGAAAAAAATTTCGACAGTTCATTTGAATTAATTACAATTATTTTAATTTTGTATTTCCACATTTTTAATAAATTTGACAATCCAAAATATAAGAAGATAAATGATTTTATTTTTGCTAATTTTGTTAATGATTTAGATAAAGGCTTAAGAGATTTAGGTGTAAGTGATATGCAAATTGGCAAATATGTAAAAAAATATGTAAAAAAGTTCTATTTTAGATTAAAAAAAATTGATCTAATTTTAGATGATTTTTCAAAAAATAAAGTTGAACTATATCTTAATTCTCTTAAAAATATTGATAAACTTAATATTTCTAAATTAGCCCAGGAATTGATTAATATTAAAGCAAATATTAGAAAAAATAACTCTTATAATTTATGATTTGTTGAAAATTTAATTTAATTCTTGCAAAATATTTAAAATTCCATATGTGGTTTGTTTTATGGCTGTACCTAAAAGAAAAACAAGTCCTTCTAAAAGAAATATGAGAAGATCACATGATTTTATAAAAGGTATTAATGTTATTGAGGACAAAAACTCGGGCGAACCAAGGCTTTCACATAGAATTGATCTTTCAACAGGTATGTACAATGGAAGACAAATATTAAAACAAAAAAAAGCTAAAGATAATTAATTTTTACATGTCAAACAGACAGATAACCATTGCTATTGATGCAATGGGGGGCGAAGATAGTCCTCACAAAACTCTAAAAGGTGCAGAAATCTTTTCAAGTAATCATCCAGATGTATTTCTTAAAATATTTGGCAATAAAGAACTGATTTTAAATACAATTAAAAATAGAAAATTAGATTTAAATAATATTGAGATTATTCACTGTGATGAAAATGTATCTGATAATGATAACGCTAACACAATTTTAAGAAATAGAAAGAATAGTAGTATTTATAAAGGGCTTGAGTATGTCAAAAAAAATCATAATAGCGGTTTTGTTTCTGCAGGAAATACAGCGGCTTTAATGATTTTATCCAGACTAATACTAGGAATGATTAAGGGTGTTGATAGACCTGCAATTTGTTCAATTATTCCAAATAATAAATCATATTCTATAATGATGGATTTAGGAGCTAATGTTTATGTTAGTGCAGATAACCTTATGCAATTTGCACTGATGGGCTATGCTTATTTTTTAACAATAGACCCAAATAGAAAGCCAAAAATTGGACTCATAAACATTGGTACTGAGAATAACAAGGGTCTTGAATTTCTACAGGAAGCTCATGAAATGATTTCTAACAGTTTTTTAAAGAAGGATTTTCTTGGTTTTATAGAACCAAATAAAATTACAAGTGGTATTTGTGATATTATTTTATCTGATGGTTACACAGGAAATATAATTTTAAAAACGGCAGAAGGATTATCAGATTTTATAACTAATAATTTGAAAACTATGTTTTTAAAATCAACAAAAAATAAAATAGCATTTAAGATTTTAGATAAAGATCTTAAAATTTTTAAAAATCAAATAGATCCAGATGAATATAATGGGGCTACTCTTTTAGGTATAAATGGGATATCTGTGAAAAGTCACGGAAGTGCAAATTCACACGCATTTAATTGTGCTATTAATAAGTGCTATGAATTTATTTTAAATGATTTAAATAAAAAAATTATTGATAATTTTAAAAACTAGATATTAAATGACATTAAATAATAACTTTACTAGAGAAGATATAGCAGATACCTTGCATAATGAGTTTGGTCTTACTAAAAAAGATTGTTTGATTTTTGTAAATGATATTATTGAAACAATTATTGATGGTTTAAAAAAAAATGGATTTGTAAAAATTCATAACTTTGGGTCTTTTAAAATTAAAAAGAAAGGCTCAAGAATAGGCAGGAATCCAAAAACAAAAGAAAACGTTATAATTGAAGAAAGAAATGTTATAACTTTTAAACCTAGCAAAAGAGTAATTTCTTTTATAAATAAGAATGAATGAGTGTTAATAAAACATATTATAGCATAAGTGAAGTTTCAAAATTACTTGGAATAGAGCAGCATACAATTAGATTTTGGGACTCAAAAATAGAAAACTTATCAAAAAAATCTGAAAAGGGAAAAACAAGATTTTTTACACAACACCATATTAAAAAATTATCTCTCTTAAATAATTTACTTAAAGGGAATAGCTCATTAGAATTGGCTGATAAAATTATTTCGAAGCAAAAAAATATCAACTCTTTTTTTGACTTTAAAAAAAAATCAATAAGTGATCAAAATAATATAAAAAATTATAATGAAATAAAGAAAATTAAAAGAGTTGTTGATAATCTAAAAAAATTATTAAAATAAAAAAAATATATATATTTCAATAAGTTAATATAATTATTTAACTGATTTAAATATTAATTATTAATTTTTACTATTTAAAAATGTTTTTTTTTACTTATAAAAGCCCACAATTAAAAAAATATAAGGAGTATTTTTTATGGATCATAGTTTTTTAAGTGGTTCTGATT
>CETM01201542.1_pt1 | contig 12642 bp, 12 predicted proteins | sample 361451 | NCBI WGS metagenome assembly CETM01 (sample SAMEA2622690, study PRJEB7988) | marine metagenome | isolation source: saline water (ENVO:00002010), including
ATTAATGAAACTGTAAATAATGTTCTCAAAATTAATGCAAAAAAATCTATTAGATTAGTGAGAGGAAGTCATATAATTACAAAAAAATTATATGAAGAGGAGGTTGCATTCACTTTGCAAAATGAGGATAATAGAATTATTTTTGTAATTCCTTATAAAGACAATTACTCTCTCATTGGCACAACTGAGGTTGATGTTAATTCACCAGATAACCCATCAATTTCTGATGAAGAAAAAAATTATTTAATTAATACAATTAATAATCACTTTATTAGGCAAGTTTCTCATGAGGATATTGTTGATACTTACTCAGGTATACGTCCCTTAATTGAAAATTTTAAAGAAGCTTCAAAAGTAACAAGAGACTATGTTTTTGATTTAAACTGTGAGAATAATAATTTACCTTTATTAAATATTTATGGTGGAAAACTTACTACCTACAGAAAGTTATCAGAAAAGGTAATGGAAGAATTATCTCCCTATTTACCTGATACTAAGATAAAAAATTGGACGGATACAAAACAACTTTAACAAGTATTCCTCGTGCACAATCTTCTCCAATAATAAGAGCAGAGAAGTTTACAAGAGGAATACTTGTTATTAGGAGGAAATAATATGAAACCCTCTGCTCAAATATTAATATAAATTAGTAGTAATTTATAGCTATATATATCCAAAACGCTTTGGAAATGCCCCTTTTTCAAAAGAGGCAATTAATACTTCGATTCTATTATTTAAAAGCCTGATTTGAACTGTCAAAAAGGTGACAGCGTGAAGCTTCAAAACCTACTTTTACTGTATCGCCAACTTTAATATTTGAATCACCTTCAGTTTCAACAACAAGTGGCTCACCGTCTTTTTCCAAGTATAAGAAAGTCCCAGACCCTAGTTTTTCAACTACAAAGACTTTACTTTCCCAACTTGCATCACCACCTTGGTTGACTGTTAAATGTTCAGGCCTAATTCCAAGTTCTACTGTGTCTCCTTCTGAAGTTGAAGCAGATGTTTTTGGAACACTAATTTTTGATGAGCCCATTAAGTCAACTTCTGTTTTATCACCGGTCTTACTAGTTATCTTAGTTCTGATAAAATTCATTTTTGGAGAACCAATGAAACCACCAACGAATAAATTATTAGGATTGTTGTAAAGCTCCATTGGTGACCCCTTTTGTGAGACTATACCTTCGTCTAGTACAACAATATCATTTGCAAGTGTCATTGCTTCAGTTTGATCATGAGTAACATAAATCATAGTTGCATTAAGTTGATCATGAAGTTTTGCCAATTCAACACGCATTTGTACACGTAGTGCCGCATCCAAATTAGATAATGGCTCATCAAAAAGAAACACTTTTGGTTTACGAGTTATTGCTCTTCCAATGGCCACTCTTTGTCTTTGTCCACCTGATAACTGTTTCGGTTTTCTTTGAAGATAATCTTCTATTTGAAGAATCCTTGCTGCTTCTTGAACTCGTTCATTAATTTCATCCTTTGATCTTTTTTCAAGCTTAAGTCCAAAAGCCATATTATCAAAAACTGTCATATGTGGGTATAATGCATATGATTGGAAGACCATTGCTATATTTCTTTGTTTTGGGGGCAAATCATTAACAATTTGACCATCTATTGATATTGTACCTGAGTTAATATCTTCCAAACCTGCAATCATTCTAAGCATAGTTGATTTTCCACAACCTGATGGTCCAACTAAAACTGTAAAAGATTGACTTTTTATATCAAGAGATACATCTTTAATGACGTGAACATCTCCATAGTATTTATTAACTGTATTTATGTTTATATCAGCCACTTCATCCTCCTTTGAGCGATCTTTCAAGTGCTTAAATTACCTTCTGTAATTTAAATAATTAATTATTTATATCAACCCACTGACGAATGTCATTACTTTTCATGCACATATCCAAAATATTTTGTATTTTTGCCCCATGTGAAAAGTCTGGTTGGTCATTTTTTTTATATTTAATAGAATGTATAAATCTAGAATAATTGGTTGGTGTTTTCTTACATTTTATTACATTCCATTTTATTTCATTCACATTCTCGCCCTCACATATATGAAGGGTTGACCATTTTTTTCTTTCCTCATCTAACTCAACTTTAACAGCACCTTTTTCACAAAATACTTCTAATGTTAATGTATTTGCATGACCTGTTGCATAGCGTGTGTTATTTACTGTTCCGATTGCACCATTTTCAAACTTAACTAGTGATGTAAATCCATCATTTGCATCTAGTACATACTTACCAATTTTTGTACCCTTTTCTTTATATATTTTTAAATCAGCACATAATTGTTTGATGTCACCTACAGCATTTATTGCAAAATCAAAAATATGAACCCCTGTATCTCCCAAAGCACCATTACTACCGTGTTCCGTTGATAATCTCCACAGCCATCTATCTTCTTCTCGCCAATTACCCCATTTGTTACTAGTTAACCATGATTGATAATAGTTTGCACTAACATGTTTTGGAATCCCCAGTTCTTCTTTTCTAATAATTTCAACCAATTTTTGATAGGCACTAGATTCTCTATATGTAAAATTTACCATATTAATCAGTTTCTTTTCATTAGCAGCATTTGCTAATATTTTTGCATCATCGAAATTCTCTGCAAGTGGTTTTTCACTAAAAACATTGAAATTTTTTTCTATAATTTTAAGAGTAATCTCCTTATGAAACCTATCAGGTGTTGTATTACTTATTCCATCAAATTCCTTTTCTTTCTCCAACATTGCCTCAGCACTTGAATAAGATTTAATATTATTGCCAAACTTATTAATAAATTTTAGAAGATTTTCTTCATTAACATCACAAACAGCCCCTACATCAACATCTTTAATTTTAGAAAATTCTTCAAAATGACGATAGGAGATGTTACCAGTTCCAATTATACCAATTTTCATCTTATTCTTCAGTTGGATGACCAACAGAAAACCCTTTTTTAGAAATTGGCTCTATTGGTTTAGGTCTGTTACTTTTTGGAGTAGGGGAGTGAATGTCTTCCCATATTTTTTTTGATGGTTTCAAATATTTGACTGCATTTAATATGACTTTTTGAACATTCTTATCCAAATAAGTTGGATATGCTTCATGTCCAGGTCTAAAGTAAAATATTTTTCCATTTCCTCTTTTATATAATAGCCCTGACCTAAATGTTTCACCACCTTCAAACCAGCTAGTAAAAAGAGTTTCATCTGGGGATGGAACTTGGAAAGGCTCCCCATACATTTCTTCCATTTCTAATTCAAAATATGCATCTAAACCTTCACAAATTGGATGACCAGGGTTACAAATCCATAATCTTTCTTTTTCACCATATTCTCTCCATGTTAAATTACAATTTGTTCCCATTAATCTTTTAAAAATTTTAGAATGATGCCCGGAATGCAAAATTAATAATCCCATGCCCTCTAAAACTCTTTTTTGAACTCGGTTAACAGTTGCCTCTAGTACTTCATCGTGAGCTTTATGACCCCACCAAATTAATACATCACAATCTTTTATTTTATCTTCAGTAATCCCATTATTTTCTTCTCTAAGTGTTGCTGTTTCTATATTTAATGTAGAGTCTTGTGATAGGAATTCTTTTATACATCCATGAATACCATTGGGATAGTAATTAGCCACACTTTTATTTTCTACTTCATGTAAATATTCATTCCATATCAAAATCTTACTCATAAATTAACCTTTTACCGATCCTGCAACTAGTCCTCTAATAAAATATCTTTGTAAAGAAAAGAAAATTAATAATGGAATTGTCATAGAAATAAAAGCTCCAGTTGTTAATATTTCCCAATTTTCGCCTCTCGATCCTAATAACTCTCTTAATTTTGCACTTAAAATAATTTCACTTGGTACTTGATCGAGAAAAACTAACCCAACTAATAGATCATTCCAAACCCATAAAAATTGAAGAATGAATATTGAGGCAAAAGCAGGAATAGACAAAGGTAAAACTATTCTTAAAAAAGTATCGTAATGAGTTGCTCCATCTACTTTTGCTGCCTCCATCATTTCTGCAGGCAAAGATTTAAGAAAATTTCTTAATAGAAAAGTCGTTGAAGCTAGACCAAATCCAGTATGAGCCATCCACACTCCAGGATATGATTTTGCCCCAACCCCCATGATAGAACCTACATCATTATAAATACTTAATAGAGGAATTAGTGACATTTGTAATGGTACAACTAACGAAGCTATAACTAGAGCAAGTAATGTATCTCTGCCGAAGAATTTCATCCACGTTAAAGCGTATGCAAAAAAAGAACAAATAACCAAGGGTATAATTGAAGATGGTATAGCTACTGCTAAAGTGTTGATAAAAGCTTGACCTAATCCCTCATTAAAAAGAACTTCTCTATAATTATCAAAAGTAAATTTAGGTGGACTTAAAGAAGTTACAAATATCCTTTTTCCCTTTTTTTTGAATTCCTTATATGAGCTAAGAATATAATTGCCATTTTCAAATAATTTAATTTTTGTTCCATCTTTAAATACACCTATTTGATCAATATTAAATTCATTGATATTTTTTGAAGTAACACCATAACTTATAATTTTTTTCTTTGAGCCATCTTCAAAAATATTTCCTTTAATCAGAAATTGATCATTTTCCAAAATTTGAGCTTGAGCTCCTTCAGATCTATAGATTTCGTTTACTTGTGTAGTCTTTAATGAAGTCCACCACCCACTAATTGCAAGAAGATCTTTATCCCTTAGAGAGCTGATAAATAGTCCAAAAGTAGGAGTAATCCATATTATAACAAAAAATAAAAGCAAAAGCTGAGAAAATACTGAAGATAATGAATTTTTTTTCATTAAATTTTTTGTTCCTGTTTATGTTTGTAAATATTTAATGCCATTATAGGTATCACACCAATCATAATAAATATTGCTAAGACACTTCCTCTCCCAGAGTCTCCACCGCCTCTAAACATCCAATCAAACATTAGGTTTGCTAGAACTTCAGTTTGCCATTGACCATTTGTCATTGCCAAAACAATGTCGAATATTTTTAGGACGACTATGGTTATAATAGTCCATATAACCAAAATTGTAGGCCCTAGATAAGGAACTATGATAGATGTAAAAGTTTTCAATTCACTAGCTCCATCAATTTTTGCAGCTTCCAATGTTTCTTTTGGTATACCCCTCAATGCTGCACTAAAAATAACTAAAGCAAGACCTGTTTGAATCCATATCATAATTGCCATTAAAAAAAGATTATTCCATATTGGTATAGTTATCCATGCTTGTGGCTCATAACCTAATGAAACTATAATGGCATTTAACAATCCAATTTGTTCATCACCGGGACCTCTGTAATCATATATAAATTTCCAAATAACTCCTGCACCCACGAATGAAATGGCCATAGGCATAAAAATTATAGACTTTGCAATAGTACCCCACCAAATTCTATCTGCAAGATTTGCAATTATTAATCCAAATGCTGTGCTTAAAGTTGGAACAACAATTAACCATCCAAGATTATTTAATAATCCTCTTCTCAATTCTGGATCTTTAAAAGCCCATAAATAGTTATTGAAGCCTACAAAATCTCTTCCATATTTATCATAAAAACTTAATCTCAAAGTTTCTACAACAGGATATAATATAAAAATAATAAAAACTATAAACGCTGGAGCAATAAAAATAAATGCTCTTACATTAAGATTTTGCATTGAAAAATTTTTTTTATTTTTATCTATTTTATCTAAAAAAATATTTGAAATATGAAAATACAATAAAAAGATTAGTATTCCTAAACATACGTATAAGAGAGGGGAAAGATTTAACACTATTTATGATTAGTTTAAATAAATTAGGCGAACAAGTTTTTTGTTCGCCTAATTGTGGAGGTTTTATTTTATTGCGTCCCAGCTTGCTTGAATTGCATCGGCAACATCTTGAGCTGATTTTCCATTTGTATAGTCAACCATACCAGTCCAAAAACTCCCAGCCCCGATAGCTCCAGGCATTAAATCTGAGCCATCAAATCTAAATGTTGTAGCGCCTGTAAGAATTTCACCGAGTTTCTTAAAAGTGTCGCTAGAGTATGCATTTAGATCTGCGTTTTTATTTGGAGTTAAAAAACCACCCTTTGCCATCCACCATTCGTTTGGTTCAGGATGAAGTAGGAATTTTAAAAACTCCATAGTAGCTTCATTATCATTTGTCGCAGCAAATAATGTTCCGCCACCAAGTACAGGCTTACCTAAGTCCTTAGTAGAATATGCAGGGAAATAGAAAAAGTCATAATCTACACCAGCCTCAACACCCTCTGGAAAGAAAGCAGGTATAAAACTTGCTTGTCTGTGCATCATGCACTCAGCTGGTGAAGTAAATAAGCCATTAGGAGCGTCTCTAAAATCAGTAGTAGCTACAGCTTTAGATCCGCCGTTCACATATTTATCATTCAATGCAAATGAGCCAAAGAAATCCATAGCTTCAAGGACTCTAGGATCATTGAAAGGCATTTCATTTGATACCCACATATCATAAACTGATGGCTCATGAGTTCTTAACATGATGTCTTCCATCCAGTCAGTAGCTGGCCAACCAGTTGCATCACCAGAGCCCAAGCCAATACACCAAGGAGTATTTCCATCATTAGCCATCTTATCTGTTAGGGCAATAAGTTCTTCCATTGTTGATGGAACTTCATAGCCATTATCTTCAAAGTTATCTGGTGAATACCAAACTAAACTTTTAACATTAACCTTATAAAATATTGCATAAAATTGATCATTACCATTTTCGTCAGAATAAGTAGCCAAATCAACCCAAGATTGACCTGCGGCGTAATTGTCTAACACTGCCTGCTTAACATCATTACTAAGCGGAGTAAGTCCACCTATTGCAGCCATATTAGCTGCTAAACCTGGTTGTGGAAATATAGCTATATCAGCAGGACTACCCGCTTTAATATCAATTACTATTTGTTGTTCAAAACTGTCTGATCCTCCATATTCAACTGTTGCACCAGTAGCTTTTTCAAAAATAGAAGCAATCTCCCTCATATATCCATCCTCAGGAGCAAGCCAAGGACCAGAAATAACTATTTTTTGGCCACTTAGATTAGGACCAGAATATTTATGACCATCAGCTATAGCATATGAACTGAACAAGATTAGAGAAATTACTGTAATGAAAATCTGTTTAAAATTATTTTTCATAATTTTCTCCTTCATTAAATTTAATGTTTATTCCAAAACGTTTTTGGAAATTAAATACCAAAACGTTTTGGTAGTCAATTATAAATACTTTTTTTTTAAAAAATTTGTGTATATATTTTCTTTTTATTAATCATGAATATTAAAAAACTGGCTAAAAAGTTAAATCTTTCAATAACAACTGTTTCAAGAGGTTTGGGCGGTTATTCAGATGTTAATGAAGTTACCAGAGAAAAAATTATAAAATTTGCGAAAAAATATAATTACTCGCCTAATCCTAATGCAAGTAACTTGGCCTCTAGAAAAACTAACACTCTTGGTTTTGTAATCCCTCTATACGGTTTAAATTCTAATAGACTGAATCAAGCCTCATTTTTTGAATTTATATCTGGAATGTCAAAAAAAATTAATTCTGAAAATATTCAATTTATTATGACATTTGCAAATACTATTGAAGAAGAAAAAAAAGCATATGAAAAATTAATTAATCAAAAAGTTGATAAAGTAATTTTACATAATTTAAAAAAAAATGACTCAAGAATAGGTTTTTTAAAAAAAAATAAAGTCAACTTTGTTGGCTGGGGAAGAACTCAAGGTAAGATTGATTACTCTTGGGTAGATTTAGATAATGAAGGTAGTGTAAATTTAATTATGAATTATTTGTTTGATAAAAATCATAAAGAAATTGCTTTTATCAATGTTGAGGAGAAATATAATTTTGCTTATCAAAGAAAACAAGGATACTTGAAGTTCTTAAAGCAAAAAAAAATTAAATTAAAAAAAGATTATTATATTAGTGTAAAAAATGAAGACCCTAATGACTCTGCACAACAAATAAAAAAATTAATATTAAAAAATTCTAAAATTACTGCAATAATATGCTCTACTGAATATTCTGCAGCAGGAGCTATAAAAGCTTTGAATCAAATAAACAAAAAAATTGGAAAAGATATTTCTCTTATTACTTTTGATGGTAGTGTAGTGAATTCTATTTCAAGCCCTTCAATAACTGCAGTTACTCATGATAGAAAACAACTTGGAAAAAAAGCAATAGAAATATTAACATCTAATCAAAAGATAAAGATTAATTACTTTTTAGCAAAGCCAAAGATTATTGAAAGGGGATCAGTTCATCAGGTAAGAAAATAGATTTACCTTACTCTTTCGCCATGAAGTCGGTGTCCTAACAAAGCAAGAAGTATTATTAATCCATTAAAAAACTGACGCCAAGTACCACTCCATCCAATAGCAACTATTCCTATTTCCATATAGGCTATAACTCCCACTCCAAACACTGCTCCTATAATTGTTCCTAATCCCCCCCAATATGGAGTTCCTCCTACAAAAACTGCTGCAAGTGCTAAAAGTAGATAGCCAAATCCTTGAGTTGGAAAAAACGTATAAGTTATAAGAGTAGTAAATATTCCTCCTAGGGCCGCCCCAAAGCCAACAAACATAAAAGCTTTTATTTTTACAGCATTAACATTAATTCCCATTTGTTCTGCACTAACGGCATTATCACCAACATGATGAATATGAACACCAAAGACATGTTTGTTAAATAAATAGTAACTAAAGATTACAAATATTGCTGCCCAAAAAATTTGCATGGGAAAGCCATAAAATTTTCCAACTAATATTGGGTATATCCAATGCGAGTCTATATCTAGCAATGTGATAGATCTGCTATTAGTCAGTAAAAGAATAACTCCTCTTAATAAAAATAAAACTCCTAAAGAAGCAACTAAAGATGATAATCTAAATACAACAATTAGTGCTCCAACAAGACCTCCAATAGCTGTGCCAGTTAAAAGTCCTGCAACTATACATAGTGCTGGATCTATACCTGTCTTTACTAATAGAGCAAATACGTAAGCTGCTACAGCATACGTTGATGCAAAAGATAAATCAATTTCTCCTGAAGCAACAAGAAAAACTAATGGTATTGTAAGAAATATGAGAGTCGGCATCATTACAAATACAGATTGATGCAAGTTTGGTCGCATCCAGGCTTCAGGAGCCCCAATTAAAAACACTAACATGAGTAATGCAAAATAACCGATACTTCCAAGGGCTCTTCCGTTTTTATAAAACATATTTCCTATAAATGATTTTTCACTGGGCATAATATCAATGTGATTTAATTGTATCTCTCATTATTTTCATAAGTTCTTCAGGTGTATCTATATCTTCTTTATTAATTTGGTGTACTACTTCTCCACGATCTAAAATAACAAATCGATCTGATATGTCATAGACGTGATAAATATTATGTCCTATGAATAATACAGATCTATTTGATTTTTTAACATTTAGGACAAAATCAAAAACTTTTTGTGTTTCATTTAAAGAAAGATTATTTGTAGGTTCATCTAGAATAATTAATTCAGCATTATTATAGATTGCTCTTGCAATTGCCACACCCTGTCTTTCCCCACCAGAAAGATTTCCCACTGGTGAGTCTGCGTTAATAAGTTCAGATGTAAAACCTATCTCTCTTATCAATCTATTAGCTTCTCTAATTTGTTCTTTTTCTCTTATAAAACCAAAAGGGTATCTAAGTTCTTTACCCATAAATATATTCCACACGATAGATTGTTGTGGACATAAAGCCCTATCTTGAAAAACAGTCTCAATGCCAGATTCTCTTGCTTTTAGAGCGTTCCAATTATTAACTTTATTACCCCTTATTATAATTTCCCCATCATCAGGACTATGCACGCCTACAAGGGTTTTTATAAGTGTAGATTTACCAGCTCCATTATCACCAATTAAGCCAACAATTTCACCTTTATTAACAGTTAAGGATGCATTACTTAAGGCTGTTATACCTCCAAAACGCTTAGCAACATTTTTTAATTCTATAATTGGTTTCATAAATTATTTAATTTTACTGACCCATTATATATTTAAATGGGTCAGCAAATAATTTTTATCTTAAGCCTGCATCAGCTAGAGCTTTAACAGCTTTATAATTATTAGTATCTACAAAACCAGCTCCAGTATCTTGCATTATAGCCCCAGTACCTAGTACTGCTGTTTGACATAATGATAAGACAGGAAGATAACCTTGAAGAAAAGGTTGTTGATCTGAAGTTAGATGAACATACCCTTTTTCAAATGCCGACATAATCTGAGGACTAGTATCAAAACCTATTTGAAGTAAATCGTTAGGTCCATAACCAGCAGCTTTTGCAATTCCTTCAGCAACATTCATTATGTCACTACCAGAATGAACAATAACTTTAGTATCAGGATTAGCATTCAATGCAGCTCCAAAGATTGGAATTGTCATATTTGGATCAGATGCATATTTTGGATCACCATCCAATACTGTTACAGTCATACCATGCTCTTCAAAAATTATTCTTGCTCCATCTTCTCTTTGAGCTCTTGCATAGTCTCCAATTGGAACCATTACAATAGCATGATCACCAGCTTTAAAGCCAAATTGTCTTATTGCTTCTCTAGCTAGAGCTTTACCTTGAGTTGCTAAGTTTGCCCCAACATAACCTCCACCATATTTTGCGCGAACTCCTGAAGGGTCAACATTTTGGTATGTCATAATAATACCATTTTCTGCAGCTTGTTTTGCAAGAGGCATTAAGGCATCATCTCCTGGATGACCCATCATTGCAATCGCATCAACTCCAAGTCCCACAGATTCTCTAAGCTGTCTAACCATTTTTTCAAAATCCCATTCAGAATATAGTATCTCTGCATCAGCACCTGTGTCTCTAATAGCATTCATTGCACCTGCCGCAACTATCCCTGCAAAACCTCCAGCTTCAGGCCCGCCTGCATAGAAATGCATTTTTACATCTGAACACCATTTATCTCCAAGGTCTTGTCCTGTTGGCGCAGCATAGGAACTAACACTCAAAGGTAAAATAAATAAAGTTGATAAAATTATCTTTATAATTTTCATAACTCCTCCTAATTAATATTAATATTTAATAAAAAACCCAAAACGTTTTGGATGTCAAGAGGTTTTAATTATATTAAAAAAATGACTTTAATTAATAAAGATTCTAAGTAAAAAAATTATTTATATATATAATCTTTAAATTTATTTAATTCTTTTTTTTCGATTTTAATATGATGTTTTTTACTTGGATATTTTTTACTCCTTACATCCTTAATGAAAAGTTTATATGCTTGGACTGATTTATTTTTTATTTCTTCATAGTTTTTTTTCAAATTACCATAAGTTTTTGCATTTCTGGGTATATGGCCATTATTATACCCAAGTATATCTTCAGAAAATAAATATTGAGCATCACAAATAGTGCCACTACCCATTCCAATTAAAAAAATATCTGTCTCTTTATAAATAATCTCTACAATCTCTTCTGGAACTATTTCAATTTCTGTTGCAAAAGCTCCAGCATCTTGAAGAGTATCAATTTCATTTAGAATTTTTACCTTCCTTTAAGTTTTTGCCATAAGCTTTAAATCCACCGTATTGTGTTAATTTGTATGGTATGAAGCCTGTATGACCAACTACTGGAATGCCTTCATTTGCAATTGCTTTTATAAATCTTGCACTTTGGGGGCAATATATTGCATCAGCACCCATTTCTAATAATTGAAAAGATTTTTTAATGATTTCATACTCACTTAAATATCTACCGTATTGTAATCCAACAGTAAAAAAAGTATTCATGGCATTTTCTCTTAAAAATTTGAAATTGTTATTTTCTGAAGATACAATCATATCTATGCCAGATTTTTCACAAGCATTAGCCTCTAGAGGTGTGTGGACATAAACTTGAGTTAATTTCTTTTTACCTTTTGTTTCAAGTATTTCTTTAACTGTTAATTTTTTTTTCATTAAAAAATGTCTTTATAATAATCTTTTACTTATTCTTTTTGTCTGACCATGACTATAGATACCGTCAACACCTCCATCTCTTCCATATCCAGATCTTTTGTATCCTCCACCAGGTAAGTTTACACCATCAACAAACCAATCATTCTGCCAAATTATTCCAGCCTGAATTCGATCAGCAGTCCATTTAGCTTTTTGGTCATCTGCTGTGAATACACCGGAAGCTAACCCGTATTTAGTTGAATTAGCTATATCAATTGCTTCATCTTCATCATTAAAATCAAATACTGATGTAACAGGTCCAAAGATCTCTTCCTGAGCTATTGTGTAGTCAGTTTTAACATTATCAAAAACTGTTGGTTTAAAATAATTTCCATCACCAATTTCAGCTGCTTCTCCACCAACTGCTAAAGTGGCGCCAGATTGAATTCCTGATTTAACATAGTTAGAAACTCTTTTAAGTTGTTCTTGTGATATTAAAGGAGTGACTTGTGTGTCAGCATTATCTCCCGAACCAATTTTTAATTTTTTAGTTTTTTCAGTAAGCTTTGTCATATATTCATCTTTTACTTTTGGGTGAATGATGACTCTAGACATTGCAACACATAT
>CETM01001837.1_pt1 | contig 12621 bp, 13 predicted proteins | sample 361451 | NCBI WGS metagenome assembly CETM01 (sample SAMEA2622690, study PRJEB7988) | marine metagenome | isolation source: saline water (ENVO:00002010), including
CGTTGACATCGTGGAGGTCGGCGGTTCAAATCCGCCTGGTCCTACCAAGCCGTTCCACGGTATGTTTCAAGTGTTCCTGTGTCATCTGCCACACTTCAGGACCATAGCTCAGTTGGTTAGAGCGCCACGTTGACATCGTGGAGGTCGGCGGTTCAAATCCGCCTGGTCCTACCAGATTCCAGAAAACGCCCGGCTCATCGAGTCGGGCGTTTTCGTGTGCGTGTCATGAAAATCTGCCGCGTGACCGGTGCGTGACATCTGGTGAGAGAGGTGCCGCTCAGGCAAGCGTAGCGTCGAGGAATTCGCGTGCTTCCTTGAGGGCGGCATTGGCTGCGCTCAGCAGCGGGGCGAAGCCGACGAACACATGTGGCATGTCCGGCCGCAGACTCAATGTGACGGGCGAGCCGCAGTCCTGCGCCTGAGTGGCGTAGCGACGGCTGTCGTCGAGCAGGATCTCCGCCTCGCCGCACTGGATCAGCGTCGGTGGTAGCTCAAACAGATTTCCCTCCAGCGGCGAGATGCGCGGATCGCTCATGTCGGTACCGTCCTGCACATAGGCCATGCTCACGAAGGGCAGCAGATTGGGGTCGAGGATCGGGTCCACCTCGGCCTTGCGCGACAGCGAGGCGCTGCCCCAGCTGAGGTCCGTGGCGGGCGAGAAGGCGATCACCGCATCCGGCAGCCGCTCGCCTGCGCTCTTGAGCGCATTCACGGCCGCCAACGTGAGGTTGCCGCCCGCGCTGTCACCGGCCAGCAGCAGGTGGTCCTGCGGGTATTCGTCACACAGCCAGCGCCACGCGGCCAGCACGTCCTGCAGGCCGGCCGGGAAGGCGGCCTCTGGCGCGAGGCGGTAATCCAGGGTGTAGGTCTCGGCGCGTGCCGCTCGCCCCAGGCGGCTTGCCAGAGGACGATGGCCGGCAGGCGAGCCTGCGATCCAGCTGCCGCCATGCACATACAGCAGGCGACGCGGGCGCGCTGGTGCGTCATCGGGTGCCGGCAGTACCTCACAGACACGCTCTCCCTCGCCGCCTGGCACCATCGCGAGACGCGGTGTCACGCCGGTGTCGAGAATGCTGGCGTCGGCGGCGAAGTAAGCCTCAAGCAGGGTGCGCTTGGCACCGAGGTCATTGCCGGTGCGCGCCGTGAAGGCCTTGATACGCTCGAGATGCTTGATGACCCGCTCAAGGCCTGCATGCGCATCGTCGTGATTGTGCAGCGAGGCCTCCGCATGTGGGGGCGGCGAATCTTGGGTGGAGGGCGAAGTGGAGGGCGATGTAGAGCGCGACGAGGGATGAGATGGCGACCGGGATGACATGTTTGGCTCCTGTCGGGGGCGAGAGCTCTTAACCTGTCATCTCGCACGGGGCTGTGCAAGGCCTGACAGGCCACAACGCAAACCGCCCGCCGTGCGGGTGGCGCGGCGGGCGGCAGAGCGTGATGCTGACGTTCAGGCTGTCTATCAGACGGGCGCTCAGTTTGTCAGGCAGGAACGCTGTCGAAGTCGCTGGAGGCGATGAAGATCTCGACCAGACGCTCGATGCCGGCCTGATCCTCTTCGTCGAAGCGCTCGGGGCTCGGGCTGTCCAGGTCCAGCACACCCCACAGCACTTGCTGGCCGTCCTGCTCGATGAGCACCGGGATGACCAGCTCGCTGCGCGAGGCGGCGTCACAGGCGATATGGCCCGGGAAGGCGTGTACGTCCGCGACACGCTGGGTGGTGCGCTCGGTGGCAGCAGCGCCGCACACGCCCTTGGTGAAGGGAATCGGGTGGCAAGCCGGCTGACCCTGGAACGGCCCCAGGTGCAGGATTTGCGGCTGACGTTGCACATAGAAGCCTGCCCAGTTGAGGTTCTCCACCGTCATGTTGACGAAGGCGGCCGTCTGGGAGGCGTTGGTCAGCCAGTCGCGGGTATCGAGGATGGCATCCAGTTGGCGGGCCAGCAGTGAATAGTCGGGGCGAGTGGCCATGAGGGCTCCTGAGGGATAGGTAAGGTGGCGAGATGGCGCAAGAATGCGGTCGCGGGTCGCCTGTTTCAAGCGTGTCCTGCGCGTGTGTCTTCTCGCGCTGCGTCGGCATCTGGGCGTGATGAGATACGCGATGAGATGACTCATCCACCGGATGCAAAAGCGCCGACCAGTGGTCGGCGCTTTGCGTTCAGGCGTCTGTCAGTGACATGGGGTGAGGCTTACTTCCAGCCCGGCACCGCCGCGCCCTTGAACAGCTCTTCCGCCTTGGATTCGACTTCCGGCGTCTGGTAGGCCTTGACCAGCTTCTGCACCTTCTCGCTGTCTTCATCGCCCTGACGCACGACGATCAGGTTGACGTACGGGGACTCGGCGCCTTCACGGATCAGTGCGTCTTCCGGCTTCAATCCAGCCGGCTGGGCGAAGGTGTTGTTGATGAAGGCCAGGTCGACGTCCGGCAGGATGCGCGGCAGCTGGGCAGCCTCGATTTCCTTGAACTGGTAGTCATGCGGGTTCTTGGCGACGTCGATCGGGGTCGCTTCGAGGTTGCCCTTGTCGGTCAGCTCGATCATGCCCAGGTCGTGCATCAGGATCAGGGAGCGGCCTTCGTTGGACGGATCGTTCGGCAGGGCGATGGTCGCGCCGTCCGGCAGTTCGCTGATGTCTGCGTACTTCTCGGAGTAGGCGCCGATCGGGTATACGAAGGTCTTGCCGGCGCTGGCGAACTTGTAGCCACGCTCACGCACCATGGATTCCATGTACGGCTGGTGCTGGTAGGCGTTGGCATCCAGGGAGCCATCGGCCAGCGCGGCGTTCGGAGACACGTAGTCGGTGAACTCGGTGATCTCGACGTTCAGGTCGTACTTTTCCTTGGCGATCTCGGCCGCGACCTTCATCACTTCGGTTTCCGGGCCTGCGACGGTACCCATCTTGAGGGTATTCTCGTCGGACGCGTCGTTGCCGCAGCCTGCCAGCAGGGTGGCGCCGAGCAGGGTGGCGGCACCGGCAAGGCGCAGCGGGGAAGAAAGCGTGGTCAGCATGTTGCGCATCGATGTTCTCCTTGTGATCCGACGTGACCGGCGGGGTCCGCGGGATGTTATGAGTGACGGCTCATTGTGATGAGCCGTCACGATACCGAAAGCCGTGTGATTTGTAGATCGAACGCCACTTCTATATCAGTCACCGCTCATGGAGCGACGCTTACTTGTGGTTCGACTTGCGCACCAGATGGTCGCCTAGGCTCTGGAAGCCCTGCACCATGACGACGAGGATGACCACGGTCACCAGCATCACCATCGGGTCGAAGCGGTTGTAGCCGTAGCGAATGCCGAGATCCCCCAGGCCGCCGCCACCGACGGTGCCGGCCATGGCGGAATAGCTGATCAGCGTCACCACGGTGATGGTCAGGCCATTGATGATGCCGCCGCGTGCTTCCGGCAGCAGTACCTTGGTGATGATCTGCATCGGCGTGGCGCCCATGGCCTGTGCGGCTTCGACCAGCCCGGGGCCGACTTCATTCAGCGCGCCTTCGATCAGGCGGGCGACGAAGGGAATCGAGGCGATGGTCAGCGGCACGATGGCGGCGTTGGTGCCGATGGAGCTGCCCGCGATCAGGCGTGTCAGCGGGATGATCGCCACCATCAGGATGATGAACGGCACCGAGCGACCCACGTTGGTGATGATGCTCAGCACGCTGTTGAGTGCCGGGCGCGCGAGAATCTGGCCGGGGCGCGAGGTATAGAGAGCCACGCCCAGCGGAATGCCGAGTGCCGCGGAGATCAGGCCTGCCACCGCGACCATGTACAGCGTCTCGAGGGTGGAGGACAGGACGAGTTCAAGCAGTGCGGGTGACATGACCGAGCACCTCCACTTTCAGGTCGTGGGATTCGAGATAATCGAGCGCTTGCTGGGTCTGGCGGCTATCGCCCATCAGTTCGGCGATCATCAGGCCCAGGGTGCGGTCCTGAATGGATTCCACCTTGGCCTGCAGGATGCTGACATCCACTTGGCATTCACGTGCCAGACGGGAGATCAGCGGAGTGGAGACGGCGTCGCCGCTGAAGGCCAGGCGCACCACCGGGTGGGTGTGCGGGCCGGCCGTGGCTTCGAGGCGCTCGACCAGCGCACGCGGCGGCTCAAGCTCCAGGAAGTCATTGAGGAACTCGCGGCCCAGGCGGGTCTGCGGTGCGGTGAAGAAATCGCCCACCGGAGCCACTTCCACCAGTTCACCGCCGCTGATCAGGGCGACCTGATCGCAGATGCTCTTGACCACTTCCATCTCGTGGGTGATCAGCAGGATCGTCAGGCCCAGCTTGGTGTTGATGTCCTTGAGTAGCTCAAGGATGGAGGCGGTGGTCTGCGGGTCGAGCGCCGAGGTGGCCTCGTCACACAGCAGTACCTTGGGGCGGCTGGCCAGCGCGCGGGCGATGGCCACACGCTGTTTCTGGCCGCCGGACAGCTGGGCAGGATACTGGTCGGCCTTGTCGCTCAGGCCGGTCAGCTCCAGCAATGGCTCGACGCGCTTTTTGATCTCGTCCTTCGAGATGCCAGCCAGCTCCAGCGGCAATGCCACATTGGCGAAGACCGTGCGTGAGGAGAGCAGATTGAAGTGCTGGAAGATCATGCCGATCTGGTGACGAGCGCTGCGCAGGGCGGACTCGTCGAGTTCGGTCAATTCCTGGCCATCGACGACGACGCTACCGGCGGTGGGGCGCTCGAGTAGATTGACGCAGCGAATGAGGGTCGACTTGCCGGCACCGGACAGGCCGATGACACCGGTAATGGCGCCCTGAGGAACCGTGAGGCTGGCATCCTTGAGCGCGACCACGGCCTTGTCACCACTGCCGTAAGTCTTGGAGACGTTCTTGAGTGTGATCATGGGGGTCCGAGTGGTTAAGGCACCAACCGGATTGCGGGCGAAGGTCTGTAGAGGACAGAACGTTCTGCCGGCGTCTGCGCACATGGCAGACAGCGAAGAGGGGAGCGATCCAGTGGGGAGAAAAAAGACCACCCAAGACGGGTGGCCATCAACGCTGGACACACCCTTTTAGCAGAACTTGCACCCCGTGAGACCAGCTCTCGTGGTGGGCGCCCGCAATCCGGGTACAAATCGGCGCCAAACAGATTTGAGGCGCATTCTATCAGTCACCTTGGGGGTGTCAACGACTTTGGTCTTGCGCTGGGCGTTTATTCGAACTGTCGTTCGATATGGCAATTTGGCGATACGCTCTGTAAGCCATTTCTTACAAGACTCTTGTCGTGACGCGGGTTTCAACTGCCAGCGACGGCTTTCCTGTCTTGACGGTCAGTCGGGCATGAGTTGCGGCCCGCTCTGGCTACTCTGCGTTCGCGGTGGCAGCCGTGCTCGTCTGTTGCGGGAGACGGGAGACGGGAGACGGGAGACGGGTGGCGAGGGCGGCAACGCCGCGCACTCCCACGGCAGACAACGCCAGCATGTCGACGACTAGTCCACCATGCTAGGATTTCGGCTGGGCATGCCGGTCATCTCGCTGCTGCATGCCGTCCCTTATTCACGGCTTCTCGACAGCAAGAAGCAGCAGTGCAAGGAAAGATCACGCATGTTCACGGGTATCGTACAAGGCATGGCGGAAGTGGTGGCCATTGAAGAACGCACTGACTTTCGCACGCATCAGGTTCGGTTGCCGGCGGGGCTGGAGGCGGGGCTGGAGCTGGGGGCCTCGGTGGCACACAACGGTTGCTGTCTGACCGTGACGGCGCTTGAGGGTCAACTGGCCAGCTTTGACCTGATGCGCGAGACGCTGCGTCTGACCAATCTGGGCGAACTCGAGGTGGGCAGCGTCGTGAATGTGGAGCGAGCGGCACGCTTCGGCGACGAGATCGGCGGGCACTCGATGTCCGGGCACGTGATGGCGATGGTGACCATCGATGCCATCGAGGCCACTGCCGACAATCGTCGTATCTGGTTCCAGGCGCCGGCCGAACTGATGCGTTTTCTGTTCGACAAGGGCTATGTGGGACTTGACGGTGTCAGCCTGACGATCGGAGAGGTGCAGGGCACGCGCTTCTGCGTCAATCTGATTCCCGAGACGCTCGAGCGCACCCTGATGGGCGTGCGCGCCGTCGGTGATCAGGTCAACCTTGAAGTTGACCCGCAGACCCAGGCCATTGTCGAGACCGTCGAGCGGGTCATGGCCTCCCGTCTGGCATGAGGCTTGCAGGTCTGTAGCGGATCAACTCACTGGCAGGACGCCAGAACTCGTCTGACTGGTCAGGAAATATGCCGGGAATGCTCGATTCGCTGCAGACCTTTGGGTACCATGTTGCGCCTTTCGATGCCCTGCCGCTGGCGGGGCATCGTGGTTCAGGCAGGCTGAACAGGGGAAAAGCTTCATCCGACGCCCTGTGCGGCATACCTGTCCGAGCGAGTTCGTCTTGATCTGCTGATTCTGACAATCACCGACCACTGCGCCTTGCCGGACAGGCACTGCTCAAGGATAGGGGCTACCTCAATGCTGGAACGTCTTTTCAAGCTCTCCGAGCACGGTACCAATGTGCGTACCGAAGTCATCGCAGGATTTACCTCCTTCCTCGCGATGGCCTATATCATCTTCGTGGCTCCCTCGATGCTGGCCTCCACCGGCATGGATCACGGTGCCGTGTTCGTCGCGACCTGTCTGGCGGCAGCCATCGGCTGTCTGGTCATGGGGCTCTACGCCAACTACCCGATCGCGCTGGCACCGGGCATGGGGCTGACGGCCTTCTTCACCTACACGGTCGCCGGTCAGATGGGCGTGCCCTGGCAGGTCGCGCTGGGCGCGGTCTTCCTGTCCGGGGTGAGCTTCTTCCTGCTCTCCGCCTTCAAGATTCGCGAGTGGATCATCAATGCCATTCCCGCCTCGCTGAAGACCGGCATCGCCGCGGGCATCGGCCTGTTCATGGCGATCATCGCCCTGCAGGGCAGCGGCATCGTCGTCGACGCCCCGGGCACGCTGGTCACGCTGGGCGATCTGTCCTCGCCGGCGGCCATGTATGCACTGCTCTCGTTCTTTTTGATCGTCGCGCTGTCCTACCGCAAGGTGATCGGTGCGGTGATGATCGGCATACTGCTTGTCACGCTGCTGGCGACCCTGACCGGCAACAACGACTTCCACGGCTTTGCCTCGATGCCGCCGAGCATGCTGCCGACATTGGCGGAGCTCGATATCGCCGGCGCCTTCAATCTGGGCATGGTGTCGATCATCTTCGCCTTCCTGTTCGTCGATCTGTTCGACACCTCGGGCACGCTGATCGCCGTCTCCCAGCAGGCTGGCCTGACCAATGAGCGTGGCCACCTGCCGCGCCTGGGACGGGCCTTGATGGCAGACTCCAGTGCCACCATGGTCGGCTCTGTCATGGGCACCTCGAACGTGACCAGCTACATCGAATCCGCCACTGGCGTGGCCGCCGGCGGACGTACCGGCCTGACGGCCGTCGTCGTTGCCGGCCTGTTCCTCGTCAGTCTGTTCCTGTCGCCGCTGGCGACCTCGATTCCGGCCTTCGCCACTGCCGGTGCGCTGCTGTATGTCGCCTGCCTGATGACGGGCGGTCTGGCACGCATCGACTGGAACGACATTACTGAAGCGGCACCGGTGGTGATCGCCACCTTGGTGATGCCGCTGACCTACTCGATTGCCAACGGGATCGCGCTGGGCTTCATCAGCTACGCCGTGATCAAGCTGTTCTCCGGCCGTTATCGTGATCTGAGCCCGGGGCTGGTGATTCTCGCCATCCTGTTCGCCTGCAAATACCTGTTCCTCGACGGAGCCCTCTAATGAGCATCTACAGCGACTACATCAAGTCTGTCATCCGTACCGTGCCGGACTGGCCCCAGGAAGGCGTCAACTTCCGTGACATCACGCCGGTGCTGCAGAACTCCGCCGCGTTCCGCAAGCTGATCGACTCCTTCGTGCACCGCTATCAGGAGATGGAAATCGACGCCATCGCCGCCATCGATGCGCGTGGCTTCATCATCGGTGCTCCGCTGGCCTACGAGCTGGGCTGCAGCTTCGTGCCGGTGCGCAAGAAGGGCAAGCTGCCGTTCAAGACCATCAGCGAGACCTACTCGCTGGAATATGGTGAGTCCACCGTCGAGCTGCACTCCGATGCCTTCCGTGAAGGCGATCGCATCCTGGTGATGGATGACCTGATCGCTACCGGCGGCACCATGCTGGCGGCCTGCAAGCTGATCGAGCGCACCGGTGGTGTGGTCGTCGAGACGGCAGCCATCATCGATCTGCCGGAAATCGGCGGCTCCGCGCGCATTCGTGAAGAAGGCCACAGTGTCTTCGCGGCGTGCAGCTTCACCGAATCCGAGTAATGCCGGCTTGACGCGATGGCCCTGTCTTCTGGCAGGGCCATCGTCGTTGCTGCGGGCAGTGAATCTGAGGCCCTTGTCCACGCTCCGGCGTGGCTGAGTGGATCTTCCCCTTGTGCGGTGGCGCGCCAGCCACCATGCTTTCCTTCTGTTTCGTCATTGCGAGTGACCCACATGTCTTCCGAACGCTACCACGACCACTTCATCGTCTCCTGGGACCAGCTGCACCGTGATGTGCGCGCGCTGTGTCACGACCTCAGCGGTCGCGATTTCAAGGGCATCATCGCCATCACCCGCGGTGGCCTGATTCCGGCCGGCCTGATCGCCCGCGAGCTGGGTATCCGCCACATCGATACCGTGTGCATCAAGAGCTATCACGACCACATGGAGCAGGGTGGTCTGGAAGTGGTCAAGGGCGTCGACCACGACGGTGACGGCTGGCTGCTGGTCGATGACCTGGTCGACACCGGCAACACCGCACGTGCGGTGCGTGACATGCTGCCCAAGGCGCACTTCGTGACCGTCTATGCCAAGCCGGAAGGGCGTCCGCTGGTCGATGGCTTCATCACCGAAGTGCCGCAGAACTGCTGGATCCAGTTCCCGTGGGACATGGGCATCGCCTACGTCGAGCCGATCGCCGAGCAGCTCAAGAAGCAAGAGAGCGATAGCTGACATGCCGTTGGAGACTGCCGCGACTGGCCGCTCCGAGGTGCTGCCTGCCGATTGGCAGGCGCATCTTGGCCAAGAGTTTCAGGCTGACTACATGCAGCGCCTGCGCGACTTTCTGCGCGCCGAGAAAGATGCCGGCAAGATCATCTATCCGCACTCCGATGACTGGTTTCGTGCCTTCTGGCTGACGCCGCTCTCCAACGTCAAGGTCGTGATCCTCGGGCAGGACCCGTATCACGGCCCGGGCCAGGCGCATGGACTGTGCTTCTCGGTACGCCCCGGCGTACGCCCGCCGCCTTCGCTGAAGAACATCTACAAGGAACTGGCCACCGATGTCGGCGTCGAACCCGTCGATCACGGCTTCCTTGAAAGCTGGGCGAAGCAGGGCGTCTTGCTGCTCAACAGCGTGCTGACCGTCGAGCAGGGCAAGGCCGCCTCGCATCAGAAGCAGGGGTGGGAGCAATTCACCGACCGCGCCATCGACGTGATCAATCAGCACTGTCAGGGTGTCGTCTTCCTGCTCTGGGGCAGTCATGCCCAGAAGAAGGCCCGTGCTGTGGACACCCAGAAGCACATGGTGCTCCACGCGCCGCACCCATCCCCCCTCGCAGCGCACCGCGGTTTCTTCGGCTCTCGCCACTTCTCGCAAGCCAATGCCTGGCTGGAAGCGCGTGGAAAAAAACCGATCGACTGGCAGTTGCCTTCCAGTGAGTAAATATCATCCCTAGAACGTCATCACGGACGGAGCAGACCATGTCTACATTGGAAGTCGATGGAGTTTTCTGCATCAGCCTTGTCGAGCGAAAAGATCGACGTCAAATGCTGCTTGAAGAGTTTGCGCCATTAGGCCTTGATATTGAGTTCTACCTCGCTGAACGCGACTCTGAAGACCCTGAGCGAGGTTGCTATGAGTCACACCAAGCCTGTGCGGCCATGGCCATCGAACGAGGTTATGAAAGAGTCTTAATCTTGGAAGATGATGCGACGTTACTAAACTTTAAACATGAAGTGATACGTCGGGCTAATACTTTTTTAAAACTCAAGCAGCCTGAGATTTTATATCTCGGAGGCATGCTGGGGCGTATGTGGTTGATCCCCTTTCCTAATATTGTACGTGCGCGACTAACAGGCACACACGCATATATACTTTCACGACAAGGGTGCATGAATCTGGTAAGGCAAAAGTTTTCTGGCACTCCGATCGATACGCATTATTGTAATGTAGTGAAGTCTTATTCAGTTTATCCAATGCTTTCGGCTCAACAGCCAGAAGATGAGGTGAAAAGCGATATCGTTGAGAATCGCGTCAAGAGAAAAGGGGGGGCTAGTGTTAAAGACAAGCGTTATTGGGATAATAATTTCTCGAAACAGCCTAGTGCACTAAAAAGAGACATCTGGCGTACCCTGTGTATGCGATGGCTGTAAATGTACAGTGATCTTTCTATTTTATTATCCCGGATATAAATCTACAGATTTCTGATAATCCGGGATAAGCATATCGATTAATTGAGGTTATGCTGAGTATCCTAGTTTGCTTGAAACTTCTCTCACTCTTGACATGATGTAGATAGATTGCTCTTTGTTGAATATTTTTTTCCATCCATCTTTATTTGGTTTTATCGATTGGCTTACTTGCTCTTCGCGCACTTTCATGTTTCTTTTTTGAGAGGTTTTACTGTATATAGTGTCTTTGGGTTCTAGAATGCTATTATTATAAGTATAGCCCAAAAAGTTTAGCGCAGCCTTGAGTACTTTTTCTGGTTCCTCTGTGAGCTCTTCATATTTCACGAATAGTACATTTTTTTTATTTTGTAGCTCCAGAGCTTTGGAGTTATCATAATTCCATCTGTCGATGCAGTATTCTATATCTCCAAAGCGTTTATACAGAGAAGCTATCGTATCCAGAGGGTTTCGTGTCATGACAATGAATTTATTGTTTGTTAATACCTTTTGTACACGCTCATAAGAATATATATGCTTTGGTGTTTTTTCCAAAACGCAGCTTTGGCCATATGATTCAGCAAAATAATTCCATTCACGTAGAATCGCCTTGATTGATGAAAGTGAATGACGTCCTTGAGATAATACGCCAGTTTCTCTACCAATCCCGAGGATATCTGTATGGTTGCTCAGCTTTGCGGCCATTAGCGTTGTGCCGCTATGGCCGCATCCGACAATGAAGGTGAATAATGTATCGGTTTCTAAGGGTTTCGAAAAATATGATGGCAATGCATTATAGCCTTTCTTTATATAATGCTCTACGTACTTGCCTCGTGTGACTTTATGTTTTACCAAGCTTTTTATGATCATCTTTTTCGACCGCGCATTCATATTAAGTGTTTGGTGCTGTGCTTTGGGCATCAGCATTTTAGTTGAGAATATATGACTTTGCCTGCAAAGTGATGAAATTACAATGCTCTATATGTGGTTTCATGGTTTTTGCATAGAGTAGTTTTTAGTCGTGAGTATGTAGTGGGGTGAACAGGTTGAAGAATGAGATATGAGCGACACCCCAAATATACGTGTTGAATATATTTTTTTAATTGCGTATTGGTATATGTGTTAGATTCTAATCATGGTTGGCGCTTTAGTTTCGTGCCAACCATGATTAGCCTTCTTTATGTGCATCAATCAATTTTTTGCTCATTTTTTTTCTTTTTTCGTAGAGAAATAATTTCTGTAGTGATGTATAGAACTTTATTTTTTTGTGTAGTGCCGTTTTCTGGCTTTTAATCGGCCATGGGGTCTTGTTGCGATAAATTTTGTATAATGTTTTCAATGGATGTAAGCTATGAACATCCCAAGGTTTACTGTTTTTTCCCATATAGTGAACCATGATCGGTTCCTGAATTGATTTCAAGAATTCATTTTTTTCCCTATGCTGTTCGTTCATACGCTTTTCTAAAATTTTATAGGCAGGTCGTTGAGCGTTCCAAGTCAATGGAAGACGATACCATTCCCCTTGGGCGACTTTGTTAATTGCGCATTGTTCATTGTGTGCACACAATTCAGGGTGAGCTAATAAAAACTCCAGCCCTCTCTTTCCTATTTTTTCTTCTTTCCACTGCTTTATATTGATAAGCATTAATCCACAGTTGAAGTAATCACCTTTTTTCAAACCAAGGCGACTATATGGAGATCTACCGATATTTTCCACAGCAGCAATTGTGAAACTTTCCCCACGGGTTTCACTATATATATCCAATAAATCGCCAACGACAACAGTGTCACAATCCAAACATAGAACTAGTTCTTCATCATCAAGCAATTCATCAAGGTAAAATCTGAAGTAAATTGACTTGCCGTAGCGCTTTATTTTCAGGCCACTAAATTTACTGTCGTCTAGATAAACAAATGCCACATGAGATCCATATTTTTCTATCATGGATGTCAATGTTGCTCTTGTGTCTGCTTTGAGCCCAGCGTCACCAATGATAAATTTGAGTTTTTCAGGCTCTTTACAATTGATGATTGCCGATATGATAGTGGTAGCAAGATGCGCGGAATAATTTTCATCGCATGATATAAATATAGGTAGCATTAATTCCTCTCGTGTAACATACTTTTGATATCTACATATGATAATGTTTGTGTGCTTTCTAAGCAATGCTGTAAGGTTGTCTCCATGAATAGTTACTGTTCGGTTACGAAAA
>CETM01457074.1_pt1 | contig 12600 bp, 12 predicted proteins | sample 361451 | NCBI WGS metagenome assembly CETM01 (sample SAMEA2622690, study PRJEB7988) | marine metagenome | isolation source: saline water (ENVO:00002010), including
TTTTAAGGGCTGTACCATATGCACGTGAGAACTCTAGCTCTTTAAAGATTTTCCTTCTAATACTTGGTATAGATGTTGCCCCGCAACATGCAAATGTAGCATCTCTACTGGAGTAGCCAGATGTAATGCCTTCTTGCTTATTAGTCTCTCCAATCAATCCTGTAGCTCTCAAGTCTTTTAAATGCTGATTATCAAAAGGAATGGGCTCAACTAAACCAGTAATAGGATTCAGGTAATAACGAATATTTGTATATGCCAAAGAATGCTGATATCCATATAGATCGGCCACTGCATAAGCCTTTGCCATTAAATCAATATCAAAAACCTCAGATGCTGACATCTCGCCACTAAGAAATCCTTTTATAAGTCTTTCTGCTCTTCTTAGTAGACGCCTACCAGACTTTGTCTGAATATAATTATCAGGTTGATAGAAAGATATGTTATGTATAACTCTATCTATCGGATTTTCTCTTTTCGAGAACTTGAATATAGGCCCTTCTCTTCTGCCATTATTCTCAATCAATCTTTTCTCAAAATTCTCTTCAACCGCATAAACAGGATAATTCTTACCATTAATTACAACTGGCTGAAAAAAATATCTTGGAGATATGACTCCGTTATATCGCATAAGCTTATGAAAATACCACTCATCCATGAACTCTCTATGTTTTGGATGTTGAATAGCGAATTTCTTCATACCAAAGACAGTGTTAGAGTCTCTAATATTTAATTTGTAAGACCAAAAGTTTTCTCCTTTCCAATGGCTGGGCAGAACCCCTTTTAACTTTAATTTCACACGATATGTTTTGTCCCCCAAGCCTGCTATTCCATTAACCCAATCATTTTCACCTGGGAAAAGTTCCCCAATTTTCAATGCTTCTTGTCTTTTTCTTGCGATAGAAAGATAATCTTTATGCTTTAGATCTATAATTAATGGGTTGATAGGCAGCAGTCTTCCTTTTAAATAGTTAATAGGCGTTCTTATATTTGTACTCAAAAGAGGTCTCAACACTCTGCCAAAAAAACCACTCTTGACTTGGTATGTAGTAATACCAATCAATGTTGACGTATAACCTAAAAGAGCCACTAAGAGCAATAGCTTATTATTCCTCCTGATTCCAAAATGCTCAGTTACTCTTTTTTTCATCATTAAGCTCTGGTGATATAAGAAGAAGGTATATCCGACATGAGGGGGGAGAGCGTCTCATATGCAACAATAATCTAACACTATTAGTACACCAATATCTGTGACCAAATATTTAACATTAAAACGATAATTCAACATAATAATAATCATTTCATTAAATAGGATACTTTCCTCTAACTGACAAAATGGTAGAAATAAATGGTATCAAGAAAACATATAAATGTTCTCTTAGGTCAAACAGCTCAACTTATGTCATCTGATATGGATTAGTAAAAAAGAAAGCTAAAAATATTATTCATTTAATTCATCGGTTAAGTATTGCTTTTCTCTGAGATAGATAGTCGCATTATTAAGTTACTATTGAGATGTGCCATGCGTTGCGCATGGCATCCATAATTTCCCCATTTTGTGCACACCTAAGCAGCCAAATTTTTTAGCTTCGATTTCGGCCTGTTGTCTTGAAGGAAAGGCATAAATATTCTTTGATGACGTGCTTCTCTCAATATTCTGTTGAAAAGCTGCTCCTTCTGGACTCCAAACCTTTAATCCCATTGTTGTTATTCCTGCTGAGAAAATACCCATTCCTACAATTGAAGCATTCACAACTCCCATCGCAACAACCCCAAGAGATACTACTCCCATTGGAACTATCCCTATAGTGACAATACCCATGGGGACTATTCCTATAGATATAACTCCAAGAGGAGCAATGCCAATTGCAATCTTTTTAGGTTTACTTCCGCAGTGTGACGGGCCTTCTGTCTTTTTATTGTCTATTGTATTAGTCATAATAAAAATAAGTAAATTTTCTAGTGATTATGGTGATTCATTTGACCGCCATGATTTGGAAAGTTTTCATGGGTATTGCAAGGCATCCACTTGTCCCCCATTTGGTGAGCTCCAGTACAATTGAAATCATCTGCAGCTTCCTCGGCGGCAGCTTTGCTATCAAAAAGAGCAGGCTGACTATCATTTGATGGTTTAGTTGAACATCCTGCCAAAAGAAGCATGCCCACTAGGACTTGAGTTAATAGACTTCTATTCATTCTAACGTTTGGGAACATCTTCGTAATTTAAGGCTTTTTTATATTTCTGTCATTTATAAAATTGTAAAGATTGGATTTACAGACCTTTTAAAGTAAATCAACCAAAGTGGAAGCAGAGTAAAGAAAAAGGGATAATATAGATTATAATTTTCAAACCAATCAAATGTCACTTACAAAATCTATTAAAGCCAATATCAAGAATTATAATTAATCCTATATATAGAAACAAAAATGCCTGAAAACTTTAAAAATCTCAGCGCTCAGCAAATTGAAGAGTTAATTAAATCATCTGATTTAATTTCTGAAGAAGAGGAAAGAATGCTCAAGGACAAAATAGAGGAGAATGAAAGGCAAAAAAGGGAGAGAAGAATAAAAAATAAGCCAAATTACAAACTGAAAAGGTCTCCAATTGAAATAATAAACCGGTTACTATTTTTTATTTTCATTGGAAACTTTTTATTCTCTTTTGTATATATCTATAATTACAATGTCTGGTGGTTCTTGCTTTATATATTTAGCGCTTTCTCTTGTATTCTATATACCCCTAATAGAAAATCTCTTAAGGAATTAATTGCTGCCTGGCCTAATATAGAAGATATCTTAAAAAGAAGTAGTCTTTGGAAAAAGTAATAATGGTTCTAATCAGAAATCAAATCAATTAGTGTCTTGATTTAATCTATTACTCAAACATGCTTTAAGGATACCCAAGCCAAAAATTATAAATGCAGATGTAACAAGAAGAATAATATAAGGTACTTGAAGAACCTGAATATCTCCATTTAAAATCTGTTCAATTCCAATATTCTGAAGCCCTTTAAGGCTAAAACCACCTGCCACAAAAGGGATATCGGATATAATTATACTTATAATTAAAGACGGCAAAAATTTTCTCCATGGCAATTTTGTAAATCCTACTGCATAACAAACAAAATCAAACCATGAAGTCATGAGAAATCCTGTCATCAAATAAATATTATTTTCTAAATATTTATCTCCAAAATGCTCAATTCTACGCATTTGTTTTACTCCAAGTAATTTACCCACAAAACCTTTGCCATAATTTCTTGAGATATAGAAAGAGCTTGAACAAGAGATAAAATCAGCCCAAAAAATTATAAATAAGCCTAGAGGTATTCCATAAAAATAACCAGCAATTACAGAGCAATAAGTCCCAGGAAGTATGGGGATTAAAATACTTATAAAGCGCAATATGAAAACAACGAAAGGAATATAAAAAGAAAAATATTGGTTATCGCTTTGATCAATGTTAACTAGTGAATTTATTTGATTAATATCAAAAAAATGATAGGTTAATATAAAAAATAAACCAATAAAAATTAATATTATAAATCTAAAATATTTTTTTGAAATTATTTTTTCCATTATTAAATAAACTAACTTTTCGGAATTTCTTCATTAATCAAGTTTACCAGAGTATTTAGATCATCTTTAAAAAGCAAGAGTGTTTTTAAGTCACTAAATCCATTGGTTCTTAATGCTGAGACAAAAGAAGGTCTCATTCCCAATATATTTTGCTTAGGCTGAATATCATCCTCATACAAACATGAAAGTTTAGATAATAATAATTCATATTTAGTGCATTCAGATTGATTTGGAAACAAAGTTCCATCAATAGCCTTAATTTTAATTTGACTAGTACTCCTTAAAAGGAATATTGCCAAAGAACCGACTCCTATAATAAGAATAATACCAATGAAAATTAGAGGTCTATCCATCTGATATTTGAGTATTTAGATACCTGAAATGATTTGAAATTATTGTAAGCTTTTTTTCCACACTAATGCTTTCGGGAAAGATAAATTTGAAACAAAAAATCAAGCTTAAGAGCTAAAATCGAATAAAGATCAAAAATCATTAATTTTCTAATCATTTGCCTTACAAAGTTCAAGGCCATTCTCATACTTCTTGCAATACCAACCACTTTGATCAGCAAAGTCTAGTATCAAAGACTGAGTAGTGTTGTCAGAATCCCATCCAGGGTCAAGTGGGTTTAGAAGTATCACGTCAATATCTTCTAATATTGCATCATCAAAAGAACCTATTTTCGCGTAGCGAATTGTTTTTCGATGACTTAAATGTGGAGCAATATAACTTGTAGTAAGAACTCTCTCCTTGCTAGAAACATTTTCAATAGCAGCATTTATATCTTTAAGCTGATGAAGCCTAGATAAATATGGTCCAGTAAAAAAGTATGGTTTCGCAAGTGCAAACCAACAGATAATAATCCAATAAAGTTTAAACCATCGCATCCTATTACTTATCTTATAGTTAAGCACATCAATAACAGAAATAACCCCAATTAATGCAATAGGTAGATTATAATGATGTATTAAAGTTCTATAAGATGGATTAGCTGAGAAAAAATTCAAACAAGCTAATGGTATCCAAATCGAAATAGTTTTTATTGAATTTTTTTTCCAGAAAGGTATGAATGGTAAAGAGATTAATAATATGTATATCAAGCCTCCTGAATAATCTATATTAATACTTGTTTCAGGATTTATAAATGTTAAGTAGAAAGATTTTAATGCCCCTTCAGTCGCTCCGAAGTGTCCTCCAGAAATACTACTTAAGAAAGGATATAAGAAAAATTTTAGAAATAAAAGCCAACAAATTGAAATTAAAAAAGCAAAGCATGACCATTTCCATCTTTTCCTAAGTGCCTGCTCAATCCCAAAACCTGCAACTAAAAGAACTAAACCATCTCTACATCCTAAAATTAAAAAAATCATTGCCAGCCATGGTAGAAAAAGATTAGCTCGATTCAATAAAAAACAAATTGCTATCCCTGGCATAGCCCAAACTTCAGGATGGAAATCAAATAAATTTGCATTAAAAACAACAGGTTGTAACCACCATAAAAAGCAAATAATCCATATATTTTGATTTGACAATCCTTTCTGCTTTGAAAGAAGCCAGAGAGGAACAGATGTGAAGCTTAGGGCAAAGGCTTGTGAAACAAAAAGTAAGTTTGAACTTGGATATAGTTTATATAAAGGTGAGAATAAATATAGAACCCATGCTGCATGATCACTAAGTACATGAACTTTCGCCATAGATGATATTGCCAAAGAATCTTGACCTATCAACCAAAGCCATTGATCAAAAAGGCCAAGATCATAAACATTACTTTGATAAAGATTATGTCTAAGTATAGAGCAAATTGATAATGATATAGTAATTATCAATGAAACTATTAACAATGAAAAAGGAATCTTCTTTTCAATATTATTTTTTTTTGAAAAATCAATTTTATTGGCAATCATTCTCTAGATTATCATCTAATAAATTGAATCATAATATCATATCAGGTTTCATGATTAAAGTTAATTTAAATCTCATTAATACTTTTACTCCAAGTTTAAATTCAATCGCATAGCGATATCAGAAGAGAAAATATTTTTAGGATCTAAAGAAGATCTTATTGATTTCCATTTAGCCAATGTAGAATATGTTCTCTCAAAAACTTCAGGGGATTGACGAGAATCTTTTGCTAGGTAAATCCTGCCTCCTGCTGATGCCACCTTCTCATCGATTTGACATAAAACGGATAGAAGATCAGATGATCCGGCAGGAAGATCTATCGCAAGTGTCCAACCGGGTTTTGGGAAAGATAAGAAGCCAGGGTTTTCAGGGCCAAAGCGTTTTAAAACCGTCAGGAAGCTTTGGGCCCCAACCCGTCTGAGTGCCTCAAGTGTGTGAGATATCAAATAGGAGCCCTTATCCGGAACTACAAATTGATATTGAAGAAAACCCGAAGGGCCATATATTCGATTCCAGTCTTTAATACCATCTAATGGATGAAAATAAGAAGCTATTCCTTGGAGCTCCCCTTTAGCTGACTTCGGAGACCTTCTAAACCAAGCTTCATTAAATGCCCTGACAGTTAATTTATTAAGTAAACCATTAGGAAGGAAAGTTGGAGCACCACCAATTGCCTGAGGATTGTAGTAAAGGGGATTATCCTTATTAGGCTGATTCAACTGCTCTAAAAAAGCGTGATCTCCATTAGTCAGAATACCTCTTCCCTTATAATTGAGGCTATCAACCCACGCCACACTATAACGATATAAACTATCACCTTCAATCATCGCTGCCATTAAAGAATCAAGATCATTAAACCTAAATGTATCAACACTTATCAAGGATGTATCTATAGGTATCAAGGTAAAAGTTGCTTCAATAATTACACCAGTCAATCCCATCCCCCCAACAGTTGCCCAGAACTTAGAATATTCGGAATAATCGTCTTCATTTGGTGTAAGTTCCACTAAATCACCATTACCATCAACAATTAAAATTCGACTTATATGATTCCCAAAACTTCCATCAGCATGGTGGTTCTTTCCATGAACATCTGCAGCAATTGCACCCCCAACGGTGACATTTCTAGTCCCTGGCGAAACAGGCAAGAAAAACCCTCGAGGAACAACTAATTCTAAAAGCTTGCCAAAGCTAACTCCACCGCCAACAGTAACGGTGCTATTTGATGAATCAAATTGAATTTGATTGAAATAATCTAAACAGATTACTGAACCATTTTTTAATTGGGCAGCGTCACCATAAGAACGACCTAAGCCCCTTGGGATAAGAGAATAAGAGGAAGCATTACTTATTATTTCTTGAATAGATTCGAGAGTTTTCGGGGTGATAATTTCAACCTCAACAGGAGACATTCGTCCCCAGCCAGTAATAGTTTGTTTCTGTATTCTCATAATCTATTAGGCATCCAAATTAAAGATCAAAGACGCGAGGCGATAAAGGGAGGAAGACTTTTAAAAATTCTCATAATTATCGACCACCACCAGGGGAGATATTCAAACCCTCTTCTATTTGGTCTTCTCAATAAGAACTTAGCGACAAGGAGAGGACTAAGACAAATTAGTTTAGGAGCCTTTCCCTCTGTCATTCTTGTATCTAAAAAACCTGCTTTTATTATTCTCACTGAAAATGGTTTTTTATAGCATCTTAAATATAAACCTTCACAATAAATATTTAGTGCAGCTTTAGCCGCACAATAATGATAATTTGAAGGCTTAGCTCTATCCGAAGCAACAGATGAAAATACCCATAATCTAGAAGATTTTTGCAACCTCTCTTCAGTTACAATTGAAGTAATCCATGTAATTAAACCAGTATAGTTAGCAGCAGTAATCTTCAATGCTTCTGAAGACTCATTTTGCGCCAAAATTGGATCACCCAAAGAGCCTGCTGTTACAAGATAAAGGTCAAAATCATCAATATTTATAGACTTTTTGTTCTTAATTTCAGAATCATCAAGCAGGTCAGTTTCTTCCATAGTAACAACGGAATCAAACTCTTCTTTTAATTTAGAGGCAAATAGATTACATCGAGGAATATCTCTGGAGACGAGATGAAATCTTCGACAACCTCTCTCTGCTAAAGACAAACAAATAGCCTTTGCGATCTCACTAGAAGAACCAATCACATGAACGCTTTTTATCAACGGTGATCTTGAAAATTTCATAATCATTGTTTTTTTTTTACTTAAATCTTCTCTTGATAGGTAATTAATTTTAGCTGTCAAGATGATTTTTTTCTTATTAGTAAATCTTTTGAGCACACTAGGCAAACCGTCCCAAGAAGAGTTGCGAACCATAGAGTAAATAACCTTATGAGTAACGTTGCAGATGTCGCCATATCAATTGGTACACCTTTGACAGCCAACATAGTTACAGTACTAGCTTCTGTAGTCCCTAAACCGCCTGGTAGCATTGAAATAGCACCAATTAAACCTGAAAAAGTGTGAGCAAGAGTAGCGCCTCCAACTCCCAAACCTTCTACATCCATTCCAATTAGTAATAACCAGAAGCTTAATCCTTCGCAAAGCCATGCAAAAGCAGACAATGAAATAACTAGAAGAAAAGCCCTTAATTTAAACAATGACTTTATAGCGCAATAGAATTCGTCAACTTTTAAAAAACTTTTCTTTGATATAAATTTATTTATTACTTGAGAGATAAATATTTTGTGAACATTTAATCTAATAAAGCAAATTAAAATGATAGGTAGGATTAGCATATAAAATGGATGAATATTGATAAATTGTTCAAAATATTTTGGAGCCCAAATCATAACAAACAAAACAACAGCAAGAGCATCAAAAAGTCTCTCTAACAATAGAGATATAAATGAATCAGAAAATGAGATGTTATATTTTCGATTTAATATATATGAACGGACTAATTCACCAGTTTTGCCAGGGGTTGCAGTAAATGCATATGAGCCCATCCAAACCCTAGCATCAACTAAAAAGGGAATACTTATACCAAAGCATTGCAAAATAATTCTCCATCTTATAAATCGTAAAAAATAGCCAATAGAAACCAATAATAGACAAAAAGGAATTTTTATGTATGCATTTTCTACTAAGTTAAATGTGTTAATATAATCTAATTTAAAATAAAAAAAAGCATATAATAGAAAAGCAATTGCGATAATTGGCAGAGAACTTAATAATGAAAAGTCAGGATAATCTTTAGGTTCATTTTTAAAACTCATGTAATGTGGATAATCAGCCAACTGAAGCAACTCTTTATCCCCATCCCTATTACCATAAGCTTCTATTTCCATTGATTTCAAGGGGCCATATTTTTTAATTAATTTATCTACTTTCTCCTGACCTTTACAATTCCGACCTTTAATCATTGGATACCATTTATTATTTTCTCTATGTAATTCAGTACATATCAAATCTACATCAAGATAGTCAGCCAATGGCAATAAAATCATATTAGTACTCGCTGAGCAAAGAACAACAAGATCGCCACGACTTTTATGATAATTGATACGAGACAATGCTTCTGGACGGATTGCCTTCAAAAGGAATGGCAACAGCCATTTATATTGACCTATACTCTCTTCTTGATTAAACTTTTCGCAGACAGAAAAGACAGATAAAATTTTCTCCTTAAATTGCTTAGTTCTTATGATTTTTACTTTCCATTTAACAAACCATATTAAACATATAAAACTCCTAATAAATATGTTGAATATACCTTGAGATTCTTGAATAGCAATAAATAAGCTATCTCTCTTCAAAAGAGTTTGATCTACATCAAAAACTGCTATCTTCATACTCAACTAACAAGACGAGTAATTAACCCAATCAATATCGTTGTTAAGAGCCAAGCTCCGACTGTCAATCTAATGCCTCGATCACCAAGTAAAATCTCCTCGGGATTCTCACTAGTTCTTAAAGGCTTAAAAACTTTTCGTCTATCTGATTCATCTGGATCACTTAAAAATTGATATCTAAAAATCCCTGCTAAAACGAATGGAACAGTTAAAAGCATCCAGCTAGTTTCAGCTCCCCCAAGAGAGGGACCTGCAGCCCAAAGAGAATAAGCAATAAAAGAGCTAGTTGCTACTAAGCTTTCAAGGCGAAGAAGTAATGGCAAAGAGTATCTTTGTAAAACTTCCCGAGTAACAATTCCACTTTGCAGAGAAGAACGTAACTCGGCTTTCCTTTTCTCTAAGGCAAGGAACAATGCCAATAAACCAATGGTCAAAAGGAACCAAGGAGAAATTTGCAATCCACCAGCGACTCCACCAGCAATTGCCCTCAGTAAAAAACCAGCTGCGATGCAAAAGACATCTAGCAATGGCTCCTTCTTAAGCTTAAAGCAATAAGCAATTTGAATAAGAAAATATAAAAGGATCAGAGAGGCCATCTCTCTCGAGATGCATAATGCAATTAAAAAACTTAAACTTAATAAGATAAATACAATAATAAATGCAAATTTTGTTCTAATCAATCCAGAGGCTATTGGTCTATTTTTCTTCAAAGGGTGATCTCTATCGTCGACAATATCTATCAGATCATTTATATAATAAATAGTACTCGAGATCAAACAAAATGAAAACAATGCTCCAACGGCATAAAACCAAACATCTGCATCAAAACGAAAACTAAAAAGAGGGGCGGCGAAAACCAACAGGTTTTTAGGCCACTGACGAGGCCTACATGCCACAACCACTGGTAGGAAGTTAGGAGCTTTAAACCCTTCAATCAAAACCTTTCTCATTATTAGGCAGCATGATTATTAGCATTATCAATTAAATGTGGAAAAAACGCACTTGAATTGCCAACATTATAATATTATATTAACAACAACTAGAAAAACTAGGGTTTATATGTAATGAGCTATATAGAATAAATTAAATTTCTAATTACTTTCTATATAACAAGAATATTTAGCATTTATCTATTGACACTCTTAATCTTAAAATATTTCATATTAATCAGTTGTTAAAATGATATGATACTTTCACTGCTTCAGAACCTACCCTTTTAAAGAAAGGGTGAATCTATTATTTATTATGAGAAGAGAATCATTTGGCAATTATTTTTCAATTACTCTTATACCAACAGTAGTTATTTTCATTTCTATAATTTTACTTAGCATAAAAGCAGGAATAGAGCCGGAATTGGTTCTTCGCGACATAATACAAACATGTTCTTTGCCAATTGGAGTCGGAATGATATCAAATATTGGTATCATCCTTTGGGCAAGCTCATCTGCTATAGCTGTTTTTACCAGCTTAAATCTTTCTTCAAACAAAAATAGAGCAAAAAATCTTCTTTTGATGGGAGGTATATTCTCTGCAATGCTTTGCTTAGATGACCTTTTTCTCCTTCATGATAGACATATTAGTCCATACCTCTTATACATAAGTTATGCAATAATAGCTTCAATAATGTTATCGTATTACTATAAATTAATATTTTCCATAGATAAAATTGCTTTTATATCTGCAATAATATTTCTTGGTTTGTCAATTTTCAGTGATCTCCTACAATGGATACTACCCTTTGGATATAAAAATGTTCAAATTTTTGAAGAAGGTTTTAAATTTTTGGGTATCACATCCTGGTTCACCTTCTGGGTAAAAGGATCCTCCAACATACTAAATAAACAAAACAATTAAATTACTTTTAAAGCAGCAAGAATGAAAATCTCTAAAAAAAAATTGGTTAAAGACTCAGAAAGTAGGCATCAAATTAGAACTCCATGGGGCGATTTAATCCCAAAAGTTGATCTTTTCCCAGTATTGTATTTAATACTATTATATGGAGTAATTTATTTCTTGCCATTTCAGGTATTTGAAGTTTGGAGAAAAGGAGAAGATGGCCCTTCTGAGTGGATTCAGTTCTCATGTTATTTCTTTTCATTTTTACTTTCGACCTATATTTTATGGAGGGATAGAAAAAGTTGCTCAAGCATTAATTGGATGATTTGGCTATTGATGACTATTTTCTATCTTTACATTGCCGGTGAGGAGATAAGCTGGGGTGAGCGAATAATTAATACAGGAATTGATTCAATTCGCGTAATAAACAATCAAGGTGAGACAAATCTCCATAATATGAAATTTGTTCAAAACTATCTCCACTTTTCTTTTATAAGTTCAGGGTTGTTCTTTGGTTGGTTTAGCTGGAAGATTTGGCCAAGTATTACTGCGTTCCCCTCACTCAAATATAGTTTATATTTTCTTTTTGTAGCTTTATTTTATACCTATTGGGATCTCTCTTGGATAACACTTGGAGAAAGAATCAGAAATGATCAAGAAGCAATTGAAATTTTAATGGCTATCGGTTTTTTTAAGCATTGCTGGGAATTTGTTTTTAATAAAAAGTCTATTTAGATATCTTCAATTTCTTGATTTATTAATTTAGATGCATTCCTAAGAGTTCTTGAGAGATTAATGAATCCTCTTGAATCAAAACACATTGTTCTACCTACATCTCGAAGAGCATGAAGTGTTGCCAATTGAACAGGACTTTGCTGAATCTCATTATTATTAATTTCCATTTTTGAAACAGGTTTACAATCCCAATCAGCTAACAAAACAATACTTTTATATGATGTAGCCCATAGACCTTTACCTTCTATCTTCTCGAGTCTAGTGAGAAATTGTTCTGCCTCTATTGGTCTGTTTTTTAAAATAGAGAGCAAAGATAATGACCATAATGCATCTTTATTCATACTATCAATTTCCAAAGTTTTATTTGCCCATTCATAGACTCTATTTTGGTATGAAAATCTTGGATCAAGTAAGTGCCAGATTGAAACCTTGGAAAAAATCCTGCTTACAGCCCTGGGACCATTTTCCATCTGCCTAGCAAGTCCAATAAATTCCGTATCTATTGTTTTCGAATTAGGAGCATCTAATCTTCTTCTCCATAACTCTAATTGCCTGCCTTCACTCCATTCCCAATTCCGAACTAACTGAAACCGTCCATCGGATCTAACTTTTCTACTTAATTCTCGTGCAGATTGTCTCCATGTTCCCTGATCACCATTTGCTAAAAGCCACCAACCACCATGATTAATAGCCTCTTCTGAATCTTCAGGATTAATT
>CETM01153329.1_pt1 | contig 12586 bp, 15 predicted proteins | sample 361451 | NCBI WGS metagenome assembly CETM01 (sample SAMEA2622690, study PRJEB7988) | marine metagenome | isolation source: saline water (ENVO:00002010), including
ATATAGTCTGATATGCCAGAATTACCAGAAGTAGAAGTAGTAAAACAATCGCTCAAAAAATATATATTAAATAAAAATTTATCAAAAATTATAGTTAAAAATAAAAAATTAAGATTTCCTATCCCTAAAAATATATCTAAAAAACTAGCTGATTTAAAAGTTGTTACAGTAAAAAGAAAATCAAAATACTTAGTTATAGAATTTCAAAAAAATTTGTTTTTGATAATTCATCTAGGAATGTCAGGTACCTTACATTTAGTAGACAAAAGTAATAAATTTCAAAATACTAATTTAAGCTTTTATCACTCCAAAAATCTACCACCAAAACATAACCATATTTATTTTTATTTTAAAAATTTAAAAATAATATTCAATGATCCAAGAAGATTTGGTTTTGTAAAACTTATTAAAGGAAAAATTAATTTAAACAATTATTTTGTCAAACTAGGGCCCGATCCGTTTGAAAATAATTTTAGTTTTGATTATATAAAAAAATATTTATTTAAGAAAAATAAAAATATTAAAAACATGCTTATCGATCAAAAATTTATATCAGGTATAGGCAATATTTATGCTAGCGAAATATTAAATTATGCAAAAATCAATCCTTTAAAATTATCTGGTAAATTAAATAATATAGAAATAAACAAAATAATTTTCTTTACTAAGAAAGTTTTAAGGCGTTCTATAAAAACTGGAGGTACGAGTATTAATAATTTTCTTTCAATAAAAGGTAACAAAGGTTCATACCAAAAGGAATTTAGAGTATATGATAGAGAAAATGAAAAATGTAAAAATAAATTATGTTCAGGTAAAATCTTAAAGATAAATATGTCAAATAGATCAACCTATTTGTGTAATAATTGTCAAAAATGAATAAAAAAATCAATTGACCATATAAAATAACCAAGCTATACAGTCGCGAAAATGGCAAACACAAAATCAGCAATTAAAACAAATAGAAGAATACAGAGACAAACTATAGTAAATAAATCCCGTAAAAGCAGATATAGAAATGCCATTAAAAAAATTAACCTTTTAATTGAAAAAAAAGATAAAAAGGGTGCGCTTAGTTACCTTCCAAAACTAAATTCAGAATTGATGAAAATAGCTAAAACTGGAGTAATAAAAAAACAAAATGCATCTAGGAATGTTTCTAGAATTACTAAAAGAATAAACTCTCTATAATTGAATCAACTTATTGTATCTAATTTATTTAGCTTATACCAAATGTGTAAGCAAACAAGTAAACAAACTTGATATAAATTTTAATAATTTTAATTTTACAACTTATAATTTTTTTTGATTCAATCTTAGATTTTATTTTTTTTAAAAACTATTTTTCAATTAAGGATTACATTTTTTTTATAAAAAAAAAATTATATCGTTGCATAAATTAATTATTTCAGATTTAAACAATTATCTATGAAGAATTCCTTAAATCAGAATTTAAATCAAAATGCTCAAGAAAATATCAAATGGGAACTAATTCAAGAAGACTTTAAAACTAAATTCGGTAAAGAAGTTTTTGAAAGTTGGCTAAAAAAAATGTCTCTCTTAGAAATAAATTCAGATAATCTTAAAATTTCCGTACCTACAAGATTTATAAGAGATTGGATTACCTCTAGATACTTGGATAATGTTATACAAGTTATCAAATCTCATAATAAAAATATTAATAGAATCGAATTTAAAATAAATTCTACAAGTTCAAATTTGTCTGACCAAAAAATAGATCCTAATGGGAATGAAAACAATAATGTAATAGATGCTAATGTGACATTTATTAAAGACTCATTTATTCAATATAATAGAATTGATCCAAATAAAAATTTTGAAAACTTCATAGTTGGTTCAAGTAATAGCTTAGCTTTTGAAGCCTCAAAAAAAATTACTGAAGCCTTTTCTAATTATAATCCTTTATATTTATATTCTGGAGTTGGTATGGGTAAAACTCACTTGTTAAATGCAATTGGTATAGAATTAAAAAAAGAAAAGAAGGTAATGTTTATATCTGCTGAGAGGTTCATGTATCATTTTGTAAAATCAATAAAATCAAATGAAATGATGAAATTTAAAGATTATTTTCGTAATACCGATGTATTATTAATAGATGATATTCAATTTATGAATGGAAAAGAAGCATTACAAGAAGAATTTTTTCATACATTCAGTGCGCTTTTAGATAAAGGATCTCAAATAGTATTAACAGCTGATAGACCTCCGAGTAAACTTAGCAGGATTCAAGAAAGAATTAGATCGAGATTTTCTGGTGGGCTAGTAGTAGATATTCAAAATCCTGATTTTAATCTTCGTTCAGAAATTATAAAGAGTAAACTTTCCGAGTTGAATATTATAAATGGCAATAATGTTGTTATATCTAATGAAATACAAAAATTTATTTGTTCTGAAATTAAATCAAGCGTACGAGAATTAGTGGGAGCATTAAATAGAATTGTTTCTTTCTCTAGAATTTACAACAGAGTTCCAAATCTTTCTGAAACGAGAATTATACTAAAAGATTTATTAAATATTTATGAAAATAAAGTAACCATTGATGGTATACAAACAATAGTTTGTAAGTTTTTTAAGATTAGTAAAAATGAAATGCTTTCTTCAAGAAGATCAAGATATTTAGTTAGGCCAAGGCAAACAGCTATATATTTAGCGAAAATGCTTACCTCAAAATCTTTACCAGAAATAGGAAGGTGTTTTTCAAATAGAGATCATACAACAGTAATTCATTCAGTAAAAACTATAGAAAAATTAAGAAAAGAAGATAATGAATTAAATATAAAAATCGATACTTTAAAGAGCAAAATTTTATATAACAAAGAAAATGAAATTTAGTGTAAATCAAAAAGATTTGCAAAACTCATTAAATTATTGCCAAGGGGTAATTGAAAAGAGAAGTACGTTACCTATTTTAGCAAATGTCCTACTAGAAGCTAAAAATCAAAATCTTAAAATTACCGCGACTGATTTAGATTTAATTTTCATACAAAATATTTCAAATATTGAGATATCTGAAGAGGGGGAAACCACCACATCTTGCTCCATAATGTACGATATTGTCAGAAAATTTAACAATGAAAAAAAAATTATTTTTAATTTAGTAAGTGAAAATAAAATTAATGTTGAGTCAGATAAAGCCTCTTTTAATTTAAATTGTTTAAAAGCTTCGGAATTTCCTATCACAGAAGCAAATTTTAGAGATAACGAATTCACATTAAATTCGAAAAAATTACTTAAACTTCTAAATAAATGTAAATTTTCTGTATCCAATGATGAGACAAGACATTATTTAAGTGGCATTTTCTTACATTTAACAGATAACGATAATAAAAAATTTTTAACCGCTGTAGCTACTGATAGTCATAGGATGGCAATTTCGAAAACTTTACTTGAAGATGAAATAAACTTTGAGCCAATTATACTTCCTAAAAAGACTATTTTTCAGTTATGTTCCCTTTTAGATGATTATGATGGTAATGTAAAAATATCAAATCTTAAGTCGAAAATTAAATTTGAGTTTAATAACATAATATTGATGTCAAAATTAATTGATGGAAAATTTCCTAATTATTTTCAAGTCATCCCAAAAGACAACCAAAAAAAATTGGAAATTGATTTAAAACCTTTCCTGACCTCTGTAGACAGAGTCGCTTCCGTCTCGCTTGATAAAAAAGATGGACTAAGAATGAATTTAAAAAATAATAACTTAGATCTATCAGTTAATAATAGTAATAGCGGGGACGGTAAAGAGAGTTTATCAGTTAAATTTGAACACGATTTAGATATAAGTTTTAATCCAAGATACTTAATAGATGTAGCTTCAAACATGGATGGTAATAAAATAGAAATATTTTTAAAAGAGTCTGGATCACCAGCTTTAATTAAGGATCCCTCAGATTTTGATAGTATATATGTTATAATGCCAATGAAAGGTTAACGAATATTTTCTAATTCTCTATAAAGATTTTCTTCAAGTTTTTTTATAAAATCTGCATTATCTAATCCCGGTGGAATATGCTCAAGTATGCTGACTGTTATAGTTTTATTTGTAGTTAGCTTACCAGACTTTGGCCATACATTGCCCGAATTTAAAGCTACAGGAATACACATAAATTTTAATTTTTCATATATTCTTGAAACACCTTTTTTAAAGGGTTGTTTTTCATGTACCAAAGTTCTTGTTGCTTGTGGAAAAATCAAAACAGGCCTTTTTGTTTTTTTACTTACTAAAATAATTTTTTCATAAAAACCTAAATTATCTCTGGTAATTTTGTCTCTATCTACTGCTATAGATCCAATTTTTTTTAAATGCCATCCAAATATAGGTATTTTTAATAATTCTTTTTTTAAAATAAAGATTGGATAATTAAAAACTGTTTGTAGAAAAAAAGTCTCAAATAATGATTGATGCAGTGATGCAATAAAAAAATCTGAATTTTTTGGAATATTTTCTATTCCCTTAATTTTTATTTTAACCGATAAGAATATATATAAACAAAATCTAATCCAATGGCCTAAAAATTTACCAGCAATTAAATCAATTTTTTGGGGTAAAATTAAAGCAGGAATAAAAAGTACACATATTAAAATGGTGCCCAAATAAAAAAAAAACTTAAAAATTATTCCTCTTATCATCAATTAAATAATATCTTCAAGTGACTCTTTTTTTTTGATCTCAAAAATTTTTGAATTCTTAATTAAAATTTCCTTAGCACTTGCTCTTAAATTATAATTCGAGCTTAAAACTTTTCCGTATGCTCCAACATCACAAATTACAATAATATCTCCCTCTCTTAGTCTCTGATATGATTTTACAGATAAAAATTTATCTGTTGTTTCACAAATAGGACCAACAAAATCATGTCTTTTAAAAACTTTATATTTACTTTTCTCAGAGGGAATTATTTTATGATAAGCTTTATAAAGAGCTGGTCTAATTAGATCGTTCATACCTGCGTCGACAATTACAAAATTTATCTTATTTGTTTTTTTTATGTAAATTATTTTTGCAAATAAATAACCAGTATCTCCAATTATAGATCTTCCTGGCTCAAAAATTATTTTAATATTATTATTTTTTTTTACAAATTTTTTAATTTGTTCAGAGTATTTTTTGTAATTGAGTTTTTTCTTGTTTTCCCCATAATTAATTCCCATTCCACCTCCTAGATCAACATATTCAAAATTAAATTTGGAACGATCTATTATTTTCTGAATAGCGTTAAGCATTTTTAAATATGGGATATGACTCATTATTTGACTTCCTATATGGACACTTAAACATTTAATATTTAAATACTTTGAATTTTTATAGTAATTAATCAATAAGATTACTTCTTGCGAGGTAAGACCAAATTTATTTGAGATTTTACCTGTTGTTATTTCTTTAAGAGTATTAGCATTTACATTTGGATTTAATCTAAGTCCAATATCAATTCTTTTATTTAATTTTTTAGCAACTTTTAAAATCGTTTCAATTTCACTTTTAGATTCTGCATTAATTAATAGTATTTTTTTTTTAGTTGCAAATTCTATTTCTTCATAAGTTTTACCTACACCTGAAAAAACTATTTTTTGTGTATTAATTTTGGCCTTGATTGCTGCAACTAGTTCACCTTTTGATACAACATCTGCTCCAAGACCTAATTTTGCAATTTCGTTTAATATCTTCAAATTATTATTAGCTTTGACCGCGAAACATATAATTGGATTTATTTTTTTAAAATTCTTTTGAAAATCCAAAATATTTTTTTTTATTTTATTATATGAATAGCAATAAGCAGGTGTTCCAAATTGATTAGTAATTCTATTTACTGATATTTTATCAATTAATAATTTATTTTTTCTGTAAATCATTTGAGTTCTAAAAAATTTAATTGTTAAATATTAGCTTTATCAGTTGTTCCATAGACTTTCATTTTAATCAAGCCTGTTTTTTGCTGATAAACTGGATCATCTTTCTTCCCACAGGAAAAAATTGGTATAAGCATAAATATAGTTATAATTATTTTTTTATACATTTTTATATTTTCTTACCATTTTCTTAATGTTTTCAAAAGATGTTCCTCCATATGATTTTTTTGAGTTTACTGATTTTTTTAGGTCAAAAATTTTCATTACATCTTCTTTTACTTTTGGCTCAATTCTTTTTAGTTCTTCCAATGATAAATCTGGAAAGTTTTTTTTGTTTTTTTCACAATAATTAACTATTTTTGCAGTTATTTGGTAGGACTTTCTAAATGGATAATTAAGATTTTTGACAAAGTAGTCAGCCAAATCTGTAGCGGTAATATATCCTTTATTCGCAAGATTTAACATTTCGTTTTTATTTACTGAGAAATTTTTTAAAACTTCATTTAATATTTTGATTGAGTCAGATAAGTTGTCGAAAGTTTCAAAAACTATTTTTTTATCATCCTGTAGATCTTTAAAATAGGATAGTGGCAAACCCTTTAAGATAGTAAACATAGAAAATAAATTACCATAAGTGTTGCCAACTTTTCCTCTTAAATATTCTAAAGGATCTGGATTTTTCTTTTGGGGCATTATTGATGATCCTGTAACTATATTATCATTTAATGTGATAAGTCTAAATGCGTCCGAATTCCAGATTATAAATTCTTCTGCAAGTCTAGATATATGCATTGCGCAAGTAGATGACGCAAAAAGAAAATCTAGAACAAAGTCCCTATCTGATACAGTATCTATAGAATTACCTGTTGGAACTTTAAATCCAAGCTTCTTTGTTGTAAAATTTCTATCTATATCAAATGAGGTTCCAGATAATGCACCGGAGCCTAGTGGATTTTCTTTAAGGCTTATAAAATTATTCTTTAGTCTTTTTTTATCTCTAGAAAACATTTCAGCATAAGCTAAAATATAATGTGCAAAAGATATAGGCTGAGCGTTTTTTAAATGAGTAAATCCGGGCATGATAGTATAAATATTTTTTTCAGCTATTTTTAAAATATTATTTATAGTTTGCTCTATCAATTTAATTAATTTTTCATTTGAATGTATCATCCAAATTTTCAAATCAACTAAAACTTGATCATTTCTTGATCTAGCTGTATGAATAAAACCAGCATCTTCACCGATTAATTCATAAAGTTTTTTCTCAATACTCATATGTATATCTTCATCTCGATAATCAAAAATATATTTTTTTTTTATAATTTGATTTTGTATTTTTTTTAATCCCCAAATAATTTTATTTTTAACCTTAAAATCTATAATTTTTTGTCTATTTAACATTTCTACATGTACAATTGATGCAATAATATCCTCTTTAAAAAGTCTTTTATCTACTTGAATAGAACTTGTGACCTTTTCAAAAGTTCCAGATGTTTTGCCTTTAATTCTTGTACCCCAAATGGGTTTATTTTTTTTATTCATAAAAATTACTTATTATTAAATGATTTAACTTATTTTTATCAATTGATTAAGTTTTAATCTTTAAAAAAATATGCAAAGCAAACAAGGGCAATAATCGCTATAAATTGTAAAATAACTCTCAATTGCATTAATTTGTTTGATGCCTTTTTAGAGCCACCTTTAAATAAATTAGCTATTCCAAGAATTAAAACTACAGCAACTAATAGCAGTAGAAATATAGAGACTATTTTGACTAAAGTTCCAGATAACATAGTGTGGTATATACATTAAAAATATGATTTATAAATAATTAATATTATGTCATTTTGCCTAGATACAACAATTGTAGCTCCTGAAAATAATGAACAAATTAAAAATGCAGTTATACTTCTTCATGGATATGGTGGAGATGGCAAAGATATAAGCTTATTGACATTAAATTGGAAAAGATTTTTAAAAAATACAGTTTTTCTATGTCCAAATGGACACGAAAAGTGTGAAATTAACCCAGTAGGTTTTCAATGGTTTGATTTATCAAAAGATGATGATGATTATATACTAGAAAAATCACTTCAGGCAGAAGGTATTATCAAGTTATTTATTGATGAAGTAAAAGATAAATATCAGTTATCGAATAATAAAATTGTTTTAAGTGGTTTTAGCCAAGGATGTATGATGTCAATCAATGTTGGTGTTACTTTTGAAGATGAATTTAATTGTATAGTTGGATTTTCAGGAAAGATAATTAACAAAAATGATCTTCAAAATCGATTAAAGAATAAAAGTAAAATACTTTTAATTCATGGGGATCAGGATGAAATCGTAAGTTCAAATTATCTTCTAGAAGCAAAAGATTTTTTCGAAAGAAATAAATTTGATATTCAAACAAATTTAATAAAAAATTGCGGTCATCATATACCTATTGACGCATCTAGCTTAGCATTAAATTTTATAAAAAAAAAATTAGAAATTTAATAAATCTTTAAAATTTAATTTGTTATATTGATTTTAAAAATTATATGAGCTAAACTTTAAATATGTTTAATGATAATGTTTCTTTAGAAAAATGTCCTGCCCTAGTACTAAATGCAGATTATAGACCTTTAAGTTATTATCCTTTATCGTTGTGGAGCTGGCAGGATTCAATTAAATCTGTTTTTTTAAATAGAGTTTCTATAGTAAGCTATTATGATCGTGTTGTTAGAAGTCCATCTTTTAGTATGAAATTACCAAGTGTGATTGCTTTAAAAGATTATATCAAACCATTAAGAAATCCAAATTTCACAAGATTTAATGTTTTCTTAAGAGATAAATTTTCATGTCAATATTGTGGAAGTAAAAATGAACTCACATTCGACCATTTATTGCCCAGATCTAAAGGTGGAAAAACAAATTGGGAAAATGTTGTAACAGCATGCTCAAATTGTAACGTACAGAAAGGTGGTAGGTTGCTAGAAAAATCTGGCATGAAACTTACAACATTGCCATTTGCTCCATCTACAGAAGATCTTCATAAAAATGGTAAGAATTTTCCACCGAACTTTCTTCATGAAAGTTGGATGGATTACCTTTATTGGGATGTTGAATTAGAAAATTAATTTAATACTTCTCTGAAATTTTTATAGCAATTCTAGATCCTGTTTTGATTACACCATCAAGAATCTTATATAATCCTTTCTTTGATGCACCTTCGTTGTATGCAATATCTTTATGATCTATTTCGTCTTCTCTAAATTTAACAATTTTTTCTTTAAGCTCTTTTTCATCATCTTCTAGTTGATTAATTTGGTTAGCATAATGATCTTGTATGACTTCTTCAACTGAAGCTGTACATAGCATAGCTGCCTCTTTGCCTAAAATTGTTGTTCCAAATCCAAGACCTAATCCTAATAAATCCCATAATTTTAAAAATCTTGTTGGTTTGATATTTCTTTTTTTTATTTCTTTTTCAAAGAACTCACAATGTTCAACCTCGTGTTCTTTCATATGTTCAATTGTGTCTCTAAGATTACTGTTTTTAACAATTGTATTTAAAGCTAATAATTGTCCCTCATAAATCTTAATTGCACCTCTTTCGCCTGCATGGTCAACACGTATGAATTCTTCGACCTTTTTTTTGTCAGATTTTTTCATTACGAAGGTATTTAATAGTTATTGTTAATAAAGCAATTGAAATTATAAAATTAATAGTCGCAAGCGAAAATCCAAAAATTCGAAAATTAACATTTTTACAATTTGGTAACAGATTATTTAAGTTTTCTAATAATTCGGATTTATTTATCGTATTAACGTTTTCATTTGTACATCCTGAAAACTCTACAAACACACCATTTTCAATACCTAAATGGTATCCCGAAATAATTATACTACCTGAAAAAGTTATAATTAGCAGATATAACCAAATTTTACTCTTTGAAAAAAAATATCCGAAAAAACATAAAATTATTGCTAAGATATATGGAATTCTTTGATACAAACACAATTTACATGCCGGTATCAACAAAATATGTTCGATATATAAAGCTGCTAAAATTGTAAAAAGACTAAAAATTAAAATTATTATGTAAAAGTGATTTTGAAATTTATAGAACATATTATGAAACAAAATTAATCAAAAATTTATAAACAAGATAAGCAACAATTATTATTATAACTGAAAATATTATTGAAAATATAATTAATTTTCTTTCAATAATTCTTTTCATTGTAGGTCCAAAATTACCAATAAGGAAAGCAATTATAAAAAATCTGGAACCCCTAGTTAAAATTGAGACAAGTATAAAATAAAATATATTAAATTGTACAAAACCACTTGTTATAGTAAGTAATTTAAATGGTACCGGAGTAAAACCCGCTATAGCTAAAAGCGTCATCCATGCAATTATACCTCCTTCGGAAGAAACTTTATCTTTTAAAAAAGAGGTATTATCTACACCATATAGCTCAAATATTTTTATCCCAATCTCATTAAAAAATACATATCCAATAAAATATCCTAAAATTGCTCCAAGAACAGACCCAACAGTTGCTATAATAGCAATTCTTAACCAATTTTTTGGCTTGGCTATTGTCATAGGTATAATAATTACATCAGGAGGAATTGGGAAAATAAAACTTTCTATAAAAGAAATTCCACCTAAAAAGAATTTTGAATATTTATTTCCAGCTAGTTCAATGGTTTTATTATAAAGTTTTCGAAACATATTTACTTTTAATATATTAATAATTTTTATACTATTAATAATTAATAAATGTTTTGTGGGTGAATGGCGGAACTGGTAGACGCGTTGGACTCAAAATCCAATAGTAGCAATACTGTGAGAGTTCGAGTCTCTCTTTGCCCACCAATAAATTATGGAATTTAAAAAATATAATAACTTAGTAGAATTGTTCTTAGAACAAACCAAAATACAAAGTAAAGATACAATCTTTCTTTCAAGTTTGAAAGATCCAAAAGTAAACTTTTCGTGGAATGAAGTTAAGTCAATTGTTAGTAGCCTTGCAAAAAAAATTTCAAATACCATTCAAAAAGAAGATAGATGTTTGTTAATTTCAGAAAACAGGCCTGAATGGATGATTTCAGATTTGTCCATAATGTTAGCTGGAGGGATAACTGTTCCCGCGTATACTACATATGTTTCCAGAGATTACGAATACATAATTAATGATTGTACCCCAAGTATAGTTTTTGTTTCTGATGATACCCAATTTAATAAAGTAAAAAATATATGTGAAAGAAGTCCTTTTATTAAAAAAATATTTTCATTTGAAACTTTAACTGGTGTAGATGTAAAAACATATTTTAATATTGGAAATATGATTAAAAATAAAAACTTTAGTGATACTAGTGAATTTAAATTGACTTCCACAAGGTCAGACCCTGCATGTATAATATACACATCTGGTACTCAAGGAAATCCCAAAGGTGTGATTTTAAGCCATGGTGGAATATTAAGCAATTGTGAAGGTGGTTATAAACTTCTAAAACCAATTTTAGAAAAGGAAACCCGTTTTCTGACATGGTTACCATTATCTCATTCATATGAACATGCTGTTCAATTTATTCAAATAGCTGTAGGGGCAAAAGTTTTTTATGCTGAGAGTATAGATAAACTTATTAAAAATATGTCAGATTGTTCACCTCATATAATGACTGCGGTACCAAGATTTTACCAAAATTTATATCAGAAAATTAATTCTACTTTTAGTAAAGCAAAAGGGTTTAAGAAAAAATTAATTGAAAATACAGTAAATCTTGGGATTAAAAATTTTAAAAAAAATAAAATGTCTTTTCTTGATAAAATTATAAATTCTATAGTTGAAAAACTTGTGAGAAATAAAATTAAAAAACAATTTGGTGGAAGCCTAAAAACATTTGTCTCTGGAGGAGGAGCTCTTGACAGCGAAATTGGCACTTTTCTTAATGCAATTGGCCTGCCAACATTACAAGGATATGGTTTAACTGAAACCTCACCTGTAGTCAGCTGCAATCCTATAGATGATATCAGAATAGAGACAGTAGGAATACCATTTACGTGTAACGAAGTCAGAATAGCAGAAGATGGAGAAATCCTTGTAAAAGGTGAGAATGTAATGTTGGGATATTGGAATAACGAAGAGGAAACAAAAAAAGTTATTATAGATGGATGGCTGCATACGGGTGATATAGGTAAATTTGAAAATAATTATTTAAAAATTACAGATAGGAAAAAAGATATTCTAATCACACCTGGAGGAGATAATATTTCACCCCTTAAAATAGAAAATATGTTAACTAGTTTAGAAATAATTGATCAAGCAATTGTTTATGGAGATAATAAACCTTATTTAGTTGCTTTAATTGTTTTAAACAAAGAATTTAAGAATAAAAAAGAAGAATTAGACAAAGAAATTGAAAATATAAATAAAAATCTATCAAAAGTGGAAAAAATAAAAAAATATTTTGTAATTGAAGATAGTTTTACAATCGAAAATGGAATGATGACTCCAACGTTAAAACTAAAAAGATTTAAAATTATTAACAAGTACAAAAATAATTTTGAAAATTTATATTAATAAAAATCTTAAATTAATCGCTAATTACTTAACTTTTTTTTAAATAAAGATAAAACTATGTAAAAGAATTTTTTTTTAAATTTTTATAAAAAATAAATGTTTGACATCACTAATCAAAAAAAATAAAAAAAGAGTATCAAAC
>CETM01012093.1_pt1 | contig 12576 bp, 10 predicted proteins | sample 361451 | NCBI WGS metagenome assembly CETM01 (sample SAMEA2622690, study PRJEB7988) | marine metagenome | isolation source: saline water (ENVO:00002010), including
CTGTTTTTTAAGAGTCGGAGGCGAGTTTCCGAGGATTCCTTACAGAACGGGTCAGAATATTTGTCGATAAGAGATGAATAGGAAAATCTCTTTGCTTTACATTTGTGCGTTGTATGATTACAGAGTGAAGGTCATTTTTACTTTAAAGCCTGGTCGATTCATTAGATTTTTTGGGTGTAACTATCATGCGTAAGATTTACGCTTATTCACTACTCATCTTGCTTACAGCTTGTTCCGTATCGTTTGGGCAACTCTCTTCGACAGGGTTGATTACGAACAATACCGCGCGCAGCCTTGGATTGGAACGATCCTGGTATATGCAGGCCGCTAAGAATCCTTTTGCCAGCAAAATCTCGGATGTGTATATCCACGTCAGTTCGACGGAAGCTGACTGGAGTTTCGAAGTAACCGAAGGTGATAAATCCTACTTCATACGGGACAAAGATCTGGACAATTTTGGTCGTCCCCTTGGACGTGAAGAAGCACGTAAACAAGCGACGGAGCAATCCGCGTTGATCAGACAAAATGGCGGGGAAAGTGAAATCGTGGAACACACCGTTCCCAAAGTTTATATGTCCGTCGTTTCTGATCGTGGAGACGTACAATTGCTGAACGCTGAATCCGGAGAATTGTATTGGACAGCTCAGGTGGGGAATCCTAAATTTCCGACATCCGGTGTTTGTACGAACGATGAATATACCGTCGTGGTTTCAGGAATCCGTCTTTTCGTGTTGCGAAATACAGATGGTGCTGTGGTTGAGTCACGCCAGTTGGCTGCCGTTCCCGGAGCTGGACCGGTTGTGCTGGGGAAACGTATTTTTGTTCCGTCTGTAGAGAATCGTGTCGAAGTCTATCACTTGGATCGCTTTACCTGGCAACCTGAATTACTACCTTCGACCGGTCGTGTCCTTGAACAACCTGTTTTGGGAAATCGAAGTATCGCCTGGTCTACAGATGCTGGAAACGTCTATGTGGCCGGAACTGCCAAAGCGTCGATGTGGTACCGGGTCAACACACTGGGTAAGGTAGTGGCTCCGATCGCTTATCAGGCACCGGGCCGTTATGTCGCCAACTGCAAAAACGGTTTTGTCTACTGTATAGATGAAGAATCAGGTGACATGGTGTGGCGCCAGAGTTTGGGTGAAGTTTTGACCAATGAACCGGTATTAGTGAAGAACCGGGCTTACATCGTTTCACGAGATAAGACGTGCTACTGTCTGGATATGAAAAACGGAGAGATCGTCTGGGCACAATCCAATCTACAGCGAATTGTTGCTGCCAGCGGCAAACGTCTCTACGCGTTAGACCGCTTAGGTAACCTAATGATTCTGAATCTGGAAACAGGTGGACGCTTCAAGACCGTGAGTGCCGGAAAAATTGACTTCGTAGTAAGTAATCCTCTGACCGACCGCATCTACATGGGGACTCGGACCGGTTTAATTCAATGCGTTCGCGAAATTCACCAAAAGTACCCACTTCTCCATGTCGACGAAACAGCAGTGGCTATAGCAACAGACGAAGAAGAAGTAAACAACCAACCAATGGGTGATGACCCGATGGCACCGGCTGCTAATCCGATGCCTCCGGCTGTTCCTGCAAATAATCCATTCGGTGGCAATAAACCTCCGGCGAACAATCCCTTCGCTCCGGGCAATAACGGTGGTGGCAATAAACCGCCTGCCAACAATCCATTTGCTCCCGGGAATAATGGCGGTGGCAATAACCCGCCGGCCAATAACCCATTCGCTCCGGGCAATAACGGTGGAAATGCAGCTCCCAAGAATCCGTTTCAAAACTAGAAACGAATCCTGATTTCGGGACTTCGGCAGGATCCCTCAGGGCTACTTGATCGATTGGCTGTCAGAAACCACACTCATGCATTGAGTTGCTATATTAGAACAAGGCAATCATCGATTGCTTTGAAGTATCAAACACAATGCATGGAAGTTTCAGTTAATGTCTTCACCTCCGATTAAGCGCGCTCTGATTAGCGTAAGTGATAAACTTGGATTGGTTGATTTTGTTCGTGGTCTGGAAGCGGCCGGAGTGGAAATCTACAGTACCGGTGGAACTCGTCGTCACTTGGAACAGAGTGCGATTGAAGTACTCGATGTTGCCGAATATACGGGGTTCCCGGAAATGATGGATGGACGAGTCAAGACGCTCCATCCCCGAATCTTTGCCGGAATTCTCTGCCGCCACGACCGTGAAGATGATATGGCATCGTTGGCCGAGCATGACATTCTGAGTTTTGAGCTTGTGATCGTTAATCTTTATCCATTTCAGGCTACCATCGCTAAGCCGGATGTCACCAAGGCCGAGGCGATCGAAAAAATCGATATCGGCGGTCCCAGTCTGGTTCGAGCAGCTGCGAAGAATGCAAAGTTTACATCGATCGTCACCAATCCCGAACAATATTCGTCGGTATTGGAAGAGATTACTGAAACGGGTTGTACGTCACAGGAAACTCGAGATAAGCTCTCAGCCGCAGCTTTTGCAATGACGGCGGAATATGACCAGGCGATTTCCGGATATTTTGCTGAAGCAGAAACCGATGGATTGTTTACGGCCAATAAATCGATTTCGATGCGATTGAAGAATGAGCTCAGATATGGAGAGAACCCTCATCAACAGGCTGCGATTTATTCGATTGTGGGAAGTTCAGGTGCCAATGTAGTGAATGCCCGGCAGTTAAATGGAAAAGAACTGTCTTATAACAACCTGCTGGATCTGGATGCCGCCTTACATATTGTCCGTCCATTTACTCAGCCAGCCTGTAGCGTGATTAAGCATAATAATCCCTGTGGAGCTGCTGCGGGCGAGACATTAGTAGAGGCCGCCAGGAAAGCCATGGCTGGTGACCCTTTGAGCGCCTTCGGAAGTATTCTTGGTTTTAATCAAGTAGTCGATGAAGCGACGGCAGAGCTATTATCTGAGCCGGGATTGTTTATCGAAGCGATTGTCGCTCCGGATTTCTCGGCGTCCGCAATTGGTATCCTGACGTCCAAGCCAAAGTGGCGAAATAATGTCCGCCTGATGCAGGTTGGTAATCTGGAAGAACAACAGGGAGAGTTGTCATACCGTCACATCAACGGAGGGATGCTTGTACAGGATGCGGACATTATTGAAGATGACTATCCATCCTGGGAAGTTGTCACCGAAGCTAAACCCGATGCGTCTCTGCAGGATGAATTGAAGTTTGCCTGGCAAATGGTGCGGCATATTAAATCCAATGCGATTGCGGTTTGTCGTGATCAATCGCTGGTGGGCGCCGGTGCTGGTCAGATGAGTCGTGTTGATTCGGTGGAAATTGCGATTCGCAAAGCTGCTGAACGTACTCAGGGTGCCGTGCTGTCCTCAGATGCTTTCTTCCCGTTTCCCGATTCGATCCATGCGGCTGCCGAAGCAGGAATCGCAGCGATTATTCAACCGGGAGGTTCTCGAGGAGACGAGTCCGTCATCGAAGCTTGTAATGAACACGGTATTCCAATGATCTTTACAGGTCGTCGACACTTTAAGCACTAACGAGCTTTACAGCTAAATTGAATTCGTAGTTCTTATAAAAGGCGTGGACCAGTGCGCGGTACGACTCCTGAATTTATCCGCTGGGCTCTCGAACAGGAATGTGCTCTCAGGGATTTACCCAAATGGCAGGATCCCAATCGTACCGAACGACATCTGAGAGCGATCCGAGTCTACCAGGATGCCTTAGCGGACGGGCGCGTCTTTGAGGGAGTTGCGGTCGAGCCCGAAAACTCAGATACGATGATGGCCGAGCAGGCATTAGGATTTCGAGTGGATGATGTTTTCGAATTCTATGGTGACCCTGAGTCCGTCGCAAAGCTTTGTAGTCGTTGCCCGGCAAACGTAGCAAAACAGATACACAGCAACGCCTGGGTAGGTTGCTTTGGGCAAATGCCAGTCAGTGATGTCGTCCTGCCGGATTTAATCGACGACCTTCCTGTTGGGACGGTGGATTTGAGACAGGTTTTGGAAACCCTCTTGAGTGAAGACCGGCTCTTACGAGATCAAGTCTACCGAGCCTTTGATAAGACCTCTCCCAGTTGGTACGGATTATGGATCTCAAGAAGTCCATCACTGAAGCAGCGAACGGTACAGTTAAACGTCATTGAATCATTACTTGGTCAAGTGCCCTGCGACGTTACTCCCCCTTGGGAGATGTTTCGTCGAGCATTACGATTGAGTGTGGAATACGATATTCCGATACACTTACAGTTGGTTCCCGCAGCCGAAACCGATGGTGTGTACTGGGTCGTGGATCAGCACTGTGGACGATGTGGTGCTGTTGCAACAGCAGCGACCCACACGGGTCGACAGTGTCGAGTTTGTAAAAACGAAGGCAGACCACGTGACACTCAGCGACGATTTGTCAAAGGTAAGCGTCCGTATTGGAAAATAACTCGGTTTTTAGGCGAACAGGGTGCCAAAGAATATCTGCAGGCATATATAAATCAGCGAGGTTGGAAGCATGTCACAGTCCGGTAGTGTACTGGATCAAATTGTTGAGACAAAGCAAGCGGAAATAGCATCAGCAAAACAACGTGTGCCAACAGCTCAATTGCAGGCACAGTTAAAAGATGCACCTGCTGTTCGTGACTTTTTCGGAGCACTGGCTGCCGATGGCCCGATCAAACTGATCGCCGAAGTAAAGAAAGCCAGCCCGTCAGCAGGTTTGATTCGGGAAGACTTTGATCCGGTGAAGATTGCTCAGGCATACGAAGCCCACGGAGCGACCTGTATTAGCTGCCTGACCGATGAACAGTATTTCCAAGGCAGCCTTGATTTCTTAACGGCCATTCGGAGCTCGGTGGAGATTCCGATTTTACGAAAAGACTTTATCCTCGATTCCTATCAATTGCTTGAAGCAAGAGTTGCCGGAGCAGATGCTGTGCTGTTAATCGCCGAGTGCCTGGATGATTGTCATTTGCGTAAACTTCATAACGAATCCTTAGAGCTCGGGATGACGCCGTTGGTGGAGTTTTATTTCCCCGAAAATTGTGGGCGAGTGTTGGAGGCAGGCGCAAGTTTAATCGGTGTTAACAATCGAAACCTCCACACCTTCGAAACGGATTTGAATCATACGGTCAGGATGAAGCAACAAGTCCCGGATGAATGTTTGCTGGTTGGCGAATCAGGCATCTATACTCCGGAAGATGTACTGATGCTGGCGGAAAATGACGTCGATGCGATTTTGGTGGGTGAGAGCCTGATGCGTCAACAGAATATTGGTGATGCCGTCCGTAACCTGCTATCGCTTATCTGAGAATTGTGGTTTTCCAGCGGTAAATTCACCTAGAGGTCAGTAAGCTGATTTCGTATACTTTCCCGACTATTCCTTGCAGGGGGGCCTGCGTGGATTGTTCGAGAAATGAATTCCATACATCGTTACCGTGATCACCTAGGTTCTGTCGGCTTACTGCTGATGAGCGTCCTCTTTGTGACGGGTTGTGGTACGACCAAAACTAAGACCGGTACGGATCAGCTTCTGATGTCCAATGCGGTAGACTTAACGGTCGGCGATCTGGATTTCAGTGACGTCGCCGGTGAAAAAGTATTTCTTGACTCAAAGTATGTTAAAGCAGTCAAAGGCTTTGGTTTCGTAAACGCTGATTATATTGTCAGTGCATTGCGTCAGCAGCTGTTTGCTCACAATTGCCAATTAGTGGATACAGCAGCAGATGCCGAGTTTATCGTGGAGCCTCGAGTTGGTGCTCTCGGTACTGACAGCCAAACAATCACCTATGGTATTCCCGGCAATAATTCACTCGGTGCCTTCACTCAGCTGATCCCCAGTGTTCCGACCGTCCCAGTGCTGCCTGAAATATCCGTTGCCAAACGAGATGATAATTCCGGAATCGCGAAGATTTCAGTGTTTGTCTATGACAAGAATGAACGCCAACCAATTTGGCAATCGGGAGTCAATTACGCTCGATCCACATCCAATGACATGTGGATTTTCGGTGCGGGGCCGCTGCAATGGGGAACCATCTACAACGAACCAAAATTTGCAGGTCACCGTATCGACACCGAAGTGTTCAATATTGCTAAGTGGTTCGAACGTCCTCAATACATCGCATCCACGAAGGACAAACCGAAGTACCATAGCGAATTCTCATTCCACGAAGCTTTGGAGCCGACTGTGCTTCCAGCTGAGTTCCAACAGCCAGCCAACGGGGCTTCGCCTCCCGTTCCCGGAGAGCCTGGTGCGGTCGCTCCGCCGAATGGTGCTCAGCCTCTAAAATAAGCGTAGGTACTTCATGTCAGGTAGAGGCTTTGAATCTGACCAATATCAATTGTTGGATTTTGGTGGCGGAAGGAAGTTGGAACGATTTGGAGAGTGGATCATTGATCGCCCCTGTCCGCCGGCCGAAAATGCCACTGCTGCCAACCCCTCGTTGTGGAAGCAGGCTCATCTCAAATTTCAGCGAACACAGGGGCTTCATGGAAAGTGGAAGTTACTTCGTGAGCAAGACGTATCGGCATTTGGTAAGAATGGCGAATCTTTTGAAACATGGTCGATCCAATTCCAGCAGCGTTTTCGCCTGAATCTCCACCTTAGTCCGGTAGGTCATTTGGGCGTATTTGCTGAACAGGCATCCAATTGGGATTGGATCATCAAGCAGGTAGAACGGATACAACGGGGTTTGGCGGAGCCGGTGAAAGTACTCAATTTGTTTGCTTATACCGGAGGGAGTACGTTGGCGGCTGCGTCAGCTGGAGCTCAGGTAACGCATATCGATAGTGCAGGTAATATTGTTGCACGCGCTCGGGAAAATGCCGCATTGAGTAATCTTGCTGATGCTCCGATTCGTTGGATTCAGGAAGATGCCATGTTATTCTGCCAACGTGAATTAAAGCGGGGAAATCAGTATCACGGAGTCATTCTTGATCCCCCATCGTATGGGCATGGTCCCAAGAATCAGGTTTGGAAGATCGGTAAGCATTTACGACCGTTACTGGAATTGGCAGGTGAACTGACTCAGCAGCAACGAGGCTTCGTGTTGCTAACAAACCACTCGCCTGACTTCAGTTCCGCCGATTTAGAAGCGTCATTTGCCGATGCGATTTTCGGTTCCTGCGGAGCGGGAGCCAGAGCAAGTCGGATGAGTTTAACCTCAGCGGAGGGAAATCGGCTCGATGCCGGTTGCGTCGTACGCTTTCCTTAATGCGATTTTAGGAAGCTGTGGCCGTTCTTTGTCTTAAAGCTTCAAAGCAGATTACGGCACAACTGGTGGAAACATTCAGGCTGTCTCCAACTCCATGCATCGGAATGCGGATTGCGGTTGAGTTGTCCGCATGCCAGTTATCACTTAAGCCGGTAGCCTCGGCTCCCATGACAATGGCAGAGCGTCCCTGATAATCGCCACGAGTATAGTCTATAGCTCCATCCACTCGAGTTGCAAAAGTATTGAACTTATGGCTCGCCAGCCAATGCTCCACTTCCGCGTGCGTGGCATTGATTACAGGTAAGTGAAAGACAGCGCCGCAACTACTGCGTATAACGTTGGGGTTATAGAGATCATCCTTTCCATTGGAAAGGATAACGGCCTGAACCTGCGCGGCATCCGCTGTTCTCAGGATAGCGCCTAAGTTTCCAGGCTTTTCGATAGCTTCGAGGATAACGACGAGTGCATTTTCATTTGGAGTCAGGTCATCCAGCGACTTGCCGGATGGGATCTCAGCGATAGCAATCAGCGGTAGTTGTCGTTGTCCGTAGGAGAGTTTCTCCATGACACGGCTGGAGACTTCAATCAGTACGGCGTCATCCGCTTCAAGTGCCGAAAGTAAATTACGTTCAGACACATCCTGACAGAGCTGAGGATCAAAGCAAACTTCAGTGATGCGTAGTTTGGCAGCACGAGCTCGATGAATTTCCCGGATGCCATCGATAATGAAGCGACGCTGTGATTGCCGTCCACGTCGTTCCCGTAAACGAACGAAGTCTTTGATGCGGGGATTCTGCGGACTTGTGATTTCGATAGCCATCAGAGTGTAAACGTCAACGGGCGAATAAGTTAATACGACAGTCCGGCTGGTTTAGGCGTCGGCATAGGCAAGCAGTGCATCGTTGCCTTTACGAGCGCAAAAATCTCCGATGGATTCCTCGCCCTGTCGTTCTGATTTGAAATATTCAAACAGCTTGACGATCGACGGGACAACTTCTTCAGCTGGAAGCATATCTTTATGTATGAAACCGAGTCGATTCCCAATACGCGCTCCACCGACAAACATCGTGTATTTATTTTTTGCCCGGCCAACTAACCCAATCTCAGGATTGTAAGGTCGAGCGCATCCATTTGGACAACCAGTCATCCGCAGAGTGAATTTTTCATCGGCAAGACCAAGTGAATTAAGTGCCGTGTCCAGGTCATCAAGGATTCCGGGTAATGCGCGTTCACTTTCTGTGATGGATAAACCACAGGTGGGCCAGGCAACACAAGCCATGGACCAAAGTCGCGCGTTGGAAATTTCTCCGCTGAGAATGACGCCATGCTTCACTAGAATCTCTTCCAGTGTCGCTCGATTTTCTTCGGTAACATCGGTGAAAATCAAACTTTGATGAGCGGTTAGGTGAATCCCGGGACGTAGCGTGTTGCAGACTTCTCGAAGTGCTGTTTTTAACTTCATGGACTCAGTGTCTTTAATACGACCGTTTTCAATATTGAGTCCGTAGAACCAGTTTCCGTCTCCTTGTTCGTGCCAGCCCATATGGTCGTCGTGTTCACAGACATCAGTTGCGTGTGGCGGCTTTAAATTTCCACCCCAGTACTCTTCGACTTTGGCTCTAAACACGTCCAGTCCCCAGTTATGGATGAGGTACTTCATGCGAGCAACCTTTCGGTCGCTTCGGTTGCCGTGGTCACGTTGCACCTTCATCACAGCTTCGATAATGCTAACGACTTGGTCGCGTGTGGCAAAACAGAGCTTTTGGCCTAGTGCAGGAAATGTCTTCTTGGCACTTGGTGATCGCCCCTGGCCTCCTCCCACTAAGACGTTGTATCCGACCAATTTGTCATCTTCGAGGACTCCAATGAGACCAAGATCATGCGTATAGACATCAATACAATTGTCATGCGGCAAGGCGATACCGATTTTGAATTTGCGAGGTAGGTACTGTCGTCCATAAATCGGCTCGGTGTCATCGCCTTCGTGACCTGAAAGTGACGCATCGGCACCTCCACCGGCAAGACACTTTTCACCAGTATCTGTATCGGTTAACCACAACTCATGATAGGTATTTGTTCGAGGAAGCAGATGCTGTGCGATTTCATCGGTTAGTTCACGCAGTTCCTGGTGGACTTCATTCTTATAAGGTGCCGGGCAGCACATGGTATTACGAGCGACGTCGCCGCAGGCCGCAAGCGTCGTCAATTGAGTCTCGTTGATACGTTTAATGGTGTCCTTCAGCTCCGATTTAATCACCCCGTGTAATTGCAACGTTTGGCGTGAGGTAACACGAAGAGTGCTATTGCCGACTTCATCGCACAAATCCATCTGAGCTAGAAACTGGTCGGTCGTCATACGTCCGCCTGGTATGGCAGTACGAACCATGTAGATGAATCGTTTCTTCGAACCATCTTCCTGAATTTGTCCACGGACATCCCGGTCATCCTGCTGATAAGTTCCGTGATGTTTGAGCAGTTGTACACTGCCCTTACCAAAGAAGTTATTTTCGTCGGTTAACTCGGTTCCGATGTCTCCCAACAGATATTCACTGTCGTTTTTGAAGACTTCGATTGCACTTGGTTGTGGTTGTTTCTCTCGAGGAGACATTATAAACTCTCGCGTTTGGAGGGCTCTGAAGGAGGTACTGGTTACGGCAAAAAAGTAGTACGCAGCCGCAGTGTTGTGGCCCAATCGTATATTATAGTCGAGCAGCGTTTCAGGCAAAGGTCGATGTTTGCTTAGCTTTGCAGCAACTTTGCTGCTTCGAGCGTGTTATACATCAACATGGTGACCGTTAACGGGCCGACGCCGCCGGGGACGGGAGTGATATGACTTGCCACTTCAGAGACTCCATCAAAATCCACATCGCCAACGAGCCCTTTCTCTGTCCGATTGATTCCGACATCAATGATGACGGCTCCGGGTTTGACCATGTCGGCAGTAATGAATTCAGCTACACCGATCGCGGCGATAATAACATCGGCAGTACGGCAAACAGCAGCCAGGTCTTTGGTTCTGCTGTGACAGATTGTTACGGTGGCATTGGCGGCCTGCGGGCCACGCGTCGAATTTCGAGCAGTCAGTAACATCGACATCGGTTTACCCACGATATCGCTACGTCCAACGATGACAGCATGTTTGCCAGTCATCTCAATGCCGCAGCGGTCAATGATTTGCTGTACGCCATGAGGAGTACAGGGTAAAAACCGGGGCCGTCCCTGAGAAATCAAGCCAACGTTTTCCGGATGGAATGCATCGACATCTTTGTGAGGATTGACAGCATCAAGCACTCGTAACGTGTCAATTCCCTCAGGAAGAGGTAGCTGAACCAGAATTCCGTGCACGTCCGTTGAGCTATTTAACTCGGCGATAAGCTCCAGTAACTCTTCTTCAGTCGTGCTGGCAGGAAGTTTATGCATCTGGCTGGCTATGCCGACACGCTCACATGCTCGGTGTTTATTCCTTACATACACTTCGCTGGCGGGATCATCCCCAACTAACACGGCGGCCAGACATGGTGTGACACCGGATGATTGAGTGAATTGAGCAACTTCGACTGCGATTTCAGCCTGGATTTCTTTAGAGATGGCTTTGCCATCCATGATTTCTGCGGACACACCAAGACCTCTGTTTGGGATTTTGTTACCTGAGCCGATTGTTATTTGGAATACGTAACTGATTCTACGGCAGATATTGATTGCCGGCGAGTACTAAGGCCTAGTTGCACCATGCCGTTTTCTCGCCATAAAATAGAGGGTTCGTGAATAATCTTTAACACTATATGAGGGTAGATACTCGCTATGGATGCTGACGTAGACCAGATTCCGACTGAGGCCGTTGATGCGGGGCAACAGTATGAACTGGATCCGACATTTGTGAATTCCCGTCGAGAAGCGATTGTCATTTTTTTCAGTTGGTTTGTAGCCTTGTGTTGGACTATTCCATATTGCTATTACAACGGATACAACATCGCCGATCCGGCAGATATGCCCACGACCTTTGGTATTCCCTCATGGATTGTGTGGGGCGTCGCAGCTCCCTGGCTAGCAGCAGATTTGTTCACCACCTGGTTCTGTTTCCGCTTTATGAAAGATGATGAGTTAGGTGTTGCCGGTGACGAAGAGCACCTTCAGCAAGAACAGGAAGGTGAAGTCTAATGTTGAATTCCATTCCGAAACTGATAGCCCAAGCCCAATCAGGTAATGCTGTATTGATCACATTTCTGATCTATATCATTGCCGTTTTTATCATCGCCGGGCTATCCAATAAACTGTTACAAAATAGAAATTTCCTCAGTGAGTACTTTCTGGGAAGTCGTGGGTTAGGAGTTTGGGCGTTCGCTTTAACTCTGGCCGCCACCAGTTCATCAGGTGGTAGCTTTATGGGCTTCCCATCAAAGATCTATAGTCATGGCTGGGTTCTTGCATTATGGATTGGCTCGTATATGGTCGTCCCAATTTGTGTTATGGGACTTCTCGGCAAACGAATTAATCAGGTCGCCAGAACATCCGGAGCGATTACGATTCCGGACGTGTTGCGAGATCGGTTTAATAATGTATCGTTCGGTTTAATCAGTGTTGGTTTAATTATCTTCTTTATGACGTTCAATCTCGTGGCTCAGTTCAAAGCCGGAAGTGAGATTCTCAGAACGTTACTGGGGCCCATTGATGCCTTTAATTCGATGGTGGAGGCCGTGCCTGATTGGTTTACCAGTATGTCCACCCAATCGAGTGACTATATGTTCTGTTTGGTGGTGTTTGGAATTGCTGTAATCGTTTATACGACTTACGGTGGCTTTCATGCCGTCGTCTGGACGGATGTGATGCAGGGAATCGTGATGGTCGTTGGCGTGGTAATCATGCTGCCACTGGCAATCTATCAGGCTAGTGATGCCATCGATCCGGGCGAATCGACTAAAACCGGCATGGCTTTGGTCACTGAAGAAATGTCAGAAATGGTGCCGCCGAGGTATTTGACGTTGGTGTTGTCCGCGATCGAACCGATTGAAGAGGATATCAGTATTCCGCCGGGCACCTGGGTCTCGTCAGATGGATTCCCACTGTATGGTGATCCGGAACGAATCTTCAGAACTACCAAGCGGTATGTATTAGAAAAGGCAACTGGGTTTGCTGTCGTCGAGGCAATTGAAATTGTCTCGGAAAATGACAAAGCTCGATCCTGGGACGCTTTTGAACTGCAAAATAGTGATGATGCAGGCATTGGTAATCAACTTGCAAATTTGCGAGTGAACCGAGTTCTTAACATGGCATCCATAGAGATCCCTGAGGATTACCCGGTAGACGTCAAAGATTTAAATCTCTCTCCAGGGACTTTACTGCCGTTTGAAGGTAAAGATGGCGTATCCAGAATTGCAATGCTTTACTCGCT
>CETM01457073.1_pt1 | contig 12576 bp, 13 predicted proteins | sample 361451 | NCBI WGS metagenome assembly CETM01 (sample SAMEA2622690, study PRJEB7988) | marine metagenome | isolation source: saline water (ENVO:00002010), including
TCTGCTGTCCAAAAATCTACAAGAGCATTTATTTCACTATCACTAACATAAACACCTTGTACCCTTTTAGGTTTTTGATCGTTTGGTGGAACATAAAGCATATCACCTTTCCCTAATAATTTTTCAGCACCTCCTTGATCGAGGACTGTTCGGGAATCAATCGATGATGCAACTGCAAATGCTATTCGGGTAGGAAAATTAGCTTTTATCAAACCGGTAATGACATCAACAGATGGTCGTTGTGTCGCTACTATCAAATGTATTCCTGTCGCACGTGCTAGCTGAGCAAGTCGGACAAGTTGTTGTTCAACTTGATAAGGTGCTGCAATCATCAAGTCAGCTAATTCATCTATGATGACTACCCAGTATGGCATGGCTGATTGACCAAGATTTTTTTCGTTGTATGAAGAAATATTTCGGACACCCACGCGTGCAAATTTTTGATAGCGCGCTTCCATTTCGTTGATTACTGCTTGTAATGTGCCTACAACTTCATCCATTTCTACAATAATTCTTGAAAATGCTAAATGTGGAATTTCTGAAAAATCTGCTAATTCAACTCTTTTTGGATCTACCATTACAAAGCGAAGTTCTTTTGGAGAACGTTGCATAAGTAATCCAGTGATAATTGAATTTAAACAAACTGACTTCCCTGATCCAGTTGCTCCAGCTATCAGAAGATGGGGCATCGCGGATAGATCTGCTAGTACAGAATTACCAGAAACACCTGCTCCTAAAGCAATAGGGAGTGACATCTTTTTGAGTGCAGATTGATATTCAGAAGTTTCCATTAAACCTCGCATAGTTACTGTAGCAGTGCGATTATTTGGTACTTCAATTCCTACCATAGGTTTTCCTGGAACTGGCGCTTCAATGCGTAGTGCGGGTGCGGCTAATGCGAGTGCTAAATCATTTTGAAGTGCAGTTATTCGATTGACCCTGATTCTCGTTCTAGAAATTTCAGTTACTTTTTGGAGAGGTGCACCATTATCATCGTGAATTACTTCACCTGCAGCATCTCTTTCTGTAACTAGTTTTGTTTTAATGTCCCATCCTGGCTCTACTCCGAATTGCGTGACGGTTGGGCCTTGATTGATTTGCACTACAGTTGCATCAACTCCAAAGGATGCAAGTGTTTTAATAATTAAGTCTGCTCTCTCATCATTATCGACAGTACCTAGTTCAGTTCCTGATGTTTCTGCAAGGACATTTATTGGAGGTAATTGCCATCCATCATCAGAATGACGTACTTCATCTGCAGGGGTTTGCATGTCCATCGAAAGTTGTGCTGCGGGTCGTTTTTCTAATTCATTATCTTGTTCAACAATAATTTCATTTATTTCAGTAATGTCTTCTTGAATGGGTGTATTTAATTCAGGAGTTTTTGGACCAGCAACTTTTGTTATGAAATCAGAGTTTGTTGAAGATTTTTGAGATGTACTCGAAAAAAGACTGGCAGTGATTTTTAATTTTATATTCTTATAAATAATTGTTATGACTGAAATTGACGTATTTATAAGGTATTTATCTATTCTTTTTGCCCAAAGTATTTGTAACCCTTGCAAAAATAAATTCGGTGGTATTTTTGCTATCTCTAGGGCACTATGTGGCCAAAGTAGAATGAATCCAAGGATCCCAAAACTCAACCAAATTACCACTCCTTCAGGCCAATATGTCAGTGTACGCCCTAATTCACCCCCAGCAGAGAATATGGAAAGATCTGTTGTTCCAATTAATCTATCGGGGTACCAATATCCAAGAATTCCTGATAAAAAAAATAATAAAAACAACAACCCGACGAGGTGTCTTCTACGCTCTGTCAATAACGAATTTTTTCGGAATGCCAATATGATACCTACTCCTGCTAGGATTACGACCAAAGTAAATGTGTGTAAACCGAGAGCACGAATTAATTCATCTCTGGCATCTGCAATTAGTCCGGCAAGTGGAATAAGAAAAGGGATAGAAGCTGCAGCAATTACGACAAATATAGTTCCAACAAGTTCAGGTCGGAAAATCGAAGTTGTATTTTTAAATAGAGAATTAATGTTTTTCTTCGATTGTTTATTCCTTGTGGATCGAGCCATTCGGCACTCCCCTTTACGCTCTCCAGATGGAGATGTATCTAAGTCTTTGTAAGAATTTTAGCGCGAACTATAGGTTTCCTACGAGTGAGTTGGAACAAATACTGTGAAAGTTTTTTTTCTATGTCCATTTGTGCTTGTTGAATATTTATATTTTGATTTTCTGCCAGGAGAGTTTGAGAGAACGTTCTGATGTTTCCATAAATTTCAGATTCATTCTCTTTAGGAATAAATCCATAAGAAGAAATTGATAAGGGAACATCTAAAGTATTTTTTTCGGTATTGAGCAAGAGAGTAATTACTACCACTCCGTTATCGGCTAAGGCTTGTCTTTCATGAATAATGTTTTCATCAATTTCAGTGTTGCCGTATTGATTTATGTATATATAGTCCGTAGAAATATGGTCAGGTATTTCTGCGTAATCTTCATTAATTTCGAGCACATCTCCATCTTCTAGTACGAATACATTTTCAGGCTCCATCCCTAAATTAATTGCTAATTGGGCATGATGGACTAAATGTCTGAATTCACCATGAATTGGTACGAAATTCTTTGGTTTAATAATCCGATGTATTATTTTTAGTTCTTCTTTTGCTGCATGCCCTCTGACATGGACATTGTCAATCTGGTTGTAAATTACGTCTGCACCAGCTTCAAACAATAAGTTGATATTTTTCGATACTGATTTTTCATTTCCTGGCACAGGATTCGACGAGAGCACTACAGTGTCACCATCTTGAATTTCTATATATTGATGAGTCCCACGAGCAATTCTCGATAGAGCTGCATTTGGTTCACCTTGCGATCCTGTGCAAATAATAATAGTTTTGTGTGGTGGAAAGGAACGCATTTCTTTACGTGACATAAAAACTTGATCTGGAGCTGAAATATATCCCAAATCACGCGAAATTTGGATATTTTTTTCCATCGAACGACCAGTTACAAAAATTCTTTTATCAAATTTTATAGCTGCATCAATAATTATTTGAATTCTCGAAATTAATGATGCAAAAGTTGTCATGATAATTCGCCCAGGAGCTTTCGAAACTGCATTTTCTAATCTCTCTGCTACTACGGTTTCTGATGGTGTGTATCCGTCAATTTCAGCATATGTAGAATCTGCACATAGTAGTAGTACACCCTCATTACCAACTTCTGCCAGTCGATTAAGGTCTGTGTGTTGTCCCATTATTGGGGTGTGATCAATTTTAAAATCTCCAGTATGAACAATTGTGCCTGCGCTAGTTCGGATAATAAATCCCGCAGAATCTGGAATTGAATGGGATACTTGAAAAGATTCAATATTGAAGTTGCCGATAGACACATCACTACCTGGATCTAATGATTGGATTTTGATTTCATCGCTTAGATGATGTTCTTGAAGTTTAACTTGTAATAAGCCGCGAGTCAGTTTTGTGCAAAAAACAGGAATATTAAATTCTTTAAGCAAATATGCAGCAGCTCCAATATGATCTTCATGTCCATGTGTAAGAAAAAGAGCTTTCAATTGTGTTTCTGTATTTCTCAGGTAGCTGAAATCAGGAATAATCACATCAACGCCTAAATGTTCATCTTCCGGGAACATGAGTCCACAGTCTACGGCGATGCTTTCATTGTTCACTTCATAGAGCATCATGTTTCTACCAATGTTTCCTAAGCCACCTAGAGGGATTACTCTTAATATGTCGGAAGATGTAGTCATGTTTTTCGTAGTACTCCCTAATTTATGTTTTAGTTTTCTGGATCAATGATTTTTTAATTTTTAAGAAATCGTTTTGAACTGTTTTACGTAAACTTCCATTTCTTAAAGCTGCAGCTGGATGATACATTGGAATAATCAGTCTTCCATCAATTTCTCTAACTTCTCCATGGATTTGGCTAATTTTTTCATTTGGGAACCATAGCGACATGGAAAAACGCCCCAATGTTGCTATTACTGTAGGATTTACTATAGCAATTTGTTGTTGAAGAAAATTGTCACATGCTTGTATTTCTTGTGCGGAAGGATCACGATTACTAGGAGGTCTGCACTTAACTACATTAGTGATATAAACTTCATCTCTAGATAAACCGATACTTAGAAGCATTTTTTCTAAAAATTGACCAGACCTTCCTATAAAAGGTAACCCTAATTCGTCCTCCTTTTCACCTGGTCCTTCACCTATTAACATTAATTTCGATGTACTGGGTCCTGATCCTGGAACAGTTTTTGTACGAAAGCGTACTAATTCACATGCAGGGCAGTCAGCTATTTTTTTATATAAATCAACGAACGGTTTTTCTATTTTATACAATTGATGTAAATCGCTTGGAGCTCCAATAGGTATAGGTTTCCCATTTTCGGTCATCACAGTAAAAAATGAATCTTTCTTTAGCAGTATCAGCAACACAACTTTAGTATGCGTACGTTAATAATTGTACTATTAAGTCGGAGGTTAACATGTAAAACTGTTTTTGACTATGTTGTATCAATTATCAATCGCGTTTTACTAACCAAGCTAGACAGATTCCTACCATGTATAGTATGAAAATTGGCCCACCGACTAAGGTTTGTGTTATTGGATCAGGAGTTGGAGTAACGATAGCTGATATTGCAAAGGATATTACTAAGGCAAAGCGCCACCATCCTGCTAATTTTCTTGCACTTACAACACCAAATTTTGCTAATCCCATCACTATAATGGGAGTTTGAAATACGGCCCCCATTACTAGAAGTAGACGAATAGTTAAGTCCATATAACTACTTATTGTTGGGGTAACATCTGCAAATTGACTTCCGAAACTGAAGAGGAAACTATAGGCAGTAGGCAAAACAATTAAATATCCAAAACTAAGTCCTATGACAAAGGATAAGCTAGCACCAATCACTAAGGGTATCACCCATTTTTTTTCTTGATTTGTCAGTGCTGGTCCTGTGAAACGGAGTGCTTGATAAACCAACATAGGCATCCCTAATGTAATTCCTCCTAGAAGGGCTACACGGAAATAAGTAAATATATTTTCCATTGGCGTAATTGCTTGCGCTCTAAAATTATCGTTTTGTGCATAGGCTGGTTCTATCAAAAATTCAATTAGCCAAAGACCTAAAGGTAGATAAAAAAATGGGATCATTCCCAACAGAACTGCTGCGGCAGACCATGTCACTCGGTTGCGTAACTCTAATAAATGCTCAAGCAGGGTCATTTCCCCGCCTTCTGTTTCGAATGGGTCCTCTAATCCTGTTTCTAATTCTTCAGTATCAGATGTCATATAATTGAATGCCTGTCATTACTGGTCGAGTTTTGATGGGCGAATTGACTTTTGCACATCATTGGAAGAGGGAGTTTGTTCGTCTTGAGCAGATTCTTCAGTGGATATCACCTTATTATCTGTCGTAGAACCGATGTTAGTAGGTGTGTTCTGATCTGAATTGTCCATTTCTTCACGTATTGATTTTAACTCTTTACTTAAATCTCCAGCTTCACCAAGTTCCTTTGCTTCATCTTCGATTTCCTGTTCAATTTCTGATACCACTGATTTAACATCCTGCATAACTTCGGTTGTATACTGTCTAGCAATTCTGAACCAACGTCCACCTTGACGCGCGACCTCAGGAAATCTTTGAGGTCCTACTACAATCAAAGTTAAAACGAGCACAAGGATAGCCTCCCCGGCTCCAATTCCGAACAAGGTCATTTTTTTACTACCTTACATGTTAGGCGATTAGTCCTCGATACCAGCATCCTTGAGGAAGTCAATGACATCCTGGACCGATTGTATTTTCTCAGCATCCTCATCCGATATCTCTAATCCTTCTGCATCAGCAGAAAATTCCTCTTCCATAGACATGATGAGTTCAACCAAATCAAGTGAGTCAGCATTCAAGTCATCAACAAAAGAAGCCCCTGGGACTACTTCGCTTTCCTCGACACCCAATTGATCTACTATTAAAGTTTGTACACGCTCGTAAACCGATGCCATATTGTCCTCCTTATGATGTTGCTATCACCGCAGTAATAGTTTACATATTAACTTACATTATTTGCTTCAATTGCAACTGAGGCAAGTACTCCATTTACAAAACGACCAGACGATTCAGATCCGTACCCTTTCGCAATATCAACAGCTTCATTGATTATTACACGAAATGGTGAATCGTGATTATCAAAGAGCAATTCGTAAATTGCAAGACTTAGTACATTTCGATCAACAGCGGCCATTTCATTTAATGGGAAGGCTGCTGCATGTCGTTCTAATACAGAATCAATCTTATCTTTCGAATTTGCCGTTCCGTCAACTAACTTAGTTACAAAGGTACGCGCTTCTTCGTTCAAGTTCGATTCATTTAGTCGTAAATTAAGTACCTCCGAGGTTGGTTTCCCATGCTGTTCTGCTTCGAACAAAACTTGAAAACTCAATATACGAGATTGCCTACGTGAATTGGAAGCCATAAATATCCTGAACTACGACATTATTAATCCACCATCAACATTGATAGTCTGTCCTGTTATATATGCTGCATGTTCTGAAGCAAGAAAAGTAACCAAAGGAGCTATTTCAGATGCATCGGCGTATCTACCCATTGGTATTCTATTTTTAATAAATTCTTTTTGCTCATCTGATAGGTTTTTTGTCATATCAGTTAACACGAATCCTGGCGCAATAGCATTGACCGTTATACCTCGAGCGGCAACCTCTAGCGCTAGAGATCTAGTAAAGCCAATGATACCTGCTTTCGAGGCCGAATAATTAGCCTGGCCAGGATTACCTGATCTACCAACTACTGATGTAATGTTAATTATACGACCTGACCTGTTTCTTATCATTGGACGTAATGCAGCTTTAGAAACAAGGAATGTACCCTTTAAATTAGTATTGATTACATCATCCCATGAATCTTCTGACATGCGCATAACCAAATTATCAGAAGTCATTCCCGCATTATTTACCAAAATATCAATGTTTCCTAATTTTTCTTGGCAGGTTTTTATCATATCTTCTATATCTTTAGGATTGAGAACGTCCACTTTTAAAATTTGGCATTCAGAGCCAAGTGTGATTAGTTCTTTTTGTAATTTTATAGCTAAATCAGAGCTTCCTCGGTAGGTCAAGAAAATTTTTGCCCCTGCATTTGCTAAATCAAATACTATGGCTCTTCCTATACCTTTTGCTCCACCGGTAATTATCGCATTTTTACCATCTAGCGAAGGTTTTGTTAGTTTTGTAGAGTTTTCGTTAGTCATTATATTTATCCCACATGACTACTTCATATCAGCGATAGAACCTATATTACGTGTTGTAATTTCACGGTCTATTCGTTTGGCCAATCCAGATAATATTTTTCCAGGGCCGAATTCAATTAATGTGTCAATTCCATAATTTTTCATAGTTTGTACTGAATCGACCCATAAAACAGGATTTGTCACTTGATTGACTAATTCTTGATCAAAATTTTCTGAATCAGATATTGCTGATCCTGTAACATTTGACACGAGAGGCACTGTAGAATTCTTAAATACTATTTGGGATAGTGCATCTTTTAAGCCATTTGCTGCTGATTGCATTAATGGGGTATGAAATGCCCCTGCTACTGATAATTCAATAACCTTAGCAGCGCCTTGTTCTAAAGCAATTTCTCCGGATTTTCGAACTGATTCGATTTTACCTCCGATAGTGATATTCCCTATCGCATTTATATTGCAAATCGAAGATCCGTGCTGACTGCAAATTTTCTCGATTGTATCCTGATCAAGGCCTAGAACAGCAGACATGGTGCTGGCTTCCGCATCACATGCTATTTGCATTAGTCTACCTCGTTCACGCACTAATGATATTCCATCAGCAAAGGATAGGTATCCAGATGCAATTAGTGCTGCATATTCTCCTAAGGAGTGGCCCGCAACTAAAGCAGGCCTTTCGGAAATAATTGATCTGTCAATTGATGTGGCTAACGCCGCTATAGAATGTACTACGATAGCTGGTTGTGTATTAACTGTTTGAATGAGATCGGATTCTGGTCCGTCAAAACAAATATTTGAAATATTAATACCAAGAATATCATTTGCATGTTCAAAAATTTCTTTTGCAATTGAGGATTCTGCGTACAGATCTTTCCCCATACCAACATGCTGGGCACCTTGTCCAGGGAAAACCCATGCACTATTTAAGTTGATTGGTAAATCTTCAATTTGTTCTAAAAGCATAAATTACCTAATTGTCAGAATTTTGATTTCCAATTTCTTCATCTACTAATCGACCTTTTCGATCTCTAATGCCTCCTGCAGTATGACTTACTTTCCATCCTCCTGTAGAGCGATCAGGTACAAGATTAGGGATTTGTATCTGATCGTGACTACGTCGAGATCCCCTTTTTGCCTTGGGAGTCCTACGTTTAGGTAATGCCATTGGATTCCTCCTCTTCAAGTTGTTTAGCTAACACCGACAAAGCAGCCCATCTATCATCAGAAAGTTGTGCTGCTTCAAAATTTATTCCTTTGTCTAATCCTACACACTCTGATTTACATAGTGGAACTAGTGGAACAGCTGTCTGTTCATACTGCCGTATCGCTTCACTGAGATCTAGATGCCAATATTTATCGATTAGAAAATCTTCTTGATCGTATGCAGTTAATTCTGAAGTGATAGGGTGTGGTTCACTAGGAACATATTCTTCATTGAATTGTAATGTGCATAAAGATTCAAAATTATTTAAGCATCTTGCACATTGTAATTCTAAGTTAATATCGATTTCTGCACTTACTAAAATTCCACGTTTGATTCTAAGTAAATTGACAGAGCCACTGATCTTTCTTGAATATTCAAATTCAGGCAATTGAATTAATTCATTCTCTATTGCTAATTCACGCTTACTCCCTACTTTTTCCTGTAGAAGTGTTGCGACGTTTATTTGCATTTCAGTGCTCCGAAAATTTATATTGCCATAGTCTATTAGACAATTAAATCACTAAAAACAAAAAAAACTAATCTGATCATTCTAAGATCCGTTAATATGCCATAAGATCATAGTGCTAGGTAATTGGATGACCGCCGGTGTACTTATGTTCACGGGAGGAAAGTCCGAACTCCACCGGACAGGGTGCCGGCTAACAGCCGGGCGATGTGAATCGACGGAAAGTGCCACAGAAACGATACCGCCTAAGTATTTTCGAATACCGGTAAGGGTGAAATGGTGTGGTAAGAGCACACCGGCGTTTTGGTAACAAGACGGCCGAGGTAAACCCCACTCGGAGCAAGACCAAATAGGGAAGCATTGGAGTGTTCGGCTCAGCTTTCGGGTAGGTCGCTGGAAATGATAGGTAACTATCATTGTAGATGGATGGTCATCACTGTATTTTCTTGGGCAAGGAATACAGTACAGGATTCGGCTTATAGATTACCTAGCAGCCCATTTATAAATAAATTTCTATTGCCTATCGACTCTATCTCGAGTTACTGCGACTATCGTTTGGTAAGAGTAGGGATCATATGATAGAAATTCTGAATGTAGATCATTTTTGTCAGGCAGTTCCAGATTTAGAAAAACAAAGTGATTTTTTGCAAAAAGTTTTAGGGTTATTACCTTCAAAAATTTCGCACCAAACTGACTTCGACAATCAAGTCTTATCTATACCTGGCAATTCCAAATTAGGTTGGGAATTGATGTCTCCTAATACAAATAAATCCTTTTTACATAGATTTCTTGATGGTCCTCGCGGACCAGGTTTGCACCATTTGACTATGCGAGTTCAATCAATTGAAAAAACTAAGAATCAATTGATTGAATTGGGCTATGAGCCATGGGGAGCAGAAGGGAATGTCGTATATTTACATCCTCAAAAAGGTGGGCAAGGATTTCTCTTTCAATTTTACGAAGCGAATGATGAGGATGTTTGGTATGATACCGAGCCTTTTACTGATAATGAAAAAAATACGATAGGTATTAAATCGGTAGATCATATTGCACATGCTCATAAAAACGTAAGTGGCCTAGTAGATTGGTATCAGAAGACATTTGGATTTTCTCCCTATAATGGGGACTCTGACAATACTTCTTCGGGAGAAGAATTTAAGATTGGTTTATTACAACTTCCTTCAAAACAACTCAAGATAGAAATTATTGCTCCTGCACACCCTGAATCTTTTGTGCAGAAATTTTTGAATGAACGCGATACATCAGTTCATCATCTTACACTTGAAGTTGAAGATTGGGATCGTGCCACCGCCGCTCTTGATTTTCATGGTATTCGAACTTTTGGTGAACGTTCAAATGTTGGGGCAGAATCCTTATGGCATGAAGCATTTATTCATCCTAAAGAAACAGGTGGAGTATTGCTTCAGATTTTTTGGCAAGCTAAACCTGGGCTATGGGAATAAAAGCTTATATCTAAAGAGTTTATCTTTTCATTTCAACATTACGACCAGTGACACTATCTAATTCTATGATTAGTGCTTTTCCTAGCATTTCAGGATCACGGTCACGTTCTAATTTTGGAGAGTTATTGTAAATATTAAGAGCGACTTCTGGATCGGTCACAATTATTGCGCGCCCATGGAATTGCCAACCTAAATGTTCAGGTATATTCCTATATAGTAAGGCTACATTTTGATTGTTCGCAATTCTATTTAAGGTCCCAGAATTTGGGTTTCTTACCCATATAGCAAGCTCGTCGTTTCGATGTACTTGAGTGCTTCCATAATATGTAAGAGAAGGTTTGTTATCTTCATCGACACTACATAAAATCATGGGAAAACCGTCGCTCAAAGCGTTATTGACATATTTTTGTATTTCTGGTGTAAGTTTGATCATATTTTTTCTGACAAATATTTATTTATTAATCGCCTAGTAATAGTCTGCGCCGTACCATAAGCATATGAGTAAAAGAGTATCAAACGTTGGCGATTGGCGTAATGGACTTCCTGTGAATGTCGATAGAGATGCTCTTCCTGTGATAAAAGAAGTTCAACATGACTCTCGTGAAGTAAGCGAAGGTGATTTGTTTATTTGTATAAAAGGAATGCAACTTGATGGGCATGACTTTGTTGACCAAGCTATTGCAAATGGTGCTAGCGTATTGATCGTAGAAGGAACTGCCAATTTAGATCTAGATAAGATTAAGATTCCACTTATCGTTGTAGAAAATACTCGTTCCATATTAGCTGATATTGCTGCAGCACATGAAGGATATCCCGGGAAAGAAATGACAGTTATCGGAATTACAGGAACTGATGGAAAGTCCACTACGGCATACCTAACTACTGCTGCCTTGGAAGGTTGTGGAGTAAAAGTTGGCTTGCTCTCAACGATTGAAACTCGTATTGCTGGAAAAACAGTTGCTGTACCGAAAAGGTTAACTACACAGGAATCTCCAGTTATTCAGAAATTCTTGAGACAAATGGCTAATGCTGGTTGTGAATATGTCATAATTGAAGCAACTTCTCATGGACTATCATTAAATAGATTGGATAATTGTTTTTTTGATATAGCTCTATTCACAAACCTTTCAAAGGACCATCTTGATTTTCATGGGACTTTTCAAAATTATAAGTTAGCAAAATCAAGATTATTTTCTAAATTAGAAAGCACCCATAAGAAATCTAAATTTCCTATAGCGATATTAAATAGAGATGATGAAAATTGGGTATATTTCGCTGACAATACTAACGCCAATGTAATTACTTATGGTGTTAGTAATGTAAAAGCTGATATTTTTGCGAATGAAATAGTTCAATGGTCTGATAGTTCAACATTCATGTTGTCTACTGACACTGAGTTAATTGAAGCTAGTGTCCCACTGCCGGGAATATTTAATGTAGCAAATGCTACTGCAGCTTTAACTATTGGTGTGGTTCTAGATATGGATATTGAAAACCTGACCAGTGCCTTGGCGCAATGTCATGAAATCCCTGGCAGGATGGAAAATATTGTTGGAGCGCCGTTTGAAATTATTGTTGATTACGCTCATACACCTAAAGCTATGGATCTTGTGTTGAATACACTAAGGTCGACTGTAGAAAAAAGAATTATTGTTGTTTTTGGTTGTGCAGGAGAACGTTCTTCAGATCGAAGAAAAGATCTAGGAGAAGTGGTAAGTAGGTTGGCAGATTTCTCATTTATTACAGAAGAAGATTCTCGGAGTGAGGATACAGATACGATTATTGCTGAAATTGCAGAGGCAATGATTTTCCAAGGTTCTGTTGAAGAACAAGATTTTGTAAGAATTGGAAACCGTGAGGAAGCCATAAATTCAGCCTTGAAGATAGCTAACCCCGGAGATTTGGTTTTGATTGCCGGCAAAGGTCATGAGCAGTCAATCGAAAGATCTGATGGAGTCTATGGTTGGGATGATAGAAAAATAGTAAAGAAGAAAATTTCTGAAATTTTCCAATAGTGTGCTTTTTTGCTATGTAAGTTTAATATAGTTTTATTTAAGGGAGATGTAATTTATGGATGAAGCAGAAATTGCACAACTTATTCATGATGATCGTGCCCATATGTTGCACTCACAGCACTAT
>CETM01133201.1_pt1 | contig 12567 bp, 13 predicted proteins | sample 361451 | NCBI WGS metagenome assembly CETM01 (sample SAMEA2622690, study PRJEB7988) | marine metagenome | isolation source: saline water (ENVO:00002010), including
ATCACCCCCTCGACAATGTTTTCTTCAGTCTCCAATTTCGTGGGAATTAAGTCCGGCGCTGTCTCGATTTCTTCGCCTGGCCTACCGATAACAGCAACCACTTCGCCGACGGGTACTGTCACCCCAGCCCCAACACGGATTTCCAGTAATGTACCTCTAGCCGGCGCAGTGACTTCCATTTCCACTTTGTCCGAAGACACATCGAACAAGGGTGACTTAGTCGACACCTCGTCACCGATTTCTGAATGCCAGACTGAAATAGTACCCTCAGAAACAGTTTCTCCCAGTTGCGGCATTACTACTTCCATTGCCATTTTTTCAGCCCTAATCCATTTTTTCGGCGATTTCACGTACAATACGTTCTGAAGACGGCATAGTAGCATCCTCCAGCGCGTCGGCAGCCGGCAGGGGAATATGCGGCGTGGTAATACGAATCACTGGCCCGTCGAGGTCCCAGAAAATCTCGTCCGCGACTATGGAGGCAATCTCAGCACCCCAGCCGCACAGACGCGGATTTTCCTCTACCGTTACTAGCCTACCGGTCTTGGAGACTTCGGACAAAATCGTCCGCGTATCTAGCGGTACTAACGAACGCACATCGACTACCGTCGCTTCAATACCGTACTCATCAGATAGCGTTTTCGCAGCATCCAGCGCCCGTGGCACCATGGCGGCGAGTGCAACGATGGTTACGTCGTGGCCGTCACGCAATACTCTTGCTGTGCCGAGCTGATCTACCAGCTCACCATCGGGCACCTCTCCTTTTGTGGGATAGAGAGACTTTTGTTCAAAAAACATAACCGGGTCCGGGTCGCGGATGGCGGCGGCCAGCAGGCCTTTAACATCAGCCGGTGTCGACGGTGCCACAACCTTCAGGCCGGGAACCATCATCGCCCAGTTTTCAACTGCCTGCGAATGCTGCGCGCCGAAACGTGAACCACCACCATTGGCCGTGCGGACTACCAGAGGTAGGCTCATCTGCCCACCAGTCATGTAGCGTGCCTTGGCGATCTCGTTAGCAACAATATCCCAACAAACTGCGAGGAAGTCAGAAAACATGATCTCGGCAATTGGCCGGAGGCCTGTCATCGCTGAACCCATTGCCGCGCCAAGTATCGCCTGTTCGGAAATTGGGGTATCACGCACGCGGACCGGACCAAATTCGTTAAGCAGCCCAACAGTTGCTTTGAAAACTCCACCGGCGGCCCCAATATCTTCACCAAGGAAGACTACATCCTCGTCGCGGCGCATTTCCTGCGCAATGGCATCAGCGACCGCCTCGCGATAGGTTAGTTCCGCCATGCTGTACCTCCATCAGCCCAGACATCAACATCAATCAAATCCAGCCCCGGCGGGTTAGAAGCATTGGCAATTTCGGTTGCCCTATCGACCTGGTAAAGAACCTCGGCTTCCATACCTTCGATCATGTCCTGCGGAATCCCGAATTCAGTTAGGCGGTCACGATACCGTGGCAAGGGATCTTTCTTAAGCCATGCCTCAAGCTCTCCCGGTGGGCGATAATCGCCGGGATCTGCCCTGCTGTGTCCTGAATGGCGATAAGTTAGACATTCGATTAGTGACGGCCCTTCACCAGCACGGGCCTTGGCGAAGGCTTTCTGTGCAGTACGATAGACCTCATCAGCATCGTTACCGTCGATCACAATTTTGGGGAGGCCATAAGACGCTGCGCGGTCACCAGCAGGATTTTCAACCGCCGTGACGTCCCCGATCGGGGTGTATTCCATATAGAGATTATTTTCGCAGACAAACACCACTGGAAGTTTCCAAACCGCCGCCATATTCAGTGCCTCGTGGAACGCGCCGATATTCGTTGTCCCATCGCCGAAGAAGCAGATCGAAACCTGACCGGTGTTTTTGTATTGCGATGTCCATGCCGCGCCCATGGCTATAGGTAGGTGCGCGCCGACAATGGCATAGGAACCCATGGCGCCGTGCTCAACGGAAGTAAGGTGCATCGAGCCACCTTTGCCCTGCAGTAATCCGCATTCACGGCCCATCAGCTCTCCGAGGACGCCCTCCATTGAGGCGCCTCGCGCCAGCGTATGGTGGTGGCCACGATAGGTACAAAACGACCAATCATCTTTTTTCATCGCAATTGCGAAGCCGGCGGCGACGGCTTCGTGCCCTAACGCCAGATGTGACGTACCCTTGATCAAGTTCTGCAGGAAAAGGTCGTAGGCGCGCTGTTCGACATGCCGTATTTCAAGCAAGGAACGCCAAAGCCCGAGGCGCGTTTCCTCTCCGATATCATCATTTTTGCCACCACGCTGGCATTTTGATTTAGGTGATCTCTCTGCGTACCCCCCGCTCTTAGCCGCCTTCGGTTTGCTTGCCACGTTTGGCCTTCCCTTTCTCCCTCGTCCCTTTTCGGCGACATTCGGCTGAAAGCATACAACCGATTACCATTGTGTCAGTAGGCCTCGGTTTCCCCGTCGAGATGGATCATGGAGGTAAATATCTGCGAACGTTGGTTAATACTTTACTGAGATGGGCAGTTCCTCAGCCGGGTAAAGGCTAATGATCTTTGGCCCCTCCGGCGTCACGACCATTTCTTCCTCGATGCGCGCGGCGGAGAAACCGTCTGAGGCCGGGCAATAGGTTTCCAGCGCAAAAACCATACCGGTCTTGATTTCTTTCGGGTCGTCCATTGAACTCAAGCGCGAAATAATCGGCCGTTCGTGAATGGCGACGCCGAGTCCGTGGCCAAACTGCAGCGCGAAGGCTTCCATTTCATCCGAGAAACCAAACTCACTCGCTTTAGGCCAAACCGCGGCAATCTCGTCAGTGGCAACTCCAGGGCGTACGAGGTCAATCGAAGCGTCAAGCCATTCTCGGCACTGCTTGTAAGCGTCTTCCTGCGCGTCGGTAGCGCGGCCAACGTTGAATGTTCGATAATAACACGTGCGATACCCAGAATAGGCATGCAATACATCAAAAAATGCCTGGTCGCCGGGCCGCACCATGCGGTCGGTGAAATTGTGAGGATGCGGGTTGCAGCGCTCGCCCGATATTGCGTTGATTGCCTCGACGTCATCAGAGCCCATCTCGTAAAGCATCTCGTTCGCCTTGGCGACGATATCGTTCTCTCGCACACCCGGTTTGAGTTCCTCTCCAATCATGTGATAGACCGCATCCACCATACCGGCCGCCTGGTTCAGCAGAACGATCTCATCAATGTTCTTAATCTCTCGCGCATCAAGCATAACCTGCTGGCCATCACGCACCTCAACGCCCTCGGCCTGCAACGCTAGCATCATCGGCGGCTCGCAGATATCGACACCGAGCGGCATGTTTTCCAACCCTGCATCAACCAGCATCTGTTTTATTTCCTTGGCTGCATTTTCCATCAGTCCGGCTGCGGGCGGGACCGTACCACGTAGCCCCAACATACCGGCATGACAATGATCTTGGGGCAACCAAGGAGCATGCAATCGGTGATGCGCTGCCGCCGATCCAAAATCCCATAAGTGCGGGTCGACGTCACCCATTAGCATGGCGTAGCGGGCGACCTTGTCGCGCGACCATTCACCGATCACTGTGGAGGTGAGATAACGAATGTTATTGTTATCAAAACATAGTAAAGCACCAAGATCGGAGGCAGCCAGCGCTTCATGCGACCGCGCCAAACGATACTTATGCAGTCGGTCGAAATCGACACGTTTTTCGAAGTCCACTGCTGAGTGGCCGGGCGCCGAAATTGCCCGGTCCCAACTATAATTTGGGTTCAGATCGTCATCGCCGGAAAAAGCTGAAGTCTCGGACAGATCCTGCGGCATCAGTTTAGCCTCCCTCAAAGTCGGCGCGGTATTCGCTAAAGCTCCGCATAGCCCATTGTTGACCGGAACGAATTTACATGCGGCGTGGGGCCTGTGCAATCGATTGCACAGGCCAATTAGGAACGAAGTCTACCGGCCCCTCTTCAGATCCAGCAGCGATTCTCCGTCCAAGCAATCGAGCTCCATTAGGGAGAATCTGTGCCCTATCCCAATTCCGGCACCCGTCTATGTCCGGTTACCTGTTCGTAACCGTATGCGAGGCTTAGCATCTCTGCATCCGAATATGGGCGGCCCAGAAATGTAATTCCCACAGGAAGCCCACCGTCAGTGAACCCAGCGGGGACAACCACGCTAGGAACATATATTAAAAAGGTGTTCAGGTGCGGCGCACCCTTTTGATCGGTCCAAGGTGACGCTGTCCCATCCGCAATTAGGGTGGGGGTATGTTCAACTGCTTTATGGACAATGGCATCCAGCTTGTTCTCAGCCATCACCTTCAAAAAGCGCGTCATCAGTTCTTCGCGCGCGACAGTATAGACAGCGAATTTTTCTTGAGATTTATCGACGGCCCATCGGGTCTGCACACCGCGATAGGTATCAGAAAAATTAGGATTTTTACGAGCATCATCCATCGTATCAAACGGCGGATTGGCACTGCCCGCCATATAGATTTTGAAGGATTCCTCTTCGGCCGCACCGTCGGCAGAGCGCTGAGCCAAAAGGTCTATCATCCCCGGAATCTCAACGGGATCAACAACCACCGCCCCTGCCTTCGACAGGTCGGCAACCGCATTGTCAAACAGTGCATCAACGGCGTAAAAGTCATCTGAATCGGGCTCAGAGTGATAGCCCATGACAGTCCGAAGGATACCTATGCGCTTGCCGGCCATACCGCCATCTCCCAATTCAGAAACGTAGGAGACTGGCGCCTTCCCCACTCCCCGACCAGTAATGGGATCATCAGCGTCGAAACCGTGCATGACGTCAAGCATGCGAGCAGCGTCTGTCACCGTCCGCGTCATGGGGCCAAGCGAACCATTGGTAGACGGCCAGCCAGCATAGACGCCGCCACGACTGACTAGCCCCGCTGTCGGTCGCATACCGACGATCCCATTCCAGATCGCTGGGCGGCGGATCGAGGCGAAGCCCTCCTGCCCCACGGCCACCGTGACCAGGTTGGCCGATACTGCCGCGCCAGACCCACCAGAGGATCCACCAGCCGTTCGCGAGGTGTCGTAGACGCAGGCAGTGGAGCCGAATAGCGAGCCGTGAGTGTCGCCCGCGCCCATTTCTCCTAGAGTAGTCTTGGCAATGAAGATGGCGCCCGCGTCGCGTAGCTTCGCGGCGACGAAACTGTCGCGTTCCGGCATATGCCCATCAAAGAGGACCGAACCCATGGTGGTGGGCATCTCCCTCACATCACCCTGATCCTTCATCGCAACCGGAATGCCATGCAGCGGACCAACAGGGCCGGACTTCGTATAAGATGCATCTAGCGCATCGGCCTGTTCCAACGCGCGCGGGTTGAGTGAAATGATTGAGTTGATCTTTGCGCCCGCCCGATCAATCTTTTCGATGCGGTCTAGATACGCCTCCACCAGTGCCCGACAGGTCAGCGTGCCGGCGGCATATGCAGCGTGGATATCAGCGATCGTGGCATCGATCAGAGTGAAGTTGTCAGCAGAATCAGGCGGGTTCATATCGGGGTCTCCGTAAGAGTAACGACATTGTTACAAATGCAAGGAAATGGTGCAAAAAAAACCAATTACAGTTGTCATCCGGCTGCCCGAGCCACCATAACAACTCCGAGGCAGATCAGACCTATGAGGACCCATCGGCGAAATTTTTCAAGAGACATCCGGTTGCGGATCATTCGGCCGGAGACCATGCCAACAAGGGCCGTGACTGTTCCGATTACCCCTGGTGCGATTACCGAGACAGGCAGTTCTCCGCGGGCACCAAGCCCAATAGCAAGGCCTATGGTTGCGACTAACACAGTGACCCCCATTGCCTGTATTAGCGCGTCCTTCTGCATTGTGTCATTGATGGCGCGGGTGATGTCGGCCCGGTCATCTTCATCACTACGCCGGCCCATAGAAAAATTCAGGGACTGTAAATAAGGAACAACGGGAATTACAAAAATCGCAGTAGCGCCCGAGATTAAACCAGTTGCAAAACCCATCAGCGGATTAAGGCGACGTTCAGATTGCACCGGTACAGAGTATTGTTTCCCGATCAAACTAATTGCCGCGAACACGATCAACATCGTACCGAGTAAGCCGGCAGCAACAGCAGTATCTACCCCAGCAATCAGAACAGCCGATACCAACGAACCGACCACCAATGCAAGTTGCAAAGTCCATAGACGGGCTATCACCAGTTTGAGCGCCGTACCGAAGAATGCCTGCCAAATATTGGTCACAATAACTGGAATGATCAGAATTCCGGCGGCCTGTTCTACTGGAAGCCACGCAGCCATCAGCCCGACGCTGACCGTGGGGAGACCCAGCCCGATACCGCCTTTCACTACCCCGGCGATTAAATAGATGCCGGCGATTACGGCCAGCTCCCATAATGAATAGTCCATAACTTCAGTACCTATCATGTCCCTGTTTAACGCGGGCACACGTCGTTTGACCAGTGTTGTCAAGTCTCGTGTCTGGTATCGGAGCGCTGCAGGACATATATTGCGCCACCACCATATTATTCCCCTATTATCCACCCACCAGGCCCCAACTTGATTGACAACTCTCGATACATCAAATCTTCGAGCACCTTTGCCCGAAAACGGCTACTGTCCGGATACGGGCTCCTGGTTTTAGCGGTACTTATGTGGGCCGGTAATTCCACTGTTGGGCGCGCAACAGTGGATGAGAACATCCCGCCTCTGGCATTTACCTTTTGGCGCTGGGTCACCGCCTTTTTGATCTTCGCTACCATCTTTGGCGCGCGCACCTGGCGGCAACGAAACGAAATTTTGCTTCACTGGAAATTTGTTGCTTCTTTTGCACTGATATCGGTCGCGGGGTTCAACGCAGTATTCTACATCGCACTGCAGAAAGCGCCGGCGGTTCAGGTCACTTTGATCCAGTCGATCTTACCGGTGCTGGTGTTATTAATCGGTCTAGCCGTACTGCGAGAGCGGATCGACGGCAAACAATGGCTAGGCATCGTTTTTTCCATTGCCGGCGCGGCACTCATTGTCACCCGTGGGGACATTGGAGTGCTGCTGACCCTGCAGCTGGGTGAAGGTGACCTCTGGGCGCTAGCAGCAGTGTTTATCTGGGCGTGGCAGGCCTTTTTAATGCGCTGGAAACCAAAGACAATTGATATAATGTCATTCATGACCACGATAGCCTTGATCGGGGTGATCGGCCTCTTCCCCCTATACCTCTACGAACACACCATCGTCGGCCCAATGCCGGTCACGCGAAACAGTGTACTATTCGTACTCTATGTAGCAGTGATGGCGAGTGTCATCGGCACCACATGCTGGAACGAAGGCACCTACCGCGCTGGCTCGGCCCGAGCAGGATATTTTGGGAATCTATTCTTCATTTTCGCTAGCGCGCTTGCAATCGTCATCCTCGGTGAAGATTTATTCTGGTACCACATTGCGGGCACCACCTGTGTATTAGTCGGCATTTGGCTTGCGACCTTCCGGCGTTCGTCAAACCATACAAAAACCGCCTCCGCCAATGACTGAGTCTATTGCACCCGATGCCACCCCGACAACGGCGCGCGGCCGCCTAATCGCATATCTGATGTTAGCGGCAGTCGCTCTTTTATGGGCGGCAAACACAAATATCGCGCGCGCCACAGCCGATGAAGTACCCCCGATGGCACTTACCTTCTGGCGGCTGTTCCTCTCGGCGCTAATTTTTGCGCCCTTTGCACTCCGTAATACCTGGAGGCAACGCAACATCGTTTTACAATATTTTTGGCTACTCAACGGGATGGGGTTTCTTTCCATGGCTGCGTTCAACGGTCTTGTGTACATTGGGATGCAATATTCAGTTGCGATTAACGGCAACCTGCTACAGGGGGCGCTGCCAATCTGCATTGTACTTATAGGCATCTTGTTTGCAGGTCGGCAGGTAACGACGCGGCAGGGGATCGGTGTGGCACTCGGTATGCTTGGGCTCATAACGATCGTAATCCGGGGCGATATTAGTCTGCTATTACAGATGCAGATTAATCCCGGCGATCCACTGCTTTTGCTCGGCGTCTTCTGCTCTGCCACTTATGCAGTATTCCTATACAAGCGGCCGGCGGAGTTTGACCTGATGAGTTTCATGTTCCTCTGTATGGTTTTCGCGACTTTTCATATTTTTCCGTTCTTCATCGTCGAGTGGTTGTGGGTCCGACCAATGCCCATAACGCAGACGTCTCTGATGACAATCGCTTTCATCGCACTATTTCCGTCGGTGTTAGCGCAGACCTTTTTCGCTGAAGGTGTGCGTAGGATCGGGGCCGCAAAGGCGGGCTACATGATCTATCTGACGCCGGTATTCGGAGTTGTAATGGCGACCGCGATTCTGAATGAGCCGTTCAAGTCTTATCACGTGATTGGCATCACCTTGATCGCCGCCGGCGTCTGGCTAGCAACATTTTCTCGTCGAGGTAAGACTACCGCATTATGAAGAATTCCCCCATCTTTCCATTCGTCTTACTTACTTTCTGCGCTTTATTTTGGGCTGGTTCATCAGTGGTCGGTCGCCACGTTGCCGGCGAGATACCACCAATGGGGATAAATTTCTGGCGCTGGCTATTCGCCTTTTTGATCGTGTTGACCTGGACATCAGGTGAACTGTGGCGTCACCGCAAACTTGTTATACAGAAGTGGAGATATATCTCTTTTTTGGCACTTTCCTCTGCCATTGGCTTCGGTGCTCTGCACTACGTCGCTTTGCAATACACGACAGCCATTAACGGAGCTCTATTTCAAGGTCTGATGTCGATATGCATTCTAATCTCTGCATTTATTATTTTAGGTGACCGGTTTGGCATGCGCCAAGGAACAGGAGTAGTGTTGGGGTTTGCTGGGGTAGCGGTGATTGTAACCCGTGGCGATATAGACGTTGTATTTGGGTTAACCTTCAACACGGGCGATATTATCCTTCTAATAGCGACTATGTCGTATTCGATATACGCGGTATTCCTCCGCCGTGCACCGCAAGAACTGACTTCCAGCGCACTAATGGCCGGCATGTTCGGTTTCGCTGCACTTTACATGTTCCCGCTATGGCTAATCGAAGTATATTTTTTCGAACGCCCCCTGCCCGTGAACTATACAGCTATCTGGTCGATAGGGTTTATGACGTTGGGCCCATCAGTATTAGCGCAAATATTCTGGGCCTATTCCGTTTCGAAGGTCGGCCCGGGTACCGCCGGATATTTCATTTATCTTGCGCCCGTGTTCGGCGTTTTACTTGCAACATCTCTGCTCGGTGAACAGTTTTTCCTTTATCACGCCGTGGGGATTGTACTGATTTTTATCGGGATATGGCTCGCCACCCGGAAGCAACCCGGGTCCGGTTAAAAATTTACGATATTTGAGCCGACCTTAGCGTTCTACCTATTCGTCAACTGTACCCGAGTAGGCATCTGAAAGGTGGAGAAACTGTCGGCGGCGCCTCCATTTCAAACTCGGGGTAGAACAACCCCAACCATGGCGTCTCTGCTGACAATTCTTGCTAGATTTTCTTCAGACCAGCCTTCCGTGCCCTCTGGCTGTTGTGGCAAAACCAGGTAACGCATATCGGCATTTGAATCATGGACCCGAACAGTTTTTTCTTCGGGCACGTGGGTGCCAAACTCTTTAAGCACTAATCGCGGTTCTACGACGGCACGAGACCTATAGCTCTTGGATTTGTACCAGTCCGGCGGCAACCCTAACAACGTTCTCGGATAGCAGGAGCAAAGCGTACAGACAATCATATTGTGTACGTCGTCAGTATTTTCGACGACTACTAATTCCGCGTCACCCATTGTAAGGCCTAATTCTTGGACTGCTGTGGTACCGTTGCTTAGAAGGCGCTTCCTGAAATCCGGATCGGTCCAAGCCTTCGCAATGACGCGGCCGCCATCAACCGGATCTCGACTATCAAGAAATTCGAGATTGCGACGCACGTCGTCAGCGCTGACCACGCCTTTTTCTATAAGTAGTTCCTTCATCGCCTCGGCCATCAATTCGTAATAACCGGTCTCATTTATATCGGGAGTTGTACCAGGATGGTCATGTTCATGTGTATGGTCATGGGCGGTGCGGTCATCGTTGTTCATTTCTCTATCCTTCAGCTTTTTCAAGCCAATGATCATAAATTTCTAGGTCTAGCGTATCGCTTTCTGGCCCTTTGTAGTCATCCCAGATGTCGATCTGCGCTAGCCGCACGCGATAAAGCTCGCGTTTAGGCGTCCCGTCAAAACCATAAGCTAATTCTTCAGGGTTCTTGAAGTCTCCGCAGTAGCGCTCAACAACCCCGGTCTTGCCGCGCGCATAAAAAGGTGTTCGGCGATGACCGGGTGGATGGGAGTTCTTGATACGCACGCGTTCTCCTACACTGAAAATGGGCATATTCAGGCTCCTAGCTTATCTTTTATTGAATCCATCCGTCCGATAACTTCGTCCCGGCTTAAAAGTCCCTTTTCCTCGAGAAGGTTAACCATGGCTTCCGACCAGCGCTCAAAATAGTCTTGCTCATAAATTTCGGGCGGCAGATCTTCCAGTGCGCGGCGTAACTCATCAATGCGCATAACATCATGTTCGCGCATCGCGGCGGCAAGTGACGTGATCATTTTGGCCCAAGGTTCGGCATTATGAGCAGAATCCTCGACAGGCCCTGCATCCATTCCGCCCATGTCGTGCTGACGCTGGTTCATGATTTCTACCTCTTTTGCCTCATATTGCGTCGATGGGATAAGTATTTCAACTACGGTCCTGAGTTATTTCTTATCGCTATAATACGATCCTCAACTTCATTTTCAGTTAGAATACCCTTTTGCACCAAAATATCGTATATCGCCTGCATCCCCATCTCAAAATAACCAAGGGAATGATAGATATTATAGCTCAATTCTTCCCTGGCACGGCGACCCTCGTGCAGGCTAACGAGGCCTGCGCCTTTTTCGCCCAGCGCCCCGCGCAACGCTGTCGACAGTTTTGCCCACTCTGGCGTTTCCTTTTGACTTAGATTAATCGGCCCCCAATTTTCTCCGCCGATATCGTTGACGCTTTTCTTCATGACCCGCTCCCGGTATGTGTGGGCAGATTGTAAACAAGGAATTCGATATGCGCGACCAATCGCTGAGAGCCCACGTAGCAAATCTTGAACAACAAGGCGAGTTGATCCGTATTACCAAGGAAGTAGATCCTCACAAGAACGTCTCCGCCATTGGTTGGAAGGCATATGATCGTCTTGGTAAATCTACGCTATTCACAAATCTCAGAGGGTTTCCAGGTTGGGAAATCGTCAACCAAGTGATTACCGACAGGAGAAAATGGTCAATCGCGCTCGGTATCCGCGAAGAGGATTTGATTCCGACGTTGGTAGAGCGGATAAAACGCCAAATTGAACCGGTCGAAGTGAACAAAGACAAGGCTCCAGTTAAAGAAGTTATTCTCAAAGGTAGTGCAGCCGACCTAACCAAGGTCCCAGCACTTTGGCATGCGGAGAAAGACCCGTCTCCCTATATCGCATCGGGTATGGCGATAATTAAGGATCCGGAAACTGGCATCCGCAACATGTCGATACACCGCCAGCAAATCCAAGGTCCCGATCAGACTGGCTTTCTAATTTGCCCACGTCACGCACTAAGAATTTATCAGAAGTACCAGCAACGAAACGAACCGATGCCAGTGGCGATGGTAATTGGCGCCCACCCGGCGATATACTACGCGTCAGGATTCACCTCGTCTTACGGGCTTGACGAGCTAGAAGTCGCGGGGTCCCTGCTTGACGATCCAGTCCGTTTGGTAAAATGCGAAACCATTGATATTGAAGTCCCCGCCGAGGCGGAGATAATAATTGAGGGAGAGGTATTGCCTGACGGCACGGTGGAAGAAGGGCCTTTCGGGGAAGCCACCGGCACATACGCGATGGAGGGGTCTACCGAAATTTTTAAGGTAAAGGCAATCACCCACCGCAAGGATCCTATGTTTTATGCTATGCAGTGCGGTGCCCCCATGACAGACACTCAGTCTATAACCGGAACCTGTATCGAGACAGTTATAACAGACCATCTCAAAAATGTGGAAGGTGGCTTGGATCTGCTCGATGTCCGCTGCCTTGGCATTTCAGGCCTTATGGCTATTGTTTTGAAGCTCCGGCCTAGAGTAGAAGGCCAAGCAAAAACTGCCTTGATGTCTGCATTGTCTAGCCCTTATTTACACCCGAAGATCGCTATCGCAGTGGATGACGATATTGACGCATCCGATCTTCGCCAGATATTCTGGTCTATGACAACCCGCGTTCACGGTTCTCAGGACGTAATGAAGATACCTAATACAAGGATCTGGTCCTTGGACAATGTATCGGACATCGTACCGGGGATGAGTGCTATGTACCGGATCGGGACGAAAGTGATTATCGACGCGACCAAACCGGCGGTTACTCAAGCGGATGCAAGGTCAAGGTTCGCCCCCGCGATGCCGTTTGGCCATACCGGCGTCAATTTGGAGGATTATCTCCCGTAAATCGAGTTACTCCCGTTCGCAAATTACAATTCGTTAACGTTTTCCGCGTTAGTTGTCCTATTTTATATCAAGCAA
>CETM01091602.1_pt1 | contig 12546 bp, 12 predicted proteins | sample 361451 | NCBI WGS metagenome assembly CETM01 (sample SAMEA2622690, study PRJEB7988) | marine metagenome | isolation source: saline water (ENVO:00002010), including
CCTCACGTTGGCAACGTGATGCTCTACCACTGAGCTACACCCGCTAATAAGACTTACACTATTTGAAAGTTATCATGTTGTAAACAAACTTACTTAACTATTGATCTTTCTTATGTATAATAAAAATATGAATAAACAAGATCAAAGAATACAGTTAGTGGCTTCTTCTGAATTCAGACAAGAAGTTGATAAGTGGCGAAGAAACCAAACAGATATTCCATCACATTCAGAGTCAATAAGAAGATTAGTTAAAATTGCTCTTAGGTTAGAAAAGGGAGAAACGATGAAGATGATAACTGCAATTATTAGACCTCACAAATATAATGATGTTAGAGACGCTTTGATAACTATAGGAGTGGAAGGTTTATCTGCAACGGAAATTAAAGGGTTTGGTCGTCAAAGAGGACAAACAGAGATATACAGGGGAGCGGAGTATAAGACTACAGAAATACCAAAAATGAAAATTGAGCTTGTTGTTCCTACAGAAAAAGTAGAGGAAGTTATAGATCTAATATCAAAAACATCTGAAACAGGAAAAGTTGGTGATGGAAAAATTTTCATAACTGATGTAGATAGAGCGATAAGGATCCGTACAGGTGAAACTCAGGAAGACGCTCTATAGAATAATGAATTTTGACCAAACAGGTAAAAGCGAAGTGAATAACCCTATACCAATAGATTTGACTAATGAAAATTTTGTTCAAGAAGTTATTGAAAAATCAAAGTCAATCCCAGTGATAGTAGATTTTTGGGCCCCATGGTGTGAGCCTTGTAAACAAATTGGGCCGATACTAGATAGACTTGTTAGTGCATCAAATGGCAGAGTGATTTTAACAAAGATGAATATTGAAGATTACCCAGAAATTTCTCAGCAACTACAAATCCAGTCTATTCCGGCAATACTTGGTTTTCATAATGGTCAGCCAGTAGATGGTTTTGTTGGTGTTCAGCCAGAATCTGCCATTAAATCCTTTGTTGAAAAACTTGCAAATCTCAATGGCCCATCTGATAATGATGTTGCGATTGAACAAGGTAAAACTCTATACAGTGAAAAAAATTACAATGAAGCATTAGAGATTTTCGGTAAAATTGCACAATCTGAACCTGATAATGTTACTGCATTATCTATGGTTGCAAATTGTTATTTAAAGCTTAATGAGATTGATATTGCGAAGGAAATTATATCTAACATTGAGAATCCGGATAAAGAAAAAAATCAAGATTACATTTCAGCTAAATCACAAATTGATATTTTTGAGAAATCAGAAGATAGCAATATAGACGATGAAGAGATAAATAAGCTAGAAAAGGAACTTGAAAGTAAGCCAAATAATCACCAGTTAAGATATGAGGTTGCTTTAGGATTTATGAGCAAAGGAAAATATGACCAGGCTATGTCGCACTTACTAACGATAATTGAAAAAGATAGAATGTGGAATGATGAAGCGCCCCGAAAAAGTCTTTTAGAAATATTCAATGCACTTGGGCCAGCTGATGAGCTAGCTACTGAAGGAAGGAAAAAATTATCCTCTATTTTATTTAGCTGATATGAGTAGTTTATATAAATATAAAAAAATTAAAGATATACCTAATAAAATATCAATTTTTCCATTAAACGGCGCACTCCTTCTGCCGCGTTCACAATTACCGCTTAATATATTTGAACCAAGATATTTAGAAATGGTAGATAATGCAATATCCTCTGACCGACTAATAGGAATGATACAATCACAAGAAAGTAATGATAACCAATTATATTCTACAGGTTGCCTTGGAAAAATAACATCTTTCACTGAACTTTCTGATTCAAGATTTATAATTACTTTAAATGGAATTTGTAGGTATAAGATAATCCAGGAACTCGATACACTAACACCATATAGGCAAGTAAAAGTCTCGTATGAGGAATTTGAGAATGATTTAACCCCTGGTTATAATCAAGACAAAGCTGACAGAGAAAAGCTATTAGATGTTTTAAAAAAATATTTAGAAAAAAATAATCTTCAAATTGATTGGGAGGCGGTTAAAGGTTCGCCTACCGAGACACTAGTAAATTCACTATGTTCCCTAAGCCCTTATAGTTCTGAGGAAAAGCAAGCTCTCCTGGAAGCAGAAGATACACAAAAAAGAAATGAACTTTTAATTGCTATGACAGAAATGGAATTATCAACAAATAAGGGTATAGAATCTATACAATAGAATAATGAAAAAAATTGATAAAGATTTATTAGATATCTTGGTTTGCCCAGTAACAAAAACAAAGTTAATGTTGGACGAAGAGAATGGAGAATTAATTAGTAAAGAAGCTAAGCTGGCCTACCCTATACGAGATGGTATTCCAATTATGCTGCCGGATGAAGCTAGAAAAATAGACTAGACTTTTTTTGACCCAGGTCTCTCTCCCATAAGCAAACTTGGTCGTCTTAATATTCCTCCTTCAGCTTCACTTATAAATAATTTATTTAAAGGTTTTATCGTATTAATTAATTTCATCATATTTCTTCTGAAACCTTTCGATATTGAGTTGTCGAGAGTATAAATGTAATTTATAAAATCTATTGAATTCGTCATTCCTTCGCCTTCAAATTTTCTTATTCTTTTAAAAACATTAAATGAAGGTGTTGATGTAAGGTCTATACCAAGATTTTTTGACTCAAATAAGGCGTCAGCTATATAAGATATGTCACGAAGAGATTGGTTCCAAGCTTGGCCAGCCATTGGATGCATCATACGAACAGAGTCTCCGATAAAGATTAATCTTATATCGGGCTTTCCTTTTAAAAGAAACTTATCAAGTTCAAAAGAAATCGGTCCTTCAGATATTTTAATATTTTTGAAGAGCGCACCCAACTTTATATTTAATATCTCTCTTAAATCATCATTAGATAAAATATCATCTGCCAAATAATTGTCTAAGGACCATATCAATGAACTCCTGAAAAAACTATTATCTTTTGTTAAAGGAAGCAAAGCTAATGGCTTCCCATTATCATAAAATTGATATGCGATTCCATTATGGGGTGTTTTATGTTTTAAAGTTGCTACAATTGCTTTTTGATTATAGTTTTTTTCTTCATATGATAGATTGAGTTGAGAATGAAGAGAACTTTCAATTTTTTGGGTAAATATGATATTTTTTGCGCAGATTTTTTTTCCACCTTTCAAAAATAACTTTATATAATTCTTATCGAGTTCAATTGATTTGAAATTTTTTGACTCAATTTTTCTTTTATCATTTTTAGTTTTCTTCGATAGAGATTTCTTAAGATCATAATATTTTGTCACAAAAGATAATGTCTTTTCATTATCAAAAATGAGTTCACTCTTAGTCTTTTCGTTGCTTAAATCCGACTCATAAACTTTCATTTTTTTTAATTCTTCGACAGGAAAATCAATACCGAAATAATTCAATAGATTCATTGAGGATGGTGAAAGAGCAAGAGATCTTGGGGATTTTGGTAATTGATCAATGTTATCGTCTCCCAATACATAAAATTGCTTACCAGAATTTTTTAGTACAAGTGATAAGACATCCGAGGTAATGCCATCACCAAAAATAATAAAATCAACATTTTTATCATATTCCGTCATAAAGAGGATATTTTACATGGAACGGCATTTTGTCAAATATTGATCGAAAAAACCTTGATCTGGATAATATTAAAGAACACTTATATTATTGAACATAATGAAGGATTAGAGATAAAATTATAATATGAGTGTAATGTCTAAAATAACTTTTTATCCAAAAATTGCTTTGCGTTATTTTTATGAATTAATAATAAAATTTTTAAAGGTTCTTATTAATTTTTTGAAAAATATTGGTTTAATCATTATTGGAATTTTAATTTCAATATCATTAATAAGTTACAACAAATTTGATCTAAGCCTTAATACATCATCAGATGATTTGGCAAATAATCTTATAGGTACTCCTGGTTCTTACACTTCGGATTTGCTTGTTCAGACGTTTGGATTTTCTTCAATTATAATACCTATCAGCCTTGTAATGATTGGTTTTTTTTCACTAGTAGATAGATCACAGAAAATTATAAAAGTAATTACACTGTTGTTTCTTTGCATAATCACACTTTCATTTACAAACCATATGATTTCAGAAAGTGGTGGTTTAATTGGATTTCTAATAAATAGTCAATTAGTGACTTTAGTTAATTTTTTAGAAATAGAGCTTAGTAATCATATTAAAAATATTTTAATTACTATTTTTGCAGTTATTTCTTTGATTCTTGGAAATAAAGCTCTGTTACCAAATCATAAATTTAAAGCAAAAGAAATTAAGAAAGAAGACACATTAAGAGAGAAAACACCAAAACAAGTTAAAATTATATCTAAAGAAGAAAAAATAAGTCCAATTAAGAAAGTTGAAACAAAACAGAAAGAGAAAAAATTAGTAAATAATAAATCTGAGCAAATTGGTTATGAGCTCCCTTCGCTTGATTTGTTAAAAGAAGCAAATGAGAATAATCAAAATATAATTCCAAATGACTTAATAGAAGAAAACAGAAACAAATTATCAAATGCACTTAAAGAATTTGGTGTAGAAGGCGAAATAGAAATTGTTAGGCCAGGACCTGTTGTCACATTATACGAGTTAAAGCCTGCTCCAGGAATAAAAACTAAAAGAGTAATAAGTCTCACTGATGACATTGCTAGAGAAATGGCAGTTGCTTCAGTAAGAATAGCTGTTGTTCCTGGCAAAAACTCAATAGGAATTGAACTGCCAAATAAGAATAGGAATACTGTTTATTTACGAGAAATCTTTGACTCAGATAATTTCTATAAACAAGAAAAGGGCATACCGCTTAGCCTCGGAAAAGATATTGGTGGCACTCCAATTATTGCTGACCTCTCTTTGATGCCTCATCTTCTCATATCAGGAACAACCGGATCGGGTAAGTCAGTTGGCATTAATGGGATGATATTATCAATACTTTATAGATTTAAGCCTGAGGACTGTAGATTAATAATGGTTGATCCCAAAATGCTAGAGTTGTCTGTCTATGATGGCATTCCTCACTTATTAACACCTGTGGTAACAAATCCTAAGAAAGCTGTGGTTGCGCTTAAGTGGGTAGTAAGAGAGATGGAAGAGAGATACAAAAAAATGGCAATATTATCTGTTAGAAATATGGCCGAATATAATCGTAAGGCAGAAGAATATAATCTTCAAAATAAAACTTTTAAGAGAAGGGTTCATACAGGATATGATGAAAATCAAGATCCAATATATGAAGAGGAAGAGGTTGTTGCAGAAAAACTTCCATTTATTGTTGTTGTAATAGATGAGATGGCAGATTTGATGCTTGTTGCAAAAAACGATATTGAGCATTTAGTTCAAAGATTGGCACAAATGGCAAGAGCGGCGGGGATACATGTAGTTATGGCAACTCAAAGGCCAAGTGTAGATGTAGTTACAGGTACTATTAAAGCAAATTTTCCAACAAGGATTTCTTTTAGAGTAGCCTCAATGATTGATAGTAGAACCATATTAAACGAGATGGGTGCAGAACAATTACTAGGCAATGGGGATATGTTATTTTTATCTGAAGGCGGAAGAGTTACAAGAGTACATGGAGCATTTGTATCAGACTCAGAAGTTGAAAGAATAGTTTCTCATATTCGAAAACAAGAGAACCCTGATTATATAGATGAAATAGTTGAAGAAAAAGAAGAGGGAAATGATTTAGCTTCATTTGAGAAAAGTAGCGAGGATACATTATATAACCAGGCTGTGACAATTGTTACAAAAGATAAAAGAGTTTCAATTAGCTATATACAGAGAAAGCTTCAAATAGGGTATAACCGTGCAGCAAGAATTGTCGAAGAGATGGAGGAAAAAGGTATAGTTTCCGCACCAAACGCCCAAGGAAAGAGGGAGCTTCTCTGAAGTTCATTATATGAAGAAGTTCTTAACATTTTATTTAATAACAATTCTTTCTTTTCAAGTTTTAGGAAATAATGATAAAAAAAATAATATCGAAGAAGTAAATATATGGAAACAAGAAATAAAACTATATGTAGAAAATTTCTATAATATTACTGGAGCCTTTACTCAAATTGATTATGTTGGAAATATATCTAAAGGAAATTTTTGGATAAATGATAAAAAAGAAATTGCTTTTCATTACAGCCTACCAAATGAAACCGTAATAATTTATAAATCTGGTAAATTATTCTTTAAAGAAAGAAAATCAGATAGTTTTCAAAGTTATTTGATCAGTAATAACCCCATAACAGAATTCTTAGAAAATAATTCTGATATCGACAAATATTTAGATAATTCAATTATTGACGATAATGTTGGTAAAATTTCTATCAATATTGATGAAGGAAATGAAAGAAATTCTCTAGAAGTTATATTTGATTATCCAAAACCTATCTTGCGTCGATGGAAATATCTTGATAACCAAAAAAAAGAAACGAATATTTATTTTTCTAAAATTAATTTATTAGAAAGTGTTCAAAAACAATATTTTATTACAAAATAATGTTTTCATTAGAAATTCTTATATATATAAAAGTATATGGTTTAATGTGCAGAGGTAAGTATGAATAAAATAAAGCAACATAGAAAAAGTGTAAGTCTAATAAAGTTTTTTTCTGGTATCATTATATTTTCTTTTCTTTTTTGGTCGGAAAATTCGAACGCTCAAGAAGAAATATCTTTTTCAGTAGTAATGCCTGAAGAATATATTGAGAAAAAAGATCTATCAAAATTAGATAGGTCAATAAATATCCCAGTACAAACATCATTTTATTCAAAAAAAGATGGTCTTAATTTTGCAAACTATGAAAACAGCGCTGATGTAATAATTGCAAGGAACTATTTAATTGAGGAAGCAATTTACGAGGAAAAAGTTGCTACGTTAGATAACTCCTTAATTTCAAATATAGGTTTCATAAATCCACAATTCTTGAACTCAAACTATGATAATGGAAGAAAATACTCAATCCCATTGACCTGGGGAGGAATTGGTATTTTGTATAGAAAAGACAAATTTGATAGCCCCCCTGCAACATGGAGGTGGCTCCTAGATTCAGATAAATATTCTGGAAGAGTGGCTTTAATTAATGATGGAAGGACTTTAATCCAATTAGCTTTAAAATATATTGGAATATCTGCCAATTCAAATGATCCAAGTTGGATTAATCAGGCTGAAGGTCTTCTTAAAAGACAAAAAGAACATATTAAGAATTTTGGTAATTCAGATGGTATAGCTTTAATATTAGATGGTGAAGTTGATTTAGCTATTGCTACAAATGAAGAGGCTCTTGAGGTAATCGAGCAGGATGATGATATTGGTTTTGTTTATCCTAGGGAAGGTAGTTTAATTTGGCAGGACATAATCTGCATATCTGCTAAATCTAACAATAAAGAGTCGGCGCATTACTACATAAATGCAATTTTAGATGCAAATATAGGAAAGAATATAGCTGAAAATAACCAACTTGCGACAGCAAACCTAATGGCATTTGATATTCTTAAAGATAGCTATAAAAATGATCCTAGAATTTTTCCTGATGCACAAATAGTAGAAAGATATGAAGATACATCAATTATTATGGATTTTGATTATGAAATGATGATTGATGAAATGTGGGAAAATATTTTAGACTCGTAAAAATTATATGAGACTTATTACCTGGAATATAAATTCAGTTAGGTTAAGAATTAACTCTGTAAAAAGAGCAGTAAAAAAATTAAACCCAGATATATTGTGTCTCCAAGAAACTAAATGTTTAAAAGAAGATTTTCCTTTTCAAGATTTTAAAAATATGGGTTTTGTAAATACTGAAGCCTTTGGAATAAAAGGTTATAATGGAGTCTGTATTGCATCTAAACACAAAATTAAATCAGTAAGCAAAGAAATTTTTTGTAAAAAAGATGATGCGCGCCATATTAGCATTGAACTCCTATACAAAAAAAATAAGCTTACCATTCATAATTTCTATGTCCCTGCGGGTGGGGATGAGCCTAATCCAAAAAAGAATGATAAATTTAAACATAAACTTAAGTTTTTAGATGAAGCAACAAAATTATTCTTGGATAAAAAATCAAAAGACAAAGACTATGTTATCTTAGTTGGAGATTTAAATATAGCACCTCATGAAAAAGATGTATGGTCTCATCAGCAGTTAAAGAATGTTGTTAGCCATACTGAGATAGAAATTAAGAAATTGGATAAACTCATGAAATCTTTTCCATTTGAAGATGCAATAAGATTAACCCAAGGATATAATAATAAAGTTTATAGTTGGTGGAGCTATAGAGCTAAGGATTGGAGAAAATCTAATCGAGGCAGAAGGCTTGACCACATTTGGATAAGCAAGAAAATGGCAGGCCATTTAAAAAGTACACATATTGAGGAAAATATTAGAGGATGGCAAAGACCTTCAGATCATGTTCCTGTTATCGCAGATTTCAAATTTCATTGACTTAATTAATATTTAAAACATATGAGTTATCAATATTATTAATTTTATAATTTTTAGCACCAACTGAAATGAGCTTCTTTCTTATTCTGTATATATGAGTTTCGAGTGTCCTTGTCTCAATACCCTCATCATATCCCCATATTTCCTTAAGTAACTCTTTTTGAGTAATTCTATGTTCACTTTTATTAAGAAGTCTCCATAATATTTCTGTTTCTTTTTCTGTTAATTTTTCATGTGAATTATTTAAGGTGATTTTTCTCCCATTGACATCAAGTAAGAAGTTTCCTTTTGTTATATTATTCATTTTTTTTGTCTCTTCTCTAATAAAAATTTCAATTTTCTGAATAATATTATGAAAGCTAAAAGGTATATTAATTATAGACCTCGGCACAATATTTTTATTTTTAAGAAAATTCTTTTTAATAATATTTTTTACAAGGTAAAAAGATTTCTTTCCAATGCCTCTGAAAAATAAGATAACTTCTTTATCACTTTCATCAAGAACATCATTTGATATTAATATAACATCATATAGGTCTACCTTTTTTATAAGATTATGAACTGAAGAATTTGTATAAAGCGAAACTGAAAATTTACCATGCATCAAAAAAGATTCTTCAAGCAGATCTGATAAATCAGAATCATTTGTAATTAAAGCTATTTTCGCTTGTATATTATCCAACTCTATTCCCCATAATTGCCTCACCAACCCTTATATGGGTTGCGCCAAATAATATAGCATCTTTAAAATCGGAACTCATTCCCATGCTTAACTTTTGTAGATTTTTTTGTGTTGCCATCTGATTTAAAAAAGCAAAATAAATTGATGCATCATCTTCCTTTGGGGGCAAGCACATCAAACCATCAATTTTTAATTTTCCTTCAGTATTTGCGTAAAAGGTGTCAAATTCTCCAATTGATATACCTGATTTTTGAGATTCATTCGCCAGGTTAACCTGAATGAAAAGTTCCTCAATTTTTTTTAGCTTTTCTGGATATTGACTTATCTTATCTACAATTTTTTTTCTATCAATTGTATGTATAGATGAAAAAAGGTCTAAAGCTATTTTAACTTTATTTGTCTGAAGAGGTCCGATAAGACTTAATTTTGTACTCATGTACTCATTTAACAAATCTGGCCACTTATCTAAGGCCTCCTGAACCCTGTTTTCTCCATAATAAATATGGCCAATATCAAGCAATGGTTTAATATTTTCAGAATTAAATTTTTTGGTTACAACAATTAATTTAATTTCATCCATATCTCTATCAGCTTGATCGGCTGAAGCTTTAATTTGTTCCATAATTAATTTATAATTATTTATTATTTCTTCCATAACTTAATTTTAGATCATTTTTACTAAATAAAGAAAATATTTAATATTGATGAAGTTATTTTATTTTTAGTTTAGTTTAGAACAATAATTTTGACATTAAATAAATATTAACTTTCTTGGGAGACTTAAGTGAATATACCTCTTAAAATTACTTTTTTATTTATAATAATATTTATATTGAATTCTTGTGGCAATAAATCAGAAAAGTCTATTTCTGAGATTGAACAGTCACAATATTCTATGGCTGTAAACGCATTTCTTTGGCGCGCAAGCCTTGATAGTTTAATGTTTATGCCGATAGATAAGAGCGATCCAATTGGCGGTATAATTTCCACTGACTGGTACAGTGGTGAGGGCGTTGTAAATGAAAGAACCAAGGTTTTTGTTTACATCAAAGATAGAAGATTAAGGGCAGATGCTCTTGAAGTGTCAGTATTTAGACAAGTTAATTCTAATAATAAATGGGAAGACGCCGAAGTAAACCCAGAGACACCAAAACTCATAGAAAATTCAATTCTTACAAAGGCTAGAGAGCTGAGGCTTGGAAGCAAAGCATTTGAGTAAGTATTTTAATGGATTATAGCCCCAAAAAGATAGAACCTTATTGGCAAGATTTATGGTCGAAGGAGAAACCCTTTTCTCCAGAAAAATCCGACAAGAATCTTCCAAAGAAATACATTCTAGAAATGTTTCCTTATCCGTCAGGAAGAATTCATATGGGACATGTTAGAAACTATACAATTGGTGATGTAATAACCAGATACAGAATTACAAAAGGCGACAATGTTTTGCATCCAATGGGGTGGGATGCTTTTGGTATGCCAGCAGAAAATGCCGCTATGGAAAATAAAGTCCACCCAAAGGAGTGGACCTATAAGAATATTGATAGCATGAGAGATCAATTAAAATCACTTGGTCTCGCCATCGACTGGGATCGCGAGTTTGCTACATGTGATCATGAATACATTAAACATCAACAAAATATATTTATTGATTTCTATAAAAATAATCTTGTTTATAGAAAAGAAAGTGAAGTTAATTGGGACCCAGTAGATGAAACAGTATTAGCAAATGAACAGGTGATTGATGGATTGGGTTGGCGATCAGGAGCTGTTGTTGAGAGGAGAAAACTTAACCAATGGTTTTTAAAAATCTCAGATTTTTCTGATGATCTTCTTGATGGATTAGAAAAATTAGATAAGTGGCCTGAAAAAGTAAAGCTTATGCAGAAAAATTGGATAGGAAAATCATCAGGGGCAGTTTTCGGCTTTAAGATTGTTGGAAAATTTTCAAAAATTGAGAATGAAATCAAGGTATATACCACAAGACCCGATACATTATTTGGCGCGAGTTTTTGTGCTATTGCACCTGACCATGAAATAGCAACGGCGATATCACAGAATAATGATGATGCGCTTAATTTTGTTAAAGAGTGCCAAAAAATAGCTTCTTCAGAAGAAGCTATTGAAAAAGTTGAAAAAGAGGGGTTTGATACTGGTATACTTGTTCAACATCCTTTTGATGACAATATAAAGCTTCCAGTTTATATAGCCAATTTTGTATTATCGTCATACGGAACAGGCGCAATATTTGGTTGTCCTGCACACGATCAAAGAGACTTAGATTTTGCTAATAAGTATGGTCTTCCTGTTTTGCCTGTTGTTTGTCCAGAAGATGTAGATAAACATGATATGTTAATCAAAAATGAAGCGTATATTGGGGATGGCACTATTATAAATTCAAATTTTCTCAATGGCTTAAGTATAGAAAAAGCAAAAGAGGCTGCCATTGATAAGCTTAAAGAACTGAAAATTGGTAAGAGAGAAATTAATTATAGATTAAGAGATTGGGGCATTTCGAGACAAAGATACTGGGGATGCCCTATCCCAATTATGTATAGAGAAGATGGAGAAATAATACCAGTTCCTGAGAGTGAATTGCCAATAACTTTACCTGAGGATATAGACTTTACAATACCAGGTAATCCATTGGAAAGACACCCTACTTGGAAACATACTGTATGTAAAAAGACTGGTCTTAAGGCTATAAGAGAAACTGATACATTTGATACTTTTATTGATTCTTCATGGTATTTTGCGAGATTCTGTGATCTTGATAACTCGAAACCAATTAATAAAGATGAAGCAAATTACTGGCTGCCAGTAGATCAGTATATTGGCGGTATTGAGCATGCAATTTTACATTTATTATATTCAAGATTTTTTACCAGGGCGTTAAAAATTACCGGACATTTAGAAATTAAGGAACCTTTTGATGGTATGTTCACTCAAGGAATGGTTTGTCATGAAACATATACAAATGTAAAAGGTGAATGGGTGGAACCATATCTTGTTACAAAAAATGAGAAAGATAATTCTGCTTATCATAAAAAAACTGGTGAAAAAATTTCAGTTGGGTCACCGGAAAAAATGTCTAAATCTAAGAAAAATATAGTTGACCCCGACGATATTATAAAACTTTATGGAGCAGATACAGCAAGGTGGTTTGTTCTTTCTGACTCTCCTCCAGATAGAGATATTTTTTGGACTGAATCGGGTATCGACTCTGCGAATAAATTTATAAACAAAATTTGGCGAACTATTATAGATTTTAAAAAAATTATAGAAGATAAATCCCCAAAAAACCCAGATGAACAAATGCAATATAAGAAAACCTTACATAAATGCATAAAAGATATAACTTTCAATCTTGAATCAATGGCATTTAATAAAGCCATTGCTAATATTTATTC
>CETM01042606.1_pt1 | contig 12534 bp, 10 predicted proteins | sample 361451 | NCBI WGS metagenome assembly CETM01 (sample SAMEA2622690, study PRJEB7988) | marine metagenome | isolation source: saline water (ENVO:00002010), including
GAGATTCCAAAGACAGTTGAGGAATTAGATTTGATGTCTAGAGATGCTCATTTACAAAGTACTTTAAGGGATCAAAATGTTGGAAAAATTGCCATTGCTTATACAGTCTGGTCAAAAAAAAAGGGAGGTGGAAAATTAATTGTTAAAGAAGTATTTAAAAAAATTAAGAAATCAAACCACTTAAACAGGTTAGTTACTTTATCTCCATTGACAGAAATGGCTAGAAATTTTCATTTAAGAAATGGTGCTATTGAACTTCAAATAAATGAGAAAACACAAAATTTCGAGTACAAATTTTAAAATTTTATGCAACTGCTTGTTTGATAGACAGTTTTACCTTGCCTCTATCAAAGCCTAAAACTTTAACAGAAACTTCATCACCTTCTTTAACAACGTCGGTTACTTTGGCCACTCTTTTGCCAGCTAATTCAGATATATGGACCAACCCATCTTGTTTGCCTAAAAAGTTCACGAAAGCACCAAATTCCATTATTTTAACTACTTTGCCTTTATAGATTTTTCCAACTTCAGGTTTTGCAATTAAATTTTTTATAAACTCTATAGCTTTTTTTCTAGACTCTTCATCAGGCGCTGCAACTGTAACTTCTCCGGTGTCTTTAACGTCAACTTTGGCTCCAGATGTCTCTACAATTTCTCTTATCGTTGCTCCGCCTTTACCAATTACTGTGGCAATTTCTTTTTTGTCAACTTTCAAGGTTTCCATTTTTGGAGTGTGCTTAGAGAACTCTTTCCTAGATGACTTTAATGCCTTATTCATTTCTCCTAATATATGTTCTCTGCCGTCTTTGGCTTGAGCCAAAGCCTTTTCCATTATCTCAAAAGTTATGCCAGTGATTTTAATATCCATTTGTAAAGAAGTTATTCCGTCTTTAGTTCCGGCTACCTTGAAATCCATATCTCCTAGATGGTCTTCATCACCTAAAATATCTGATAAAACCGAGAATTTATCACCTTCTTTTATTAAACCCATAGCAATACCTGCAACGGGCTCTTTTATCGGTACTCCCGCGTCCATAAGAGCTAGTGAGGTTCCACAAACAGTTGCCATAGAAGATGAACCATTTGATTCTGTAATTTCAGAAACTACTCTAAGAGTGTACGGAAAATTTTCTTTTTTAGGTAATGAGGAATTAATAGCTCTCCAAGCCAATTTTCCATGGCCTATCTCTCTTCTTCCAGTTCCTACCCTACCACATTCACCAACAGAAAAAGGAGGGAAATTATAGTGCAGCATAAAATTTGATTTCTGCATTCCTTCTAAGCTCTCAAATCTTTGCTCATCATCGGATGTACCTAGAGTAGTAACTACTAATGCTTGCGTTTCTCCCCTTGTAAATAAAGCAGATCCATGGGTCCTTGGTAAAACACCTACTTCACACTTGATTTGTCTTACATCTGAAAGGCCTCTACCATCAATTCTTTTTTTATCTTTTAAAATTGCAGTTCGAACAATATCTTTTTCGAGCGATTTTAATTGTGCCATTGCTTGATTTTCCGTAACATTTTCATCTTCTAAAAACATTTCTTTACATTTCGTATCTATTTCTGAAATCGCAGTTGATCGTTTCTTTTTGTCGATTTCCTTAAATGCTTTCCTTAAATCTTTTTCAAAAGCACTAGTTATTTTATTTTTTACATCTGAATGATCTACTTCTTCAATTTCCCATTTGGGTTTGCCTGCCTTTTTTGCTAGGGACTCTATGGCTTTTATAATTGGAACAAAATTTTCGTGACCAAACTTTACAGCGTCCAACATTATTTTCTCAGTCAAACCTGATGTTTCGGACTCAACCATTAAAACTGCATCTTTAGTACCTGCGACTACTAAATCTAATTCTGATTCCTTTAACTGCGCAGGAGTTGGGTTTAGCAAATATTTTTTATCTTTATATCCAACTCTACTAGCTGCTATTGGCCCTTGAAATGGAAGGCCTGATATAGCTAATGCTGCTGATGAAGCAATTATAGATAAAATATCTGATTGATTTTCTCCATCATAAGAAAGCACAGTAGGTAATAGTTGTACTTCATTCATAAATCCTGAAGGAAACAGAGGTCTAATTGGTCTATCAATTAATCTAGATATTAAAGTCTCTGCCTCTGTTGGTCTTGCTTCTCTTTTAAAATAACCCCCTGGTATTTTACCTGCTGCATAATATTTTTCTTGATAATTAACAGACAAAGGAAAGTAATCTTGTCCTTCATTAATTTTTTTTGCCCCCACAGCGGTACCAATTACTACTGTTTCTCCACATGTAACAATAACTGCTCCATCAGCTTGCCTAGCAACTTTACCTGTTTCTAAAGTAATTTTTTTACCATTAATTTCAACTTCTTCTTTGTGAATTTTAAACATTATTTCCTTAAATTTAATTTTTGTATAACCTTTTCATAAGATGCTGGATTTCTTTTTTTCAAATAACTTAAGAGCTTTTTTCTTTTGTTTACTGATTTACTAAGTCCTACAGAAGAATGCTTGTCTTTTTTAAATTTTTTAAAGTGCTCAGCAAGTTTTTCGATTTTCTTGCTCAATAAACCAATCTGAACCTCGGCAGATCCAACATCATCATTGTTTATAGCAAGAGATTTAATTATATCTTTTTTTGTTGTTTTCATCTTCTTTATTTTTTTTTATTAATCTCTCAATTTTTTCAGCATATTCAAAGGAATTGTCTTCGACAAAAGAAAGCCTTGGAAGAAACTTTATATCTAGTTTTTTCGATAAGGCTTTTCTAACAAGATGTGAGAATTCAGTCAAGGTACTTACCGTTTTTCCCATTTCAATACCTCCTAAAGGTATTACATAGGCTCTAGCGGATTTTAAGTCTGAACTCATTCTAACTTCTGTAACTGTAACAACTTTGGTGTTAAAAGCAGGAATTTTTGCTTCATTCCTTATAAAAATTTCACCTAAATTTTGTTTAACTAGCTCTCCCACCCTTAGTTGTCTTTGGCTATAAGTTGAGTTTCTGTAGCTTTTTTTCATTAAATTTTTCTCTCAATTTTTTCCAATTGATAAGCCTCTATTACATCCTTAGCTTTAAAATCTATAAAATCTTTTAAACCAATACCACATTCTAAACCTGTTTTTACTTCTTTAACAGCATTCTTCTCCCTAAAAATGCTTGAAATTTCACCATCATAAACCACGGAACCATCTCTTATAACTCTAGCTTTAGACTTGTTGATTATTTCACCTTCTATAACCTTTGAGCCTGCAATTTTTCCCGCATTTGAGACTTTAAAAACTTGGAGAACTTCGGCTGATCCTTTTATCTTTTCCTTAATTTCTGGTTCTAGTAAACCTGAAAGACCTTTTTCAACATATTCGAGAGCTTCATAAATAATGTTAAAGTGCTTAATCTCAATATTTTGATCTTCGGCTAATTTTTTTGCTTCTCTATTAGGCTTAACATTAAAACCTAACAATAGTGCGTTGGATGCCTTAGCTAAAGACACGTCACTCTCATTGATCATACCTATATCAGCAAGAATTATGTGAGCTTTTACCTCTTTATGTTCAATTTTATTTATTGCTAATTTTAAAGCCTCGTTTGAACCTTGAACATCAGATTTTATTATAATATTTAGTTCTTCTTTTGTTTTTTGACTTTCAAATAAAGTAGTTTTATCCTTTGATGCAAGTTGCTTCGCATTACCTTTTTCATTTTTCTTAAAGTCAACTATTTCTTTAGCTTTATTCTCATCTTCGGTCACTATAAATTCTGCCCCAGCAAAAGCTGTACCATTCATCCCTAGGATTTCAACAGGCATTGAAGGAAATGCTTCATCTAAATTTTTTCCTTCATAATTAATCATAGCTCTTACCTTGCCGTAAGTATTTCCACATACAAAAAAATCTCCTTTTTTTAATAATCCATTAGAAATTAATACGGTTGAAACTGGACCTTTTCCCTTATCTATCTTTGATTCTAAAACAACTCCGGATGCTGGCCCATCAAAGGAGGATTTTAAATCTAATATCTCTGATTGAAGTAAAATACTTTCTTTAAGCTTATCTAGATTCATTTTTTTTGTTGCAGAAACTTCTACAAACAAAGTATCTCCGCTTAAATCTTCAGCGATTAATTCATATTGCATCAAATCATTTTTTATTTTACTGATGTTTTTATTAGGTAAATCACATTTATTAATTGCAACTATTATAGGAACCTTAGCTGCTTTAGAATGTTTAATTGCTTCTACAGTTTGTGGTTTAATTCCATCATCTGCTCCTATGACTAAAACTACAATGTCAGTCACTTTCGATCCCCTTGCTCTCATTTCTGTAAAGGCTGCGTGGCCAGGAGTATCAATAAAAGTTATTATTTGATTTTTCTCAGTTTTAACTTGGTAAGCTCCGATATGTTGAGTGATACCACCAAACTCCCCTGAAACTACATTTGTATCTCTTAGTGCATCTAACAAAGATGTTTTTCCATGGTCAACGTGGCCCATGATTGTCACGATAGGTGGTCTTTTTTCTAACTTACCATCAGTGTTGTCGCTTTTCTTTGAAATTTTAAAAGTTGGTTTTTCCTCTAAAACTGGCACATGCCCAAATTCCTTTATAATATATTCAGCAGTATCTTTATCAATAACGTGATTTATCGTTGCTACAACTTTCATATTAAAAAGAAATTTTATAATATCTGAAGACCTTTCAGCCATTCTATTTGATAATTCTTGAATAGATATTTGTTCTGGAACATTTACATGCCTTACTACTTTTTTAAATTCTTTCTTTTCTTCAGCTTGAGGATTGCTTCTTTTTTCTTTAAGCCTTGCTCTTTTCACTGAGGCTAGGCTCCTTTGTTTAATTTCAATTTCTTCAACATTCATTGCTCTAGCTACAGTTAGTTTTATATCTCTTTTGTCGATTGGGCCCTTAACCTTTAGTTTGTTTTTACTTGTAGCTTTATCTTCCTTTTTTTTAATAAAAGCTTTCGTAGCTTGTTGTTCAACAAATTTTCTAGCAAAAAATTTTCGGTTATCATTTCTGTTTGAATGACTTGCTCCTTGAGTACCTTTGCCTGTATCTCTCGAATTCTTAAAATTTTTCTTCTTTTCAATAGAATATGATTTTTTTCCATCCTTTTTTTTAAAAGATGACGCATCTATACTCTTTTTAAACCCAGTCGATATTGTTAATGTTTTTTTCTTATCTTTCATAAATTAATTATTTAAATACAATTTCTCTAGCCGACATTATTAGTTGGTCAGCCTCTTCCTTTGATAAAGAAAACTCTTCTAAGTATCCATTTATCCTAATTTTTTTTCCTTTAATTTCATCAAAACCACCTATTAGCTCATCAGAAGATAGGTCGGCAAAATCACTAAGTTTTTTAATTCCTCTCTGTTCAAGAACAACTAACATTCCCTGTGACATGCCTTTCAGATTTATTAAGCCATCTTCTACCCCAAGCTCTTTAAGTTTTTTTGAAACATCTTCTTTTTCTTTAATAAGACCATCTTTAGATCTCGTGATTAGTTCCTTTGCGGTGTCTTCGTCAATTCCCTCAATTTTAGAAATATCATCCACTTTTGCCTGAGAAATTTCTTCGATACCTTGAAATCCTTCTGAAACAAGTAGTTGACCTAATGTTTCATCAACCTCTAAGTTTTTAATTAAGTTCTCTGTTTTTTCTTTAAATTCTGCTTGTCTTCTTTCTGAATCTTCCTTGTCGGTAAGAATATCAATTTCAAAATTTGTAAGTTTTGAAGCTAATCTTACGTTTTGACCTCTTCTGCCAATAGCCTTACTTAAATTTTCCTCAGTCAAAATTACTTCTATTCTCTTATTGTCTTGATCTATCAAAACTTTTTGTATTTCTGCAGGTGACAATGATTCTGAAATTAGAGTTGGTAGATCTTCTGTCCATTTTATAATATCTATTTTTTCTCCTTGTAACTCATTTACAATAGTTTGCACTCTACTACCTCTCATCCCAACACAAGCACCAACTGGATCAATTGAACTGTCTTTTGAATGAACACATATTTTTGCTCTGCTTCCAGGATCTCTTGCAACTGCTTTAATTTCAATAATGCCTTCATATATCTCTGGAACCTCTTGAAAAAATAATTTTGCAAGAAATTCAGGATGGGTTCTAGATAAAAATATTTGATGACCTTTTAAGTCTTCTTTAACTTCAAAACAATAAGCTTTAATTCTATCTCCATTCTTATAATTTTCTCTCAAAATCTTATCGTCTCTTTTAAGAACTCCTTCTGCTCTTCCTAGGTCAACAATAATTGTCTTGTCGTATTCTTCCCTTTTAACAATTCCGCTTACAATTTGTCCTTTTTTATCGACAAAATCTTTGTATTGTCTATGGCGCTCAGCTTTTTTTATACTTCCATTAATAATATTTTTTGCTGCATGTACCCCAATTCTTCCTACATCAATCTGTGGTAATATTTCAAAGATTTTATCTCCAATCTTTAAATCTGAATTTTCTTTGTTTATTTGGGTCGCATCGCTTAAGCTAATTTCTCTACTTGGATCTTCAACTTTTTCTACTATTTCAAGCACTTTTTGAATTTTTATTTCTCCATTTTCTCGATTTATCTCAACGGCTATATTATTTTCGTTACCAAATTTAGTTAAAGCTGCTTTTTGAATGGCACTTTCCATCGACTCCATAACTAATTCTTTGTCTATAGATTTTTCATTTGCCACAGCTTCAACTATTCTTAACAGCTCAAGCTTATCTAATCCTCTATTCAACATTTTGTTTTCATCTCCTCCAAAAAAAAATGGGCAAATGCCCATTTTGTAAAATCTGCAATTTGATTATTTGTAATTAAAAAATTAAGGTTTTTCAAGTTTACAATTTGAAAAGCTCTTTTTTGTCAGTTTTTTCCCAAGAAAAATGACCATTATTTGAGGGTTCTCGTCCAAAATGACCATATGACGAAGTTATTTCATAAATAGGTTTGTTAAGTCCAAGAAGTTCTCTTATGCCTCGAGGAGATAAGTCAAAGTTTTTTTCTATAATTTTTTTTACGCCTTCAGTCTTTTGATCATCTTTTTCAGAAAGTTTTAAAAAAATAGATAGAGGTTTCGAAACCCCAATTGCATAAGAAAGTTGAATTAAACATTTGTTAGAAACTTTTGCTGCAACTATATTTTTTGCCAAGTATCTTGCCACGTAAGCTGCTGATCTATCAACCTTTGTGGGATCTTTTCCTGAGAAAGCACCACCTCCATGAGGTGCTGCGCCTCCATAGGTATCAACAATAATTTTTCTTCCTGTTAAGCCAGCATCTCCGTCTGGTCCTCCAGTAATAAACTGACCAGTAGGATTAATATATATATTTTCCTCATTTAAATTTTCTAATAAACTTTTTGGAATGGATTTTTCGATATAAGGCAACAATAGTTTTTTTACCTTAATTTGATCCAAATCTTTTGAGTGTTGAGATGAAATTACAACTGAAGTAACTTTCCTTGGAATGTCATCTTCATACTGCAATGTTACTTGACTTTTAGAATCTGGCTCTATTCCTTTAAGAATACCTTTTTTTCTATCTTCTGCCATTAATCTTAAAATCTTGTGAGAATAATGGATTGGAGCTGGCATTAAATCTTTTGTCTCATTACATGCATATCCAAACATTATTCCTTGATCACCAGCACCTTCGTCTTTATTCCCTTTTGCATCTACACCCATTGCAATATCGGAAGACTGTTCATGTAAGAAGGTTTCAATTTTTGCGTTTTTCCAACTGAAACCTTTTTGATCGTACCCTATTTCTCTAATACATTTTCTCACTTTTTCTATTAAATCCTCGTTTTTAATTTTTGGTCCACGTGTTTCACCTGCAAGAACAACCCTATTAGATGTTGTTAAAGTTTCGCACGCAACTCTTGAAAAAGGATCTTTTGAAAGATAACTGTCTACAACCATGTCAGAAATTCTATCACAAACTTTATCTGGATGACCCTCAGATACTGACTCACTTGTAAATAAAAAATCTTTTGCCATTATAATTTATTTTTTTTTGTAAAAAAGATGATCGTATATGTAAATAAAAGTATAAAAAATATCAAATCATTTTTATTTTTTTTGTTATTTTCAATTAATGGAACTTTTAATTCAATATTACCAGTTTCATTTGGATTTAAACTCTTTATTACTCTTCCCTTATTATCCACAAAACCACTTATACCCTTATTGGTTGACCTAACAAGATAAGTATTGTTTTCAATGGCTCGAAAAATAGCTTTAGTAAAATGTTGTTTTGGTCCAATAGAGTCCCCAAACCAGGCATCTTCAGAAATATTGATAATCAAGTTTGTATTCTTATTTGAATTTTGAATAAGTTCGGGAAATATAATTTCGTAACATATAAGTGGAAGTATTTTAGCATTTTCAATTGAAAAATTTTTTTGTACATTGCCTTTAGTAAATGAACCATATCCTCTTGTAATTTTTTTAAGTCCTATTTTATTTAAAATATTTTCAAAAGGTAAAAATTCTCCAAATGGAACTAGTTTTCTTTTATTATATTTGTATATAACTTCAAATTCGTTATTTACAGCTATTAGACTATTATAATAAATATCCTTATTAAGTTCTTTTTTATAAGTATTAGCTCCAAAAACAATAATATGATTTTTAGAAAAATTTTCACGAAAAGTTTTTTTTAAATGTTTTAGATCGGAAAAATTGTAACCAGAGAAAACTCCCTCTGGCCAAATAAAGATCGTTTTTTTGTTTTCCTTCGGATCACTAAATTTGATCATTTCTTTGATTTGGTTAGTTAACTCATCAATTTCAATATCATAGTTTAAAACATTACTCGGTGACACAATCTTTATTAATATTTCTTTATCACTAAATTTTTGTAAATCTTTATTCATTTCATAAGATCCATAAATATAATTACTGAAGCTAGAAAGTAACAAAAAAATAATAAATAAATAATTTAGTTTATTTTTTTTGAAAAAAAAAAGAGCTAAAGTGCAAAATATTGTTATAGCAAATAAATTAAAAGCATAAAGTCCAAGAAAGTTTAATATTTGCAATTTCTCAAGAATCGAGGACCAGCTATAAGCCCATAAGTTCCATGGAAATCCCGTAAAAATTTTTCCTCTAAGATAGTCTATAACTGCAAATGTGCTACAAAAAATTAATAAAGATTGCACATCGTTTTTTAAAATGGGTCCCACAATTAAAGTTCCAACTCCAAAAAAAATGGCAAGCATTAATGGAATAAGTATAATAGAAAAAGGTATTAAAAATTTAAATTCATCTACATAGGTTAAGGAGTAAGAAATCCAAAAAAGGTTTAAAAGAAAAAAACCAAAACCAAATGCATATCCAATTATAAAAAAATTTAAAAGATAAGGTTTTTTTCTATAAGTTTTTTTAATTTTTTTTCTAACATAGGTCAGGATTAAAAATAATAATGATAGGGAAAAAAAATTTATAAATAGAAAATTAAAAGGTTGAAAACTCAACACACTGACTGCGCCTAACAAAAAAGGGAATAAAATTAAAACTAAGAATCTATTATTTAAAACTTTTTCAAAAGTCATAATTTTTATTTAAAGAAACTAATAACTTCTTTTCAAAAACTTGCATCTTTTTAAAGTCTTTATCGTAATAATGTTTGTGGCCTAAAAGGTGAACCAAACCATGAATCCATAATTTATCGAATTCAAACTTAAAATTAGTTTTTTTTTTCTTTTTTAAAATTTCTTTTATATTTATTGCTACGTCTCCTAAATATACATGATTTTTTTTTTTTAAAAGTTTTAATAAAAAAACCTTATTGTAAAATGGAAAAGATAAAACGTCTGTTGTTTTATCTTTATTTCTAAACTTTTTATTCAATAATTTAATATCTTTACTTGATGTTAGTAATATTGAAAATGAAATTTTTTTATTTTTAAAAAAGTTAATTTTTTTGTTTATTGTTTGAATATTTTTTTCCAAGAATTTTTTTGGATTATTTATTTGTTTTTTCCAACTTTTATCTCTTACAATAACATTAATTTTTATCATCAGATTTTTTTTGGTAAGCTTGAATAATCTTTGATACCAAACGATGTCTGACTGCATCTTGATGATCAAATTCTATCATTTTAATTTCATCAATTTTCTTTAAAATATTTTTTGATTTTATTAAACCAGATTTTGATTTATCTATTAAATCAATTTGTGATGGGTCTCCATTTACAACTAGTTTTGAGTTTTCTCCAATCCGTGTTAAAAACATTTTAATTTGAGTCATGGTAGCATTTTGTGCTTCATCTAAAATAGCAAATGAATTTTTTAATGTTCTGCCTCTCATAAAAGCTAAGGGTGCTATCTCTATCTCTCCGGTCTCAATTTTTCTTTGAATTTTTTCAAAACCAAAAAGATCATATAGTGCATCATAAAGAGGTCTTAGATATGGATCTACTTTTTCCTTCATATCACCTGGAAGAAACCCTAACTTTTCTCCAGCTTCTACAGCTGGTCGAGATAATATTACTCTTTCTACTTTTTTTTCAAACAACATAGTAATCGCAACTGAGACTGCTAAATAGCTTTTTCCTGTTCCTGCAGGTCCTAATGCCATTACAATTTCGTTTTCTTTTAAAGCTTTAATATATTCTGATTGTTTTTTTGATTTAGCAATTACAGATTTTCTTGGTGTTTTTATTAAATGATCTAAGGATTGAACATTAGATTTTTTATCAGAATTCATATAATTTTTTAATGATAAGTTTATATCACTTTTTTCAATAACGTTAGTTAAAAGAAACTTATTTATTAAAAATTTTACAGCTTCAGAAACAAGCTTTATTTTGTGATTTTCACCTTTTACCGTAATTGAATTACCTCTAAAATAAATGGTTGTGTTAGTCAGTTTCTCAAGTTCTGTCAAATTTGAATTAAATGGTCCAACAATTGACATTAAAAGATTATTATTAAATATTTTTAGATTAATTGTTTCTTTATCAATTTTTTTTATTGAATAACTTTCTTTTAGTTTGTTAATTTCTGACATAAATTTTAAGCAGCAAATGGTTTTTCATTAAAATCAGATATGGTTCCAAATAAAGTATTCGTGTTAAAGTTCTTAATTTTAACATTTAAAATTTTTCCATTAAGATTTTTGTTACTTTTAACTATTACTGAATTGAAAAATTTATCTCTTCCGAAAAAAGAGTTTTCGTCAATTCTATTTTCAAATAAGACCTCTACGCTGCTATCTAACAGTTTTTTCTTATAATTTATTTTTATTTTTTCAGATAATTCTTGAAAATTAGATAGTCTTTGCTTTGATATATCATCTTTAACAATATTTTTTTTTGCTGCAGGTGTACCTGGTCTAGCACTAAAAACAAAAGAATAAGAATTGATGAATTGAACTTTTTTCATCAATCTTAAAGTATCATTAAAATCTTTATCAGTTTCACCAGGATATCCTATAATGAAATCGCTTGAAAATTTTATATTTGGGACAAATTTTTTTAACTTTTCTATAATATTATAATATTCCTCAATATTGTGTTTCCTATTCATTAACTTTAAAATCTTGGTTGATCCTGTTTGAACTGGAAGATGTAAAATTGGCATAAGTTTTTTTATATCTTTGTGGGCACCTATCAAATCATCTGTCATATCTTTAGGGTGCGAAGTTGTATATCTTATTCTTTCAAGTCCTTTAATTTTGCTTAATGTATAAATTAAGTCTGATAATTTTTTTTTGTTATTTAAGTATGCATTAACATTTTGACCTAAAAGGGTAATTTCTTTGGAGCCGTTCTCTACCAACACTTTTGCTTCTTCTAATATTTCAGAAACTGTACGAGAATATTCTGGACCTCGAGTATAAGGAACAACGCAAAAATTACAGAATTTATCGCATCCCTCTTGAATAGTTAAAAAGGAAGAAACTTTAGAATTAGAATTTTTTATTAAATTTAACGTATCAAATTTTTCAATGGTATCAAATTCTGTAACATTAATTTTTTGTTTTTTTGCTTCTATATCTTTTATAATTTTTGAAATTTTATGATAAGACTGTGGACCAATCACACTATCAATATAATTTTCTCTCTTTAGCATTTCTTCTCCTTCTGCCTGAGCTACACAACCGGTCACTATGAGAATAGGTTTTTTCCTATTTTTAAATTCTTTTTTTAACCGCCCGACATCATGGTAAACTTTTTCAGTAGCTTTTTCACGAATATGGCAAGTATTTAAAATATAACAATCGGTCTCAGAAATGTTTTCTGTTTTTGAGTATCCAATTTTTTTTAAAACGTCAAAAATACGATTACTGTCGTACTCATTCATCTGACATCCAAAAGTTTTGATATAAATTTTTTTTGACAATTTATTTTTTAATTTTTGTACCGTATAATTCTAATTTATGGTCAACTAATTTATAACCTAATTTCTTAGCAATTTTACTCTGCAATTCTTCAATATCTTTATCTACAAATTCTACTATTTCTCCACTGTTTACATCAATCAAATGGTTGTGATTGTCATTAATTTCATATCT
>CETM01059481.1_pt1 | contig 12527 bp, 13 predicted proteins | sample 361451 | NCBI WGS metagenome assembly CETM01 (sample SAMEA2622690, study PRJEB7988) | marine metagenome | isolation source: saline water (ENVO:00002010), including
GTTTAATAAACGAAGACAACGTTCGTGTATCGACGGTCGAACATTTACTCGCAGCACTTGCGGGCGTAGGTATCGACAACTTGATCATCGAAGTTGACTCGCACGAAATTCCTATTATGGATGGAAGTTCTCACCCCTTTGTTTACCTGCTACAAAGCGCGGGCATCGAAGAACAATCCAGTGCTAAGAAGTTTATTCGAATTAAACAGCCTATCCGTGTTGAAGATGATGGCAAGTGGGCGGAGCTGCTACCCCATGACGGATTCCGCATCGACTTCGCTATCGACTTCGATCACCCTGCAATTTCCGAAACAGGTCAGACAGTAACGATGGATTTCAGCAGCTCGGCATTCATTAAAGAAGTAAGCCGTGCGCGTACCTTCGGATTTATGAAAGACATCGAATATTTACGAGCAAACAACTTGGCGTTAGGTGGTAGTTTCGATAACGCGGTCGTACTCGATGAGTTTCGCGTGTTGAACACCGATGGCTTGCGTTATGACGATGAGTTCGTGAAGCACAAAATGCTCGATGCGATCGGCGACTTGTATATGGGCGGTCACAGCATTCTTGGCCATTTACGCGCGTACAAGTCAGGTCACGCATTGAACAATCAGTTATTACAGGCACTGTTAGAACAACAGTCAGCTTGGGAATTTGTGACATTCGAAGATAAAGCGGCAGAAGCACCGATTAAGTATTGGTCACCTTCGCTGGCATAATGTCATGATCTAGATGATGAATGAAGATAAAGGTGCTTAGTGAAAACTATGCACCTTTTTTTATTCGTCGGGTGTTAGCTTTTTACTGCTTGCCAGTTGCTCAGCGAGTTTTAGTAACTGAGTTTTGAGCGGTTCACTGCTTTGCTCCGCTAAGTTCAATAAGCGTTGACGTCGACTCACAGTGGTTGGCTTATCGCGGTTGCTAGCTTTGTTTTGTGCAGGATCGATATCGATGCTGACTTCCTGCACTGATGCACCGTTATTGCAAAACGCAGTAATGAGTTGTGCTGACATCGTACGCAATTGGCTGGCAGCGGACGCAGAACGCGTACGCACAACGATTTGCCCCTCACGCACGTTGAGCAACTCGCACTGACCTGCAAGATTTGCGGGGAGGCTGCGTGCAAAGAGTAGTTGCCAATCGCGCAGTTGGGCGGCAAACTGTGCGTACTGACTCAACGTGTTATGATCACGTTGATTATTGAGCCATTGTTTGGTTGTTTTAGGTTTAGAGTTCATGTGCGCTAGGTTGTTGCTGTAAACCCATAATAAGAGAGTAATAATGAGTTTATCAGTCTTTTACAAAGGCTCCAAAATTCGTTTTAGTTTTCGTTTAACGCGGCGTCGCTTGTTTTCCTATATGGGACTCGTTGCTTTAGTCGGGGCTGCTTACTTCAAGCCTTGGAGCTATCAGGGCGTTGACCCTGCCGTGGCGCAAACGAAAATTAGCGAAGAGCAAAAAAACTTGGCATTACAGTCGCAGGCAGTCGCCGAACTGTATAACGAGACCGAAAAGCGTCTCGGTGCAATGACTGTCTACTTGGGCGAATTGCGCGCTCATATGCGTCGACTCGATGCATTGGGTGAGCGGTTAGCTGACAAAGCCAACTTGGCGAATGGCGAATTCAGCTTTAACTCGGAAATCCCGCTAGGGGGCCCCGAAACCGAGGCTGTTGCGCTACCCAAATCAACGGGTACTGAGGTGCTTGCTGATATTGAGCAGATGCTGTCAAAAATTGCTGACAAGCAAAAACAGCTGTCACTACTTGAATCTGTCATGATGAACCACAATGTTAATAATGAAAGTTTCATTGCTGGCAGTCCTATCACAAGTGGTTGGCTCTCATCTCAGTATGGTGTTCGTAAAGACCCATTTTCTGGCAAACCCGCGATGCACAAAGGGCTCGACTTTGCCAGCTATGATGAGGATGTCAAAGTCGTTGCCACAGGTGCAGGTGTTGTCACCTGGGCGGGCGAACGCTGGGGTTATGGTAATCTCATTGAAATTGACCATGGTGGTGGCTTAAAAACCCGTTATGGTCATAATGACAAGATAAATGTTTCAGTGGGTGATGTCGTGACCCGTGGGCAAATCATCGCCGAAATGGGAAATACAGGTCGCTCTACTGGGCCTCATGTCCACTACGAAGTATTGCGTAATGGTAAGCAGATAGACCCGAACCGTTTCGTTTATCGTTCAGCCGATTAACGGTTCAGTGTGAATCATTAGATGCGGTGGCCGTTAGCCACCGAATTTTTTAATTTCGAATAAAACAGGATAACTCGTTCTCATGCTAGGCAGTTTGTTCAGAAAAGTATTTGGTAGTCGTAACGACCGAATTTTAAAGACGCTTCAAAAGCGCGTGAACCGAATTAATCAACTCGAACCTGAGTTTGAGGCGTTATCAGACGAACAACTAAAAGAAAAAACCACAGAGTTCAGAAAACGTCTTAACGATGGTGCTAAGCTAGATACATTACTAGAAGAAGCTTTTGCGACCGTGCGTGAAGCGAGTAAACGTGTTTTTAAAATGCGCCATTTCGACGTGCAGATGGTCGGTGGTATGGTGTTGGATGAAAACCGTATTGCGGAGATGAAAACGGGTGAGGGTAAAACGCTCACTGCGACACTCCCTGCCTATTTGAATGCACTGACAGGCAAAGGCGTTCATATCATCACGGTAAACGACTACTTGGCTAAGCGTGACGCTGAATTTAACCGACCGTTATTTGAATTCCTCGGTATGTCGGTCGCGTTTAACATTCCAGGTATGGCGCCACAGGATAAAAAAGCTGCGTATCAAGCCGATATCACCTACGGTACCAATAACGAGTTTGGTTTTGACTATTTGCGCGATAACATGGCGTTCTCACCTGAAGAGCGAGTTCAACGCGAGTTGCATTATGCCTTGGTGGATGAAGTCGATTCGATCTTAATTGATGAAGCGCGTACGCCGTTGATCATCTCTGGACCTGCCGAAGACAGTTCTGAGATGTACAAAAAGATGAATGATTTAGTGCCATTATTGGTGCGCCAAGAAAAAGAAGATACCGAGGACGAGCATGGTGATGGTGATTTCACCATCGACGAGAAAGCCAAGCAGTTGCACCTCACCGAGAATGGACAAGAGCATATCGAGGCGTTACTTAAGGAACGCGGTATGTTGGCGGAAGATGACTCGCTATACTCGGCGGCTAACATTACCCTATTGCATCACATCAATGCGGCCCTGCGTGCACACCATCTATTCCATCGCGATGTCGATTACATTGTTAAAGAAGGCAAGATCGTCATTGTCGACGAACACACAGGTCGTACGATGGAAGGTCGCCGTTGGTCTGAGGGTTTGCATCAGGCAATGGAAGCGAAAGAAGGTGTTGAAATACAAAACGAGAACCAAACACTCGCTTCTATCACATTCCAGAATTACTTCCGCTTGTATGACAAGCTCGCCGGTATGACAGGTACTGCCGATACCGAAGCCTTTGAGTTTCAGTCGATTTATGGTCTAGAGACCGTGGTCATTCCGACTAACCGTCCAATGGTTCGTGACGACCGCGCAGACCTCATTTATTTAACTACGCGTGAGAAATACGAAGCGATTGCTGAAGACATTGAAGAGTGTCGCAAACAGGGTCGACCTGTTCTGGTGGGTACTGTTTCCATCGAAAACTCTGAACTACTGTCGAGCTTGCTGAAGAAGAAAAAAATCCCACATGCGGTACTTAACGCTAAGTTCCACCAACAGGAAGCCGACATTGTTGCGCAAGCGGGTCGTCCTGGTGCGGTCACTATTGCCACCAACATGGCGGGGCGTGGTACCGATATCGTGTTAGGCGGTAACTGGAAGTCAGACGTTGAGAAGCTCGAAGCGCCGGATAACGACAAAATTGAAAAAATTAAGCAAGAGTGGCAAGTCCTGCATGACAAAGTGATCGAGGCAGGTGGCTTACATATTATCGGTACCGAGCGTCATGAATCACGTCGTATTGATAATCAGTTGCGTGGTCGTTCAGGTCGTCAAGGGGACCCAGGTTCATCGCGTTTCTATCTTTCGCTTGAAGATCCATTAATGCGCATTTTCGCGTCTGATCGCATGGCGACCATGATGAAGCGATTGGGTATGAAGGAAGGCGAAGCGATTGAACACCCGTGGGTAACGCGTGCCATCGAAAATGCCCAGCGTAAAGTTGAAGGCCGTAACTTTGATGTACGTAAGCAGCTACTCGAATATGATGATGTGGCAAACGATCAACGTCGCGTGGTGTATGAACAGCGTAACGAACTGCTCGACGAGGGTGATATCTCCGACACTATTAACGTCATTCGCGAGGATGTGGTTAATGCCGTGATTGATGAGTATGTACCGCCACAGTCACTTGCAGAGCTTTGGGACTTACCTAAGCTTGAAGAGCGCTTGCGTGCCGACTTTGACGTAGAGCTTGAACTGCAGAAAGCGCTTGATGAAGACGAACACTTCCATGAGGAAGTCTTACGTGAACGCGTATTGCAAGCGTTAGTCGATGCCTACAAAGAGAAGGAAAACCTTGTCGGACCTGAAGTGTTGCGTCGTTTCGAGAAGTCTGTGATGCTGCAAAGCTTAGACCAGCATTGGAAAGAGCACTTAGCTGCGATGGATCATTTGCGTCAAGGTATTCATTTGCGTGGCTATGCGCAGAAGAACCCTAAACAAGAGTATAAACGTGAGGCATTTGAGCTGTTTAGTGAAATGCTCGAGAACCTCAAGCTAGACGTTGTCACCTTGCTGAGTCGTGTTCGTGTGCGTGCACCAGAGGATGTTGATGCGGTTGACCAGCAGCGTAAAGCCGCTGACAGCGCGCCACGTGAGTTCAAACATGAACAGGCGAGTGCAACCGCGACGGCGGAGTCTAGCGCTCCAGCTGACGATCAACAGCAACCTGCACAACGCGGCGCAAAAGTAGGGCGTAACGAGCCTTGTCCGTGTGGCTCAGGGAAAAAGTATAAACACTGTCACGGTAAATTATAATGAAGTCTGATAGTACGACGCCCACGGTACACGTTGCCGTGGGCGTTATTAAAAATGAACAAGGCGAAATCTTTATCGCGAAACGTCTCAATCACCAGCATCAGGGCGGCAAATGGGAGTTTCCTGGCGGTAAAGTTGAACAGGGTGAGTCGGTGACGGAAGCCCTTGTTCGCGAATTAAAAGAAGAGTGTAATATTGCAGTGACAGACTGCGCACCTCTTACGGTGGTCGAACATCAGTATGCTGACAAGCGGGTATTGTTAGATGTGTGGTGGGTGTTGTCTTACACTGGCACGGCACAGCAGATGGAAGGTCAAGAGTATGTTTGGGCTGATATCGCACAATTGGATGCTTATCAGTTTCCTGACGCGAACCAGCCCATTGTCGATTGCCTTATGGATGCACAATCTAACTAAAAGTCATCGTTGGCGGACTGCTCAGGGATTTGAGCCGGCTCGCCAGGAATGGCTTTTTCTTCATTTGCCCACTCACCTAAATCGATAAGTTTGCAGCGCTCGCTGCAGAACGGGCGATAAGTCGCTTTCGGCGACCATGTCACTTTGCTACCGCAGGTGGGGCAGTCGACTTGTGTTGGCATGCGGAGCTCTCCTTTATTATTGCTCATAACAACGAGCTAGTTGAAACGCTAGATCATGTGAAAAGGCATTACTTTGGCCTTCTGAGAGCGCCATCAAACGAATAGTAAAGCGTTGACGATGCCCTGAAACTACTGGGTATACAGCATGTTCACTGGACACCTTCATACGCAATATCGCTAATGGATCGGTACTTTCTTGCCAAAATCCTTTTTTAGCTTGTACCGTCTCAAAAGGGGCGCGCTCTCTTAATAAGCTAAGCAATTGTGATAACGCATGGCGGTAGTGAGCGAATTGCGATAACCACTGCTGCTGATGTGTTATTTGACTTGCGACGGGTTGACTTAACCAAGTCTGTAACTGAGGCAAGTCGAACAATGCTTGGCAGCCTGGCTGTGAAAAACGTTGTTTCATGCCGGCGAGAAAAGGCTCATCTTTTAATGCCCGCACTGCGATGCTGCCCTCGCTAAGTTGCTCTTGCGCTTGAGCTAAACGTTCAAGTAATAATGCAACCATGTCTTTATCAACTTGAGGATGTCGTGCCCATTGTTGAACGAATTGCTTTTGCGCATCGAGGTCACGATTCAATTCAGTTTTAACATCAAATCGTTCGAATAATTCAAGTAGGCCAAATAGCGCATTAAAAAACGGCAGCGCGTGTTGTTCAGAACCATCAAGTGGCGTTTGGATTTGCTGAAACCCTTGCTCAAGTCGCAAATAGGTACGAAACCGCTCTTGCAACGGGTATTCATAAATCACATAAGGCACTGATTCCGGCATGGGGTTCTCATCTCATTAATCTGACCGCCCATGATAATGATTTAAACGCCGTGTGCAAACAGATTCACTTCTGTGCGGCTAATTCAAGGTAGTGCGCATGTAATCTATCTAATTGTTGATATAGGTCGCGTAAGTCCCCCTGATTGCTAACCACATCATCGGCCTTTTTGAGCCGCGTCGGGCGATCAATTTGCGCGGCGATTATGGCTTCGACTTGTTGCTTAGAAACGCTATCGCGCTGTTGCGTGCGGGCTAATTGAGTATCTTTATCGACATCAATGACTAACACTCGGTCACACAGCGCATCGAGACCATTCTCAAGCAGCAAAGGCGCGACTAACACGACATACGCCGATTGCGCCTGCTCAAGTTGAGCGATTATTTGTTCGCGGATAAGTGGGTGCAGCAGCTGATTAATCCATGCTTTATCGTCGGGGTTTTCAAACACGCGGTGACGCAGTTTACTACGGATGAGTGCGCCCGATTCGTCGACTATTGCATCGCCAAAGTGAGAGATAATGTGTGCGAGTCCTTCGGTGCCTGGCGCGACGACCTCTCGAGCAATGACATCAGCATCAACGATGGCGATTCCTTGCTCGGCAATGTAATTCGACGCAGCACTTTTCCCGCTGCCAATCCCCCCGGTCAGACCTAAGATAAAACGACTCATTACATTACTCCAAGCCATTGCCAATAGGCGGTTAGTAGGGATTCTCCCCATACATAGCTAATAACACCGCCAACGGCTAAGAATGGTCCAAATGGAATGGGTACCGATTGCTTATGTTTGATCGCGACGATGATACCGATGATAACCCCTGCGACGGCACTGAAAATGACGGTGACAGGCAACAACGCGACGCCAGTAAATGCGCTAAGGCCAGCGAGTAACTTGAAGTCACCGTAGCCCATACCTTCTTTTCCAGTCAGGAGTTTAAACAACCAATATAGACTCCATAAGCTCAAATAGCCGACAACAGCGCCGATGATGGCTTGGCTCGGGGTGACGGTGCTCAGTGGGCTTAACGACCATAGTAGGGCTAGCCATAAAAACGGATAGGTAAGCTGGTCAGGTAACAGCTGATGCTGATAATCAATAAGCGTCATCGCGATGAGTAAGCTCAGTGCGCAGCCAAACACCCAAAAGCCAAGACTCAACCCAAATTGCCAGCCTAACCCAATAAAAATCAGCGTCGTCGCTATCTCAACCAACCAATAAAAAATCGGGATAGTCGTTTGGCAATGACGGCATTGTGCCCGCAGGACGAGATAGCTGAGGATCGGGATATTGTCGTACCAAGCGACAGGTTGTTGGCAGCTTGGGCAATGAGAACCCGGCACTGCAATATTAAACTGAGTTTTTTCACGTACCGGTTCACCGGCGAGCTCTGCACATTCGTATTTCCACTGCAGCTCCAGCTGCTTGGGTAAACGTACTATTACAACATTAACAAAGCTACCGACAGAAGCGCCGAGCAGTCCTGCTATCAAAAGCGCTTGCCAAGAGGCTGCGACAAATAATGCATCCATTGTGTGAGTCCTAAGCCAATTGTTGTGTTAGCGAGAAAATCGGCAGATACATTGCCAACAGCATGAATCCAATAATGCCTGTCAGTATCGCCATCAGCAATGGATTTAACCAAGTTCGTAAGTGCTCGCAGTAAGCTTCGATGCGTTGTTGAAAGTCCTCACTCAAACGCGCAACTGCACTATCCATGCGTCCGACCTGTTCTGCTGTTTGCAAGTATGCCTGTATTGTTGGGTCAGTTAACTGTGCTTCGACAAACGCAGCTGACCAGCTGGAGCCGTCATTTAGGGCTTGCGCTATCTTTCCCAGTTTACTTTGCATCGGCAGCCAGTCTGAATGGCTAGCGAGCATGCGCGTGGCGTGTACCGCCGACATACCGCTGCGCAAACCCAAAGCAAGATACTCAAAAGTCGATTGATAGACTCTGAGTTGTTGCAGTTTACCCCAAATAGGTAAGCGCTGCATTAGCGCTTGGCAGCCGAGTTTCTGCTTCCAGTAGCCGATGATTGCAAGTGACAATATAACGGCGATTACGACGACTATGCGCGCAGCATACGTTGTGAACCACGCTACGCTGCTGACTAGATACTGAGTCAGTAGTGGTAATGGCTGATCGTTAAACAGCTGCTGAATCGTCGGTAGTACCCAAATAAGGAAGATTGCGATGATGATGATACCCATACACAGTAATGCCAGTGGGTAACGAATGGCATCTTTAACCATGGCGCGGATGCGTTGTTGCCGCTGCCAGCTATCAACAAGGCTGCGCATCACAGCTGCCAGTTGACCTGTTTGTTCGGCCACGGAGATGCCTGCTTGTGCGGGATGGAGTGATTGCGGTAACAGCCTAGCCAATGCTTGTGAGAGGCTAACGCCGGCTTGCACCTGTTGATGTAAGGTTTGAAAGTGTTGCTTTAAGGCGGGGTGGTCAGCTTGCTGTGCGACAACACAAAGGGCAAGCGATAACGGGAGCCCGCCCGATATTAATTGTTCTAAATGGGCGAGTGAGCGGTACCATTGTGCGGTAGAGAAACCTCTACGGATTCGAATTAAATTCATCATGGCTACTTAGATAACTGCATTGAATACGTTGTTGTAAGCTGGGCAACTGTTGTTGGCTTAAGATTTCGTCGCGTAGTTCATTGCGTAATGTGTGAGTGTAGCCTCGTAAGCGTTCAGGCCACGGCAAAAGTTCGAACAGCACTTGGACACCACCTTGTGGCCGCACTCTTAGACGTTGGCTTATCACTAATTTTAGCGCAGCTGTTACATCTGCCTGTTGAACTCCCAGTTGCACGAGTCGCCGAATGACGTCTATGGCCGTGTCAGCATGGATTGATGCAATGACAAGGTGACCGGTCAGTGCAGCTTGTACGGCGATTTTTGCCGTTTCGGCATCGCGAACTTCCCCTACCATAATGACATCTGGGTCTTGCCGTAAAAAAGCTCGCAATACTTTAGCAAAACCGAGCTCAAGTTGAGGATGGACTTGTGTTTGTAGGATGCCACTGAGTTCAATTTCGACGGGATCTTCGACGCTACACACGCGTAAACCCGATTCGCTGAGCTGCTTAATGATGCTGTAAATCGTGGTGCTTTTACCGCTGCCCGTTGGACCAGAAACCAGAATTAGGCCGACAGCGGCCGCGAGTTGCTTCGCCAGACATAAGAACTGACGGTGGGTAAGACCAAGTTGGTGTAATGACGGCAACTGTTCAGCACTATGGAGGCACCTTACAACGATACTTTCACCCCGACTACCTGGACACGCATTGAGACGAAATCGCGCCTGCTGATTGCCGACCATAAGATCAATTCGTCCATCCTGAGGTTGTTTAGTCTCAGTGACATCCACCTCGGCTAACACTTTAAGTTGAGCCATCAGTGTGTCGAGCTCCGGCCGTGATAAACGCGGTTGCTCAAACAACCGCCCTTCGATCCTAAGTCGAATTCGTCCCCCACTTTGTATGGGTTCTATATGTATGTCCGAGGCATTACGTTGATAGGCATGTACAAGCAGGCTTTGGGCATCGGCACTTGCCATGTGCGCCTGCGTATGGGTAGGCACATAAACGCAATGAATAGGTTTAGAGCTGATCGCTTGTAACTGAAATACAATGCTTTCCCGTTGTGGCCAAGCCATTTTGTCGAGAATAATTACACGACCTTGGTCACAATCAAGCAATTCAACGACGGCGCTTGCTGGCAACCCCAGTTGCTGAGTCAGCCTCAGATACGCAGCCGATGAAGGAGGTAATGGGAGATGCCAAAATTGCGCTAGATGAACGTCACTCATTGTGCAAGCGCCTCCACACAGCGAGAGGCTAGCGGTTCTCCTGATGCGAAATCGGAACACCCCAGCCGCCAACGAAAGACTAAGCCAGTGCTATCAGGCGATAAACTGAGTTGTAAAGGCACTTGATCAACGATGACTTCTGCCAAAGTCAGCTGAATCACACCTGTTGTGCTGACTTCAAGGGACTCGAGCGCGGTCGGTAGCGGGTCGGGTATCGTTGGGATACCGCGTTGTCCCGGCTGCGAACAGCGACGCATGTCGTTTTCTGTTTGCCAGCATAACGCCATGGCAAGTTGTAAGCTTTGCGTGTGATTAAGTGCCTCGGTGACCCGGGCTTGCTGGACATAACGCTGGTAAGCGGGGACGGCAAGGGATGATAAAATGGCGATGATGGCAACCACCACCATTAATTCGATAAGACTGAACGCGGACGAGTATTTTTTCATAATGGCTTTTAGGTAAAGCCAGAAATATGGTTTCGTCCGCGCCGTTTGGCAAACTGATTAGCTTGTGCGAGGTTGGCCTATTCGCATGGATAAATCGATGGCAGTGACGTGCTTGGTCAGTGCGCCGCTTGAAATGAAATCAACACCCGTGGTACCGAGTTCGTGCAGCGCCTCGTCGGTAATATTGCCCGATACTTCTAATTTTAGAGGTGAACCAGCGGCCTTATTCTGCGCGACGGCTTGCTCGATATCGTCGAGGGTAAAATTGTCGAGCATGACGATATCGGCACCTGCATCAAGCGCTTGCTTAAATTCTGCTAATGACTCGACTTCGACTTCGACGGGTTTACCGGGGTTTAATTCGCGAGCTGTCGCAACGGCTGGCGTGATACCGCCGCAGGCAGCGATATGATTTTCCTTAATCAGGTAGGCATCAAAAAGACCGATACGATGATTCGTACCGCCGCCACAGCGGACTGCGTATTTTTGTGCCATGCGTAAGCCAGGGATTGTCTTACGTGTATCTAATAGGCGTGTTGTAAAGCCTGCCAATTTGCTTACGTAAAATGCGGTTTGGGTAGCAGTTGCCGATAGCGTCTGCAAAAAATTGAGTGCGCAGCGTTCACCAGTCAGTAAGCTGCGGCTATTACCCGATAACTTGCACAATATGGTGTTTGCCTTGACGTGGTCGCCATCGTTGACACACCATTCGATTTTCACGTCAGCATCCACCTGGCGAAACACTTCACTCACCCAGGCGCTACCACACATCACCATGTCCTCGCGCGTAATAATTGTCGCCTCGCTCACATGATGCGCCGGAATCAATTGCGCTGTGATGTCCAGTGAGGGATCCGCCGCTGACAAATCCTCTTCTAGACTCTGAGTGACTTGCGCAGAAATGGCATGGCGTTCGGCTTCGGTGAGCTGCATGGGATACTTTACCTTTTGGCTGACAATGACGATACTAGGGCACAAACTTTACCGTTTTGCTGAGCCTGTGAAAAGACACACGATAAAAAATCACTGCATTGATGGCGTAAAACACTGTGCCTCACCGCACTTTGACGAGCGACCTGATGCGCTGGATATTTCATTGCTCGTGATTCATTGCATTAGTCTGCCTGAAGGCTGTTATGGGACACCCTACGTTAATAAGTTATTCACCCAGGGCTTGAGTGATCAGGATGGCGATGAATTTACGCCGTTGACAGGTTTACGGGTATCAAGCCACTTGCTGATTCGACGTGATGGCTCCGTCGAACAATACGTGCCGTTTGATAAACGCGCCTGGCATGCGGGCGTCTCATGTTACGAAGGGCGTGAACGGTGTAATGACTTTAGTATTGGTATTGAGCTAGAAGGCACCGATCATTCTCCGTACAGTGAGCGTCAGTATCAAAGCTTGGTTGATGTTACGCGCACAATATTAGACTATTACCCTAAGCTCACGGTAGACAGAATTACAGGTCATCAACATATTGCCCCAGGTCGTAAATCGGATCCTGGCCGTTGTTTTGACTGGCCGTACTTTTTTAACGCATTGTCGCGCAAGGACTCACTATGACACTCATTGCTTTGCTCATTGCACTTAGTATCGAGCGCCTTTATCCGCTACCGGCGGTATGGTCTATCGACTTTTACATGCAACGCTGGATGAACTGGAGCCAAGCTAAATTTAGTTACTTTAATTCACCCGCACCTTGGCAGTTGATACTGCAAGTTTTGCTACCCGCTGTAATCGCATGGTTGCTGTTTAGTTGGCTTGATAGCGGTTTAGTGCAATTTATCGGTGGCATTATTGTATTGCTGTTAGTCATGAACGCAGGACCTGAGCGCATCGCGTACAAACAGTTATTACGCGCTGCTA
>CETM01457071.1_pt1 | contig 12521 bp, 9 predicted proteins | sample 361451 | NCBI WGS metagenome assembly CETM01 (sample SAMEA2622690, study PRJEB7988) | marine metagenome | isolation source: saline water (ENVO:00002010), including
TGCTTCAATGATGATGGAGAGGCAGTTCCAGACGGGGAGATTGGCGAGCTATGGGTTAAGGGTTCCCAAGTTATTAAGGGATATCTAAATAGGCCTGAGGCGACGTCTGAAGCGATAACCGAAGGTTGGTTACACACCGGTGACATAGCAAGAATTGACGAGGATGGATTCATTTTTATTGTTGATAGGAAAAAGGATATGGTGCTGCGAGGAGGAGAGAACGTGTATTGTGCTGAAGTCGAATCAGCGATATTCAAACACGACGCAGTTGGTGAGGTCTCTGTTTTTGGAGTTCCAGATGGCCGCCTTGGAGAGGAAGTTGCTGCAGCACTTTATCTAAAGGACGGTCACTCAATAGATGCAGATCTACTCAGATCTTTTTTAGAAGCCAGAATAGCTAAGCACAAAATCCCGCAATATCTGTGGTTTTTAGAAAAACCACTACCTAGGAATGCAAGTGGTAAATTTCTAAAACGGGAACTTCAGGAAACATTAAATTTGAAAGACGCAAGTTAGGAGAAATACATGCAATTAGGAATATTCGGATCCTCTCGTAATATTGATGACCTAAAGAAGCAAGTCCAAGAAGCGAAAAACCTTGGTTACTCAACATTTTGGACACCGCAAATCTTTAATCTTGATGCGTTAACGGCTTTAGCTGTGATAGCTGAATCGGTTGATGATATCCGCTTAGGTACCTCAGTGATTCCAACTTATCCACGCCACCCCATGATGCTAGCTCAGCAAGCGCTGACTGTTAATCAGGTATCAAATGGCCGATTAGATTTGGGTATTGGGTTATCTCACAAGCCGGTTGTTGAAGGAATGTGGGGGATATCATTTGATGCTCCAATAGGCCACATGAGTGATTATCTTCAAATTCTTATGGCACTTCTTCATGATGGAACAATCTCATATGGCGGGAAGCATTTAACCAGTAGAGGAGGAATTGATGTACCAGCTGACGCTCCTCCTGTTCTTGTAGCGGCTCTGGGTCCTCAAATGTTGAAGTTAGTTGGCAGGGTTGCTGATGGAACGGTTACTTGGATGACGGGACCGGAGACTATCCGTAATCACATATCGCCAGTCATAAATGCAGCTGCGGAAGATGCTGGAAGACCAGTTCCCCAAGTTATAGCGGCGGTTCCTGTTTGCATAACGTCTGATTCTGATATGGCTGAAGAATATGCCAAAAGAGACTTTGGTTTTTATGGTGATTTGCCTTCATACCGTGCGATGCTTGAGCGCGAAGGGCTCGCTAATTCTTGGGATATTGCATTAAGTGGGAGTTTCGAGGAGGTCGCCGACGGACTCCAAAAGTACGCAGAGAGTGGTGGAACGCAAGTTGTCGCAGCTGTTTATGGACCAGATGAGGTTCGAGAACAAACAGTGAGCGAGTTAGCAAAATTGATGAGTTAGTCAGCTGGGGGCCACAGAATCTCATCTTCTGTGATGCCCTCAATGAGTTCACTTTCTTCAGTTGTTTTCGTATTGAGTTCATCGTCGATGTGAGGAAAGTGGCAGGCGACCCAGTGGTCTGAATTTCCTACTTGTTCAAAGGTGGGTTCTTCTGCTTCGCACTTTTCGGTTGCTCGCGGACACCTTGTTCGAAAGCGGCAACCGCTTGGTGGATTGAGAGGAGAGGGTAACTCTCCTTCTAGTAGATCAGAGATTTGGCCGTGCTTATTGTCTGGGTCAGGAATAGCTGCGAGCAATAATCTGGTATAAGGATGTGCAGGGTTGTCGTAGATCACGTCTCCATCACCAATTTCGCAGATCTTTCCTAAGTACATAACTGCAACGCGATCACTGACATTCTTTACAACTGAAAGATCGTGGCTGATGAATAGCAGGGTGAGGCCGTACTCGTCTTTCATGTCTTGGAGCATGTTAAGAATTCGGGCTTGTACTGAAACATCCAAAGAGGACACAGGTTCATCGCAAATAATTACTTGTGGGTCTAGAACGAGGGCTCTAGCCACAGAAATTCTTTGACATTGACCTCCAGAATATTCGTGGGGTCGGCGAATCCTAGCTTCGTTCGGGTCTAACCCAACAGCCTGGATCATCTCTTCTACCTTTATCTCTTGCTGTTGGCTATGTTCAGTTGACCAAACCCGTGTTCCTTCATTGACGATATTGAACACTGTTCTTCTAGGATTGAGGGAGCTAATGGGGTCTTGATAGATCATTTGAATTGAAGGTCGTTTTTGGCGCATTCCCTCTTTGTCAAGTTTTGTTAAATCAGTTCCCTCGTACTCAACCTTTCCAGATGATGGTTTTGGAAGTTGCACGATAGCTTTAGCGGTGGTTGATTTCCCGCAGCCTGATTCTCCGACGATTCCGAGCGTTTCGCCCTTACGTATATCAAAACTCACGTCAGATACCGCATGGACTTTATTTTTTCTTCCTGATGGAAATTCAACGACTAGGTTCTCAATACTTAGAAGGACATCATCGAATCCTGTGCGAAGGTGATTATTACCTGACCCAGCCATTAGACGACTTCTCTTTTGCTTTTTATCCTTAACCCCGCCGCTGTGAAACCTCTATCCTTATTTGATTTGAATGCTTCTGCTCCGGCATCGGTACCAACAGGGAAATGGCAAAAGTAGGTGTGCGTGTCAATAATCGTTTCTTCTGGTGTCGAGGTCAGGCAAATATCTTGTGCGTATTTGCATCGCGCAGCAAATTTGCAGCCTTGAGGTCCATCAACAATATCGGGGGGGAAACCCTCAATCGGGGTTAGCCTGGTGTGTTTTGGATCACTAAGTCTTGGTATTGAAGATAATAAGGCTTCGGTGTACGGGTGTTTCATTTCCACAAAAACACTTTCTGATGGTGCCTTTTCCATTATGCGGCCTCCATACATCACCATAATTTCATCTGAGCGTCCTCGGGCGACACCGAGATCATGTGTAATGATGATCATTGACATATTGGATTTGGATTGCACATCAACAAGTAAGTCAAGAATATATTTTTGAACCGTGACATCCAAGGATGTCGTCGGCTCATCAGCTATAAGTATGTCCGGTTCAATTGCGAGTGCAATAGAGATCATTACCCTTTGGCGCATGCCACCTGAGAGTTGATGCGGGTATTCGCTAAACCTTTTCATTGGTTCGGGGATGCCTACAAGTGTGAATAGTTCAACGGTTCTGTCTCGCGCTTCTTTTTTTGACATCCCTTGATGTAAACGAAGCGGTTCTGATACCTGCTTTCCTACCTTCATGACTGGATTTAATGATGTCATGGGGTCTTGAAATATCATTGCCATCTTTGTTCCCCAGAACTTCTGTCGACTGGTGTTGGCGAGTTCCTCGCCTTGGAATTTTGCTGAACCGCCTTCAATGATGTTTGCTCCAAGGAGTCCCATTATTCCTCGGTTTAATACTGTCTTTCCAGAACCTGACTCTCCAACGATTGCTAGGGTAGAACCGCGTTGCAAGGATAGTGAAACTCCGTCAACAGCTTTTGCCAGTCCGCGCTCTGTTCGAAACCCAACTCGATAGTCGCTGAGTTCAAGAATATTGTCCGCCTCACTAGTCTCGTGTAACAAAAATATCCCTCACATCAAAGTAGTCACGGATTCGGTCACTTAAATAGTTAAATGAGGCCACAGTCAGGAATAGGAATCCCATAGGCACGAAAGCAACCCATGGAGAACTTTCTAGTGTTGATAACCCTGACCCCGTCAAAATTAGCTTTCCCCATGTGGCGCTGTTTTGAACAGATAAACCTAGAAAGGCTAATGTTCCTTCACTCACGATCGCAACAGCTATGACCAGCATTGCAAGGGTGCTCATTGGGATGAGTACGTTCGGTAGAAGTTCCTTTATTAAGATTCTGGATTTTTTCGCACCAAGAGTTTCCGCAGCCATTACAAATTCTCTCTCGGAGAAACTGAGCGTTTGTGCGCGAGCAAGCCTTCCAATGGGGGAAACGCCCAAGATGCCTAGAGTTACGGAAATTGTAAGTAGAGATCGATCAAGTAAGGCGACAATTAGAATAGCGAGAATCAAACCTGGGAAGCTCAAAACTACCAGAAAGATAGCGCCGATGATTTTGTCTAGAGTGCCTTTGAAGTAACCAGCGATCATACCCAGAGTACCACCAACCACCATTCCAAATAGTGCTGTAAGTGCGCCTACCGCAAGCGAGATTCTCGCTCCTTCAATGGTCCGACTAAGTATGTCTCGCGCATCCTGGTCAGTTCCGAGCCAATGTTCACCGCTCGGTGCGTATGGGGGCTGAACGGGTCTCTCTTGAACTTTACCGGTTAATGGATTTTCCTTTTGTTCATATGCAATGTAGTTCTTATCGGCATCTTTGAATGGAAGTATTGGAGAAAACACAGCAAGGAAAGAAATTAGCACTAGCCAAAACGTCGCTAGCCAGAATCCAAATCCTAATGTTTTTTTATCTGCGAACTCTGAAACTTCTAATTGTGTCGAGTCGCTGATGCTAGTTTCTTCTTCTGAGGCTTGTGAATCGTTTTTGACTTCGTCAGCATTTATTTCTTGTTCTTCGTTCATGATTACATGCCCATACTTGTAATTTTTCTTGGCTTACTGGTATCTTCATGCCTTACTCTTGGGTCAATGAGTGTGTAAAGGTAGTCAGCTATGTAGTTGAATACCATAAATCCGGCTGAAACGATCATTACAATTGCGAGGACAACTGGGAAGTCCTCTCGTAACGTAGCTTCGACGACAGCACTACCGATACCGGGGATTCTGAAGAACTGCTCTACCACAAGCGAGCCGCCAATCATGAAACCGATGTTTATTGCTAGCAATGTGATCATCGAAAATAATGAAGGCCTGAGCGCATGGGAATAAAGGACCCTTCTTTTTGATACACCCTTTGATTTTGCCATGAGGATGAAGTCTTGTTGAAGCGTGGTGATCAGGTCGGTTCTTAGGAGTCGCTGATAAGCGGCCGCAGATCCAAGGCCAAGGGTAAATCCGGGAAGTATTAGTTGAATAAGTCGATGGTCATGGCTTATACCCCAAAAGGGATCTGTCGCCGTATAGGTGTCGGGAAGGAGGTCCCATTGAACGGAAAAGAAATAGAAGAGAATTACAGCCATGGCAAAGCTGGGTATGGAAACAAACGCAAAAGCAGTAATCGTTGAGATTTTATCAGTTCGTCTGTTAGCTCTAGATGCTGCTAGTACCGACCACGGTATAGCTATTGAAACAGCAATGATTTGGGCTACTGCCATTAGCTCAAGTGTTCGAGGCAGTCTTTCCTTAATTAGGTCACTTACTGGAGGCTGGCCGGAAGAACTAAATTGGACTCCGAAGTCGCCTCTAACAAAATCCCAAGCCCAACGCGCCCACCGCTCGGGAAGTGACTTATCCAAGTGGTATTGGGCTTTCGCTTCTTCGATGACTTTCAGGCTCTCGGGGTTATCAACATCAGCAGCAACTGGTCCAAGAATATTGAAAAGTGGGTCTCCCAAAAAGTTCATTGCGCCGAACGTGACCATTGAAACAATAGTCAAAAGGCCGAGAAGGCCGATCAGTCGTCTGATTGGCTTTGGCACTGCTTTTTCTTCCCCATTCTCCTAATAATCAACATCAGATGTTGCGTAGTTATATTATCCCAACAAATTGAAGAGACCCCAAGTGGCAAGAATTTTCATTCAACCACTTGGGGTCTCTAGGAGTAACGCTTCTAGTTAGTTATAAATGTTGACTGAAAGAATGAGCGTCCGTTGACTTGGCAGCGGAGGCTTACGCCTTCAAGAGTCTTTGCTCCACAGACGTTCTCCACGCCATCTCTGAGAGCTAGGCTCCATAGAGTGTGGTGATAGAAGACGTATAGGTACTCTTCGTTGATCATCTTGGAGAGTTCCTGGTAGAGCGGTACTTTTTCTGCGACTGTTTTGGCCGCATCTGCTTGAAGAATTAGTGCATCTCGATCTTCGTCACAGTAGCGGGGCCAGTTCAGTGAGATACCACCAATAGCTCTACAGAGCAACCAAACTCTGTCAATACCAGGATCAACAGCACCAAATTGTCTCCAACCTATTGAATTGTATATGCCCAAGGCTGCTTCCTGGATGTGAGAGTCCTGAGGGAGTACCTGTACAGTGACGTTGAAGAAGTCAGCCCAACCTTCGGATAGGAGATCTGCAATGCGTTCTCCCACAACAGATGGTCCTGAATATTGGTACTCAATATTGATCTTTCCGCTTGTGCAGTTGTTGGGGTTATCTGAACAGTATGCGTCTACGAGCGGTCCAGCTAGATCTGGGCGATCTGACAATTGGACAATATCAGGATTGTAATATGGGCTCTCAGGTGTGAACATCTGATCAGCTTTTCGTGTGACATCAAGGTTGATCAATGTGTTGTAGTTATCGCGAGGTGTCGCATGTGTTATGGCTTGCCTAGCTCGGATATCGTTGAACGGTGGTTGAGCAGAGTTCAACATGAGGAAAGATTCATCACCGGTGTCATCAAGGACTTGTGTGATGGAATCGTTCTCAGCAAGCGAAGCGATTGACTCAACGTTGGTAGTTGCTTGGGCATCCAGTTCTCCTTCAAGGAGCAAGCTCGTTCTGATATCTCCATCAGTGACCGGGTAGAATTCAACCGCATCAAGATAAACATCTCCACCCCAATAGTTTGCATTTCTAACAAACCTTGTTACTTGGTCTTGAACTCTTGATTCAAAGATGAAAGGTCCCGTTCCGACCGGTTGCTGATCAAGTGTCGGATCATCCTGAGCAGCTGCAATCCATGTCGGCGATCCTATTGCTCCAAGTTGCCCAGTGAGAGCTGAAGGCCAGCCGCAGTTCGCATCTGTAAGGTTGAAATTCATGTTTAGGTCATCAACGATTGTTATGGGCTCATCAGCAGAATAGTAAGGTCGAACTGCTAATCCAACCAGTGGATCTCCATATTGCGCTAGGAAGTTCACAGAAACCGCTTCGGTATTTAGTGGTGTTCCGTCATGGAAGGTTATGCCATCTCGGAGTTTCATTGACCATGTTTTACAGTCTGCACTGGCGGAGAATGATTCAGCTAGGTGGGGTACTGTATTCCCATCTACGTCGTATGCAGCCAAAGTATCAAAGGCTGCATTCATCATTGTGAGTCCAGGAGCTGACAGGGCAGATGCTGTTGGGTTGATTCCATCAACTTCTGCTTCAAGTCCCCATCGGAGTGTTCCACCAAAAACTGGTTCAAGGACACTTTCCTCTTGATCTTGAACGATTGGAGCTTCAGCCTCTTCTTCTGCTTCTTCCTCAGCAGGTGCCTCTTCGGCTTCTTCAGCAGCTTCGCTTGCGCTACTTTCCGATGAACTTGCAGTAGCTTCAGACGCTGATGAGCTATCAGATGATGATGAGCTTTCATCGTCGCTTCCTCCACAAGCAGTTGCGAACATAGTTAAAGCCAAAAAGGCAATTAACAATTTGAATAACTTGGATCTGTGCATACAGGAACCCTCTCATTTCCAATTTGGATAATACGATCCTAGTCTTCTATCGCTGGGTTGATTGTGCAAGTTACTAATCATAAAGTTGACAAAAGTAACTGAATTTTCATTAAATTCAAGAAAAAACCTTCCCGTGGCTGTTAAACCGAGGAAATTCGGGCAGTATTTCTATGTGAGCGAAACGCTTTTATGTCTTGAACATATTTCATATAACCATCCGGACGGACTGGGTTTACGAGACATCAATTTAACGATTTCGCAAGGAGACCGCATTGCAGTGGTCGGGGGAAACGGAAGCGGGAAAAGCACTCTTGCAAAAATAATTTCGCAAAGACTCACACCCACTTCCGGAGTCATCTCCGGAGTGTGTAGTAATCCCGAAAATATAGGGACAGTGACAGACCTTCGACGCTTTAATAGTGAAGAAACAGTTGCCTCAGCCTTGCAAGCAATTTGCGGAGGAGATCCCAAGAAGACAATTTCAAATGTGAATCTGGATACAGAGATTCTTCTTCGCCGAATAGGAAGATTGAGTGGCGGGGAATCATATCGTGTTGCGCTTGCAGCCCAATTGGAAAATAAAGCGCCAATCCTTGTGCTTGATGCGCCATCATCAATGCTTGATGCTCGTTCGGCCGATTCTCTGGTTGAAGCGTTGGCGAATCGTGAGGAAGCACTTCTTGTATTCACCGCAGACATAACTGTTGCCATTGAGACCTGTCAAACTGCTGTGCTTCTTGACAAAGGAGAAGTTGTCGCCTCGGGACCAACTATAGAGATTCTTACTGATAGCGAACTGCTCAAACAGCATGGTGTTGATATGCCTTCTGCTTTGTCCCCTAGTTGGCTACGTCGAAGAGCGCGTAGCCAAAATTTTCAGGGCGTTGTTTCTATTCAAGAGTTTGGGGAAGCTGAAAGAACAGCTAAAGATATCGCTGAGCAGGTCGCTAAGTTCTTCAGTCAATATCGTTCAGACTTTTTAGACGTCACTCAAAGAGCTAAAGATAATTTTGCTAAACAAGAATTTGCGCAGCATCAAATTAATTCTCAAATACGTCTTCTTCTGCACCGGCAACTCGTTAACCAATGCGTTGAAGTTATTAATCCTGCTTTAGAGAATCTGGAAGAAAACGTAAAAAGAGAGCTATGGGTTTCAGCAAGACGTATATTTGCGCAAGCTATTGCGTGGAGATCAGACTCTGAATTAGCAGAAACGTTTTTTAATTCCATAACGCGTCGGTTGTTTACGTTAGTGGGCTTTGATGATGATCTTGAGTTCAGGTGGTTTGGAGGAATCGCTCTTCCTGTTGTCGACCCAGGCCAGGGGGAAGTTCTTACATTTCGGCTTCGAACAACCACCGAAAAGCTGATACAGGCTGTGTTAGAAGCGTTCGAGTTCGGTCAGGATTGGCAGAATTTGCAGCGAGATTCAGCCAATATTGCCCTTGCAATAGAGAAACACCTTTCGGAGACTTGGGAAGCTACAATGCCCGTAGAAATTGATGTTCTTAAGCCGGTCTTTTACCGAAATCGTGGAGCGTATCTTGTCGGCCGAATCCGATACCTAACCCGAGTTTCTCCTCTTATAATCCCTCTTCGTGCGACTGATAGCGGGGTCGTATGTGATGCTGTCTTACTCACAGAGAACTTAACCAGTAGGATTTTTGGATTTACTAGATCGTATTTTCATGTGAATACCAAAGAACCGGGCGCAATAGTAGCGTTCATCAAAACGCTCATCCCGCTCAAACCCGTAGCTGAGCTATATACGGCTATTGGATATAGTGCTCATGGAAAGACCAGCCTATTCAGAGCCATCTATAGGCACCTCTCAAACTCGACGGATCGGTTTGAAGCAGCCAGAGGGATACCAGGGATGGTAATGACAGTCTTCACTCTGCCTTCTTTTGGTGTGGTCTTCAAGGTCATTAAGGACACATTTCCTCCATCAAAGAAAATTACGCGAGCACAGGTTATGGACAAATACAAAATGGTTTTTGCACATGACCGTGTTGGAAGAATGGTGGATGCACAAGTATTTGAAGACTTAGCCTTTCCTCGTGAGAGGTTTAGTGACCAGCTACTCAAAGAGTTGGCCTTAGAGGCTTCTCGTTCAATAACAATTACTGATACTGATGTGATCATTCACCACTTGTATACAGAACGGCGAGTCTACCCACTTGACTTGTACCTTCAAGAAATGCCAGAAAATTTTGTACTATCTGCAACTCTTGACTACGGTCACGCAATCAAGGATTTATGCGCCGCTAATATTTTTCCTGGTGATCTATTCACCAAAAACTTTGGTGTTACTAGACACGGAAGTGTTGTCTTTTATGATTATGACGAACTGACTTTGCTTCAGGACGTCACGTTCAGAGCGATACCTGAGGCAAGGAATCTTGAGGATGAAATGTCATCTCAACCTTGGTTCGCAGTAGGAGCAAACGATGTCTTCCCTGAAGAATTCAAGAAATTTTTCCGATTTCCTGACTCTGCGCGCGAAGCCTTTGACCATGTTCATGGTGACCTTTGCGAACCAGAGACTTGGATAGAGATGCAAAGTCAGCACGAAATAGAAGCTCCTGAATTTTTTCCATATCCAGAGGAAGTAAGGTTTGACACCCCTTAGCCCAGCTAACCGCTAATTAAGAATCAATTAAGAAAGTGCAAAAATAGTAGCGTGAAACTGGGTTTCCTATCAGAATAAAGCGAAATGTTGATTGATGGCTATGACAGAAACTCGAAGTAAAAGAATAATCGTCGCAGAAGATGACCAAGCTGTTCGCGACTCACTTGATAGAGCTTTACGTTACGAAGGCTACTCCGTAATATCGGTAAACAACGGATCGCAAGCTTTAGAAGAGTCTCAAATATCACCACCAGATCTTTTTATTTTAGATGTAATGATGCCCGTCGTTGATGGGCTCTCGGTTTGTCGAGCATTAAGGCGAAATGGGGACAAAACACCGGTACTTATTCTTACGGCAAAGCACGAAGTCTCAGACCGTGTCGCAGGTTTAGATGCTGGTGCAGATGACTATCTTGTGAAACCCTTTTCACTTGATGAACTTCTTGCTCGGATACGGGCCCTTCTGAGGCGTTTTGAAGACGATTCAGTTCAAACACGTTCGGTAGGGAATCTAACTCTTGAATATGGATCAAGAAAAGTCTTTCGTGAGGGTAAAGAAGTTGATTTAACGAAAACAGAATATGATCTTTTAGAATTATTGATGAGAAATACGAATCTGGTCTTAACAAGGGAGCGCATTTATGAGGCTATTTGGGACTATGACTTTGAGACAAACTCCAAATCACTCGATGTTTATATTGGTTATTTGAGACGAAAAGTTGACAGCACCCCTGAGACAAGATTGATCCATACCATCCGCGGTGTTGGGTATTGTTTGAGAGAACCATGACTCTCCAGCTTCGACTCACGATTGCGTTGGTGGCAGTCATCACGTCAGTAGTAGCAGTTTCAGGTATCTTTGCAGTGACGTCGGCTGAGAGCGAGCTTGTTGATGGCGTGGATGACTTTCTGGTTGACAGGGCAAAAAGCATAGAGGACCTTCAGTCCAATGCGGAAGCTAGATCATTCGTACAAAGAGATGAGAGGAGATCAGTTCTATCAGAATTTCTTGCAGAACCAGATGCAGTTACTCAAATAGTGGACCCCAAAGGCCAAATTATATTTGCATTTCCAATTTCGCTTCCCCTAGAAGATGCAGAAATTAAGATTGCTACGCAGAAAGATGAAAACCTCAGTGGAGTTATCCGAATACGTAAATCAACTGTTGGAGATGTCGATTACCGAATCCTCTCTAAGCCATTACCCAAGGGCGGCCTACTTCAAATAGGCCGTGACTTATCAGAAGTTAACGATGCAGTCTCCGGCATGGTTCGCACATTTCTACTACTGGGACTTATTGGCATAGCTTTAGCTATCCTGTTGGCATGGTTATTGGCGTCTCAACTTGCGAAACCTATCAAGAGATTATCTAAAACTGCTGAACATGTAGCACGCACGCAAGAACTCACTGCTTTCATTGACTCAAAAGATGGAGATAAGGAAGTGCGACGTTTAGCGGAGAGTTTTAACGTAATGCTGCGCGCACTTTCAACATCGCGTGATCAGCAGAAGAGATTAGTTACGGATGCTAGCCACGAACTTCGAACCCCTCTAACGAGCGTTAGAACAAATATAGAACTTTTGGCGAAAGCAAAATCCATTGACGAGAATGAAAAAGAGTTGATTATTCGTGACCTTAAAATAGAAGTAAATGAATTAAGTCTTCTGGTTGATGAAATCGTTAATCTCGCTACAACAACTGGCTTTAGGTCCGAAAATTTCGTCTCTGAGGACCTTTCAGTAATCACGCAGGAGGTTGCTGAGAATTTTTCTAGAAGGTCGGGGAGAGCAATTGACATTACAAGTTCGGGAGATTCCATGCGAGATATACAAAGCGCAGCGATAGAGCGTGCTATCTCTAATTTAGTTGATAATGCAATTAAATTTAGCCCCGAAGGAACCGATATTGTGATCACAGTAGACAATGGAACAGTCAGCGTCCGTGACTTTGGAATAGGAGTCAGGGAAGATGATAGGGATCAACTTTTTGAGAGATTCTTTAGGTCTGTTGATACAAGGAATCTTCCTGGCTCAGGTATTGGGCTTTCAATAGTTGAAGAAATTATCTTGAGGCATGGTGGTCAGGTCTTCGTTAAAGCCCCAGAGAGTGGGCCCGGAACCGTTGTGGGTTTTACGTTATGACCACTAACTTCGAAGGTTATGGATTTTATTGCGAACCAATTCAAGGTCATCAGGATTAGTCAAACCTGTCCACTCTTCCTGGCTTGGGATAGTAGATACTTGAAAATCATAAAAGTCCATAAGGGTTGAAATGCATACTGGAAGAAGACACTCAGCAATCTCGGAGTGACTATTCGCCTTAAGAAACTCGTCCCAGAGGCTTTGCAAAGAAACTAGAATTGACGGGTGGAAACACCAAAGATTCATTGATACCGGAGTGTCCGGTTTTAGTACATTGCCCTTTGCGCATGCA